>Ga0207747_1000304_pt1 | contig 60062 bp, 50 predicted proteins | sample HigsolmetaGSP11D_FD_184839 | JGI IMG/M metagenome (GOLD analysis project Ga0207747, IMG submission 184839) | High solid enriched microbial communities from the Joint BioEnergy Institute, USA - SP1-1-D (SPAdes) | ecosystem: Engineered > Bioreactor > SSF (Solid state fermentation) > Aerobic >...
GTCTTATAGAAAGTATAACTTCCCATACATTCTCGTAAGACATAAGAAATACCAAGCTGCCACCGGCGTCCTAAAGGACTTGGCGCCAGCCAAGTATTTCTTTAGTCTTATAGAAAGTATAACTTCCCATACATTCTCGTAAGACATAAGAAATACTAAGCTGCCACCGGCGTCCTAAAGGACTTGGCGCCAGCCAAGTATTTCTTTATTATGGCTGTGTTTATCTTCGTTGTTGCTTTGCACGTGACAGAGGGACGGGGGTTTTGTCAAATAACGTCTCCTGGTTCCGTTACGTATACTGGTCTGAACAATGGAGCCGCCAAACATAATCGACTTAAACACAGTCATTATCTATAATGAAGGATCAATGTGAGAAGGGAGCGGCCAGGCATGGTGCAGGACATCATCAAACAGAAGCTCGCATTGTTGCCGGATAAGCCCGGTTGTTATCTGATGAAGAATGCTGCCGGCGAGATCATCTATGTCGGCAAGGCGAAGGTGCTGAAAAACCGCGTCCGCTCCTACTTCACGGGGAGCCATGACGCGAAGACAACGCGGCTCGTGCAGGAGATCCGCGATTTCGAATATATCGTGACTACGAGCAACGTGGAAGCGCTGATCCTCGAATGCAACCTCATCAAGAAGCATACGCCGCGCTACAACATTCTGCTGAAGGACGACAAATCGTTCCCCTATATCCGGATTACGCAGGAAGAGCATCCGCGTCTGGAGGTGACGCGCAAAGTTCAGAAGGGCAAGGGCAAATATTTCGGTCCCTATCCGAATGCCTTCGCCGCGCAACAGACGAAGAAGCTGCTCGACCGGCTGTATCCGCTTCGCAAATGCAAGACGCTGCCAGACCGCGTCTGCCTGTACTATCATCTCGGACAATGCGTCGCGCCTTGCGAATACAAGGTCGATCCGGCTGAATACGAGCGGATGGTCCAGGAGATCAGCCGCTTCCTCACCGGTCATCAGGACAGCGTGCGCCGCGACCTGGAGGAGAAGATGCTGGTGGCATCGGAAGCGCTGGAATTCGAGCGGGCCAAGGAATACCGCGATCTGATCCTGGCGATCGATGCGCTGGCGGAGAAGCAGAGCATCACCACCACCGACATGATCGACCGAGACGTGTTCGGCTATGCGGTCGACAAGGGCTGGATGAGCATCTCGATCCTCTACTTCCGGCAAGGCAAGATGATCGGCCGCCATGCCTCGACGATCCCGTTCTACGGCGAAGCAGAAGAAGATTTTCTGTCTTATGTGGCACAATATTATAGCGAGAACCCGGCGTTGCCGAAGGAGATCCTGCTGCCGGTTATCTCCGGAGATTATGCGGAGAGCGTGCAATCTCTGGGCGAGTGGCTGTCCGTCAAGCTGCTGATGCCGCAGCGCGGTCAGAAGCGCAAGACGGTGGAGATGGCGATGGACAATGCCCGCGTCGCCTTGCAGGAGAAATTCCGCCTGATCGAGCAGGATGAAGAGCGGTCGGTGAAGGCGGCGGAGAATCTCGGCCGCTGGCTCGGCATCAGCAGCGCAAGGCGCATCGAAGCGTTCGACAACTCGAATATTCAGGGCACCGACGCGGTGTCGGCGATGATCGTGTTCGTGGACGGCAAGCCGGAACGCTCCAGCTACCGCAAGTATCGGGTGAAAACGGTACAGGGAGCGGATGATTACGAGACGATGCGCGAGGTGATTCGCCGCCGCTATGTGCGCGTGCTGAAGGAAGGTTTGCCGCTGCCCGATCTGATCGTCGTCGACGGGGGCAAGGGGCAGATCTCCGCCGCTGTCGACGTTCTGGAAAATGAACTGGGCCTGTTCATCCCCGTATGCGGCCTGGTCAAGGACGAGAAGCACCGGACGAGCCAACTGATGGCCGGTGATCCGCCGGAGATTATCCCGCTGCCACGTGACAGCAAGGAATTCTACCTGCTGCAGCGCATCCAGGATGAGGTGCATCGCTTCGCGATCTCGTTCCATCGGCAGGTCAGGGCGAAGTCGCTCGTCGCCTCGCAGCTCGATGCGATACCAGGCATCGGGGAGAAACGGCGCAAGCAGTTGCTGAAGCACTTCGGGTCGCTGAAGAAGATCAAGGAGGCGAGCATCGAGGACTTCCGCGCGGTGCATATCGGTGAGAAGCTCGCGCGGCAGATCCTGGACGCTCTGAATGCCGCTGATGCGGAACGTGGAGAAGAGGCGCACGTGATGGATGAGGCGAAGGAAGAGGCGCACGCGAGCATGGAGGCGGAGGATTGATCGGATACTCGCGGGCATGCGAGTCCCGCGAGTGCGAGGAAACGGGCATCCAACCCGCTCGGGGCTGGATGCCTTAGTCGTCGGGATGCGGAAGCTCCTGATCATTCCAGGATGTGCGGAGACGGAGTTCGGCGCCAGCGCGCGAGCACCAAGCCAACCAACGCCGGCAAGGCCATGTAGCATACGGCAGCGACTGCGCCAGTTGTTCCGATGGGCATGATGTCGAGGCCCATCAGGATGCTGTCGATGGCCGCATGAGTGAGGACCGCCGTGGCAAATCCGTATTTAATGAATATAAACCCAAGGATGATGCCGATGATTGTCACTTCGATAAACCGGGTATAGACCGGATAGATCGGATAGGCGGTATGGCCGAGGCCCCACAGCATCGACGACAGCACGATCGCGACGAACCTGGAGCGGAGGAGCTTCGCTAACAGCGTAACGGCAAACAGCCGGTAGATGATCTCCTCGCTGATCGCGGCTGACCAAGCGGTTATCGGCATGAGCAACGGCCACAACATGTTGTCCGTCTCGAGCATTGGTTCGGGAATCCACCAGATATGGAAGATGGCGTCACCGATGTTAAAGATAAGCGTCTGGACTGCCAGGATGATGCAGGCGAACAGGTAGGCGTATTTGACCGCCGCTTTCATGCTGGAGTTCCAGTGTGCCGTATCCGGCTCAGGCAGCAAACTGCGCTGTCCTGCGCGAATGAGCAATGCTTTGCCAGCGATATATGGAAGATACACCATCAGTGCGAAGAACACGTTGTTGGCCAGGGAGAACGCGATCTCCAGGATCAGAAGCAACGAGCCCTTGCTGTACAGATCCAGCATCGATACATAGTTAGGCAGCAGGTTGAAGTGATGCAGCGTATCGATGATGATCAGAATCCACAGGAATACGGCACCGTCCGCACTGTCGATGATCCTCCGATAGACGATGGCGAGAGCCAGAGCTGTCATGGCCAGAATTTCGATCGCCCATTTGGCGTATTTGGTGAGCTGGACAGAACGCTTATCCTGCTGTTCGAGCCAGCTGAGGAAGTCTTCCGGCAGCTGGAAGCTGCTGCGGTAGGAGATGACCTGGTCGCCATACACAACTACGGTCGACATGCGATAGGCTTCTCCGATCAGCTCGTCAGGCTGCTTATAGTGGAACAGATAGGCTCCATCCTGCACCTGGGTTGAAACCTCAGCTCCCAGCAGGTCGCCAGGCCGCTGCTCGCCAAGATAGGCATCAGCGATCTGCCGCGCGAATGTCTCATCTCTGGCAGGCTGTTCTGACCCTGTTTGCGGCACTTCCCGACTCCATGCGGCAACGATCCCTTCATACTGATGGACGAGCGCTTCGTATCGCTCGTCATCCTCTGTACGAATATCGACGCGATAATAGTCCAGCGGATAGGCCGGATCAAATCGTTCGATGTAGTCGTTCATCAGTTCTTCTTTCCGCAGGTAGGCGATCAGCGATTCATCGGCGTCATAGGTGACGAAGGTTTTCGCAGATGCGGCTTCGATGCCCAGGTATTCCAGCGCAACCTGTGCCGCTTCCTGTTTGGACAGCGAGCCGTCGTTGAGCGGGAACGGGTGGTTGTACATGAGGAAATAGCCGATGAGAATCACAAGGCCTGGCAACACGATGCGTTTTTTCTTCAGCAGTTTCACGGGATACTCCTTTCCATGTGGCGGGCATTAGTCGTATTTGCCGGAGAAAAAGCTGCGGATGGCGTCCAGTTTCGCCTCGATCCAGGTGGCGATCTCGCTGTTCGTATGATAGATGAGCGAGGTGGTGCGCACCGTCTTCTGCAGTTGCCGGATATTGAGCGCAGCCAGCCCGTTGTCCTCCAGGAGCTGCGGACGGAGATAGGAGTTCGGGAGCAGCGTTCCGGCTCCGCATGTCGATGTCAGCCTGATGATCGCTTCGAAGGAGTCGATCTCCATCTTGATCTCCGGCACGATGCTGTACTGCGTGAACAGCTCGTCTACTAATATACGGTACCAGGTGCCTCTTGAGAACAGGATCATCGGAAGACCATGCAGCGCATCGATCGACAGGGTGGACTCCCGCGCGAGAAGATGATCCTTCGGGATGACGAGCTTCAGATGGTCATCGAACAGCGGGATGCAGCTCATCGCCGGCTCTTCGATCCGGGAAGCGACAAGTCCGAGATCCGCGCGCTGCTCCTTGACGAACGAGACGACCTCGTGCGTCTTGCCGGTGATCGTCTGAATGTCCAGTGCAGGTTCCTGCTGGATGAACAGCGAGATCATGTCGGGCAACGTCGATTGCAAGGTCGTCAGGCTGGCGCCGATCGTGATCGATCGCTTGCTGACGGAGGCATGCTTCATCAGCTCGCGTTGGAACTTGTGCTGCAGGCGTCTGAGCTCCAGAGCGTATTCGTAGGTTGTTCGGCCAGCAGGCGTCAGTTCCAGCCGCTTGCCGGAGCGGATGAACAGCTGAACGCCCAGCGACTCCTCCAGTTTCATCATCTTGCGCGACAGCGCTGGCTGCGAAATGTTGAGGGCGCGGGAAGCGCGATTGATGCTGGAATGTTCTACGACCGATGCAAACATATGCAGCCATTCATCCATGCCGGTGTACCTCCTTATGTTATTTTGTTATAATAACATATATAAATCTTGCAATACCATTATAAGCGAAACGAGAGTATGATAGACAGTGTCACGGAATGTTCACTTTTCGCTCGACATATCGTCACAGTTGACCGGCTGCGCTCGGAGCGTTACAATGATGCAGGGTGAAAACGCTCTACATAACCATTGAAGATCAGTGCGAGCAAAGTCTGTCGAATGAAAAGGCTGCTAGCGATGTCAAGCTGACGTCAAAATGATGTCGAAAAATGGAAACGGGGGACTAAGAATCGATGAAAGGCAATTCCTATCTGTATCGCAAGATCCATTCGTTGCTTGGTGTGATTCCGATCGGCGCTTTCCTGGTCGAGCACCTGATCACCAACTACGAGGCATTTAACGGCGGACATGCGAAGTTTATCGAGTCCGTAGAATGGCTGAACAGCTTGCCGCTCATTTTCTTCCTGGAGCTGTTCGGCATATGGCTGCCGCTCCTGTATCACGGGGTATACGGATTGTACATGGCGTACCAATCCCGCAACAATGTGACGGGCTACGGATACTTCCGCAACTGGATGTTTCTGTTGCAGCGGGTGACTGGCGTCATTACGTTCATCTTCATCATCTGGCACGTGTTTGAGACGCGCGTGCAAGTGGCGCTTGGCAATGTCGGCCACTCCGATCTCGGCGTGCTGATGCATGAATCGGTGCAGAACCCGTGGGTGCTTGCGGCGTACATCGTCGGCATCATCGCAGCGACCTTCCACTTCTGCAACGGTCTGTGGGCGTTTATGGTCAGCTGGGGCATCACCGTTGGGCCTCGCGCGCAGAAGGTTTCGACGGTCATCTGCATGGGGCTGTTCGTCGTGATGAGCGTGATGTTTGTGCTGGCGATCACCTCGTTTGCAGATCCGGAATTTGCTCAACTACCTGAGGGGGTGTAATCTGACATGGCTAAATTAAATGCAATCGTCGTTGGCGGCGGACTGGCAGGTCTGATGGCCACGATCAAACTGGCGGAGGCCGGCGCGAATGTGAAGCTGTTCTCGTTCGTTCCGGTGAAACGTTCTCACTCGGTGTGCGCCCAAGGCGGCATCAACGGCGCTGTCAATACGAAGGGTGAAGGCGACTCGCCATGGGAGCATTTTGACGATACTGTATACGGCGGCGACTTCCTGGCTAACCAGCCGCCGGTCAAGGCGATGTGTGAAGCCGCGCCGGGCATCATCCACCTGATGGACCGGATGGGCGTCATGTTTAACCGCACGCCGGAAGGTTTGCTCGACTTCCGTCGTTTCGGCGGCACGAAGCACCACCGCACAGCATACGCTGGCGCAACAACGGGCCAACAATTGCTGTATGCGCTGGACGAGCAAGTGCGCAGGCATGAAGTGGCAGGTCTCGTAACCAAGTTCGAACACTGGGAATTTATCTCCGCGGTAATCGACGAAACCGGCGTCTGCCGCGGCATCATCGCGCAGGACCTGCGCAGCATGGAGATTCGGGAATTCCGCGCTGAGGCGGTCATCATGGCCACCGGCGGTCCCGGCATCATCTTCGGCAAGACGACGAACTCGGTCATCAATACAGGTACGGCGGCAAGTGCCGTTTATCAGCAAGGCGTATACTACGCCAACGGGGAATTCATCCAGATCCACCCGACCGCGATCCCGGGCGACGACAAGCTGCGTCTCATGTCCGAATCGGCGCGCGGCGAAGGCGGACGCATCTGGACGTACAAGGACGGCAAGCCTTGGTACTTCCTTGAAGAGAAGTATCCGGCCTATGGCAACCTCGTTCCGCGCGACATCGCAACGCGGGAGATCTTCCACGTCTGTGTGGACCTGAGGCTCGGCATCAACGGCGAGAACATGGTATATCTCGACCTGTCGCACAAGGATCCGAAGGAGCTGGACGTGAAGCTCGGCGGCATCATCGAGATCTACGAGAAGTTCGTCGGCGACGACCCGCGCAAGATCCCGATGCGCATCTTCCCGGCCGTCCACTATTCGATGGGCGGGCTGTGGGTTGACTACAACCAGATGACGAACATTCCGGGTCTGTTCGCAGCCGGCGAGTGCGATTACCAATATCACGGCGCCAACCGTCTCGGCGCGAACTCGCTGCTGTCGGCGATCTTCGGCGGCATGGTGGCAGGTCCGAAGGCAGTCGAATACATGAAGGGTCTCAGCAAGTCTGCCGAGGACGTATCCAGCAACGTATTCGAGCAGGAGAAGAAGAAGCGCGTTGAGCAGTATGAGAAGATCCTGAAGATGGACGGCAAGGAAAACGCCTATAACCTGCACAAGGAACTGGGCGAAGTGATGACGAACAACATGACCGTCGTCCGTTACAACAAGCGTCTGGAAGAAACGATCGACAAGATCAGGGAATTGAAGGAACGTTACAAGAACCTCAACGTCAACGACAAGTCGCGTTGGGCGAACCAGGGTGCCTCGTTCATCCGCCAGCTGTGGAATATGTTCGAGCTGGCTGAAGCGATGACGAAGGGTGCGCTGCTTCGCAACGAGAGCCGCGGCGCGCACTACAAGCCGGAATTCCCGGAACGCGATGACGCGAATTTCCTGAAAACGACGATTGCGACCTATACACCGGAGGGACCTCAGATCAGCTACGAAGACGTGGACGTCTCCCTCATCCCTCCTCGCAAGCGTGACTATACGACGGACAAGAAAAAGGGAGGGAACTAACCGTGGCGGAAACGCAAACTGCAAGCCGGATGGTGCGTCTCATCATCACCCGTCAGGATTCACAGGATTCGAAGCCTTATACGGAAGAATTCGAAGTGCCCTATCGACCTGGCATGAATGTCATCAGTGCGCTGATGGAGATTCAGCGCAATCCGGTCAACGTTAAGGGCGAGCGGACGACCCCGGTCGTATGGGAGTCGAACTGTCTCGAGGAAGTATGCGGCGCCTGCTCGATGGTCATCAACGGCAAGCCGCGTCAGGCATGCTCCGCGCTCGTTGACAAGCTGGAGCAGCCGATCCGCGTCGCACCGATGAAGACTTTCCCTGTGCTGCGCGACCTGATCGTGGATCGCAGCCGCATGTTCAACGCGCTGAAGCGCGTGAAGGCGTGGATTCCGATCGACGGCACCTACGATCTCGGGCCTGGGCCGCGCATGCCGGAGTCGAAGCGGCAATGGGCGTATGAGCTGTCGAAGTGCATGACGTGCGGCGTCTGCATGGAAGCTTGCCCGAACGTCAATGATCGATCGAGCTTCATCGGACCGTTCGCGATCTCGCAGGTTCGCCTGTTCAACGCTCATCCGACGGGCGAGATGAACAAGGAAGAGCGCCTGGAAGCGCTCATGCAGGACGGCGGCATCGAGGGCTGCGGCAACTCGCAGAACTGCGTGCAAGTATGCCCGAAGGGCATCCCGCTCACCACGTCGATTGCCGCGATCAACGGCGAAACGACGAGATACCTGTTCAAGAAATGGCTGACAACATGATGTCCATATGATGCATCCGCTCTTGCCAACTGGTTTCCGGTTTACCGGAAACCAGTTTTTTAGTTCGTCTTATAGAAAGTATAACTTCCCATACATTCTCGTAAGACATAAGAAATACTAAGCTGCCACCGGCGTCCTAAAGGACTTGGCGCCAGCCAAGTATTTCTTTATAGGCTGGTTGCACGTGACAGAGGGACGGGGGTTTTGTCACGTAACGGAACGCAGTTCCGCTATTTGTGGCAAAATGAGCGGTTTCGCCATAACGGAATGTGATGACGTTATTGGATGTTCTCAAGCCTGATTGCCCGTCCAGGTGTGAGGTGGCTTCAGATCGATTATTTTTTGCTTCAATGTTCTCAAGTCATAAGAATTGATCTGAAGGCATTACACGTTTAGTCGAACCAACTTATAAACATTGCTTCCATACCAACCAATCGCGGAATTGAAGTCGGCTCCACCCTGGATGAGGTATTGAACCAGAATGGCGAAGGAACACTGCGCACCGATGAGAATGGTTCATATATCGACTATGTGCGTGAGGACAAAGCCCTTTCGTTTGTTATCGACAAAGATGATCAAATGGTAAAGGAGATCTGTATCATGTTAATCGTGGACACTGACCAAACCTGATCAGCCTCCGGTATCAGCCGGGGGATTTTTTCTTTTCATCACGGCTGATCATCGCCCCTACATCGATCCCGGCATCATATTGACTGGCCAGTCAATATGATGTTACATTTATATTGACTGATCAGTCAATTTTTTTCGTGCAGGAGGAAACTGTATGAAAGCCGTTGATATTCAACAACTGACGAAGTTCTACGGTCTTGCCAGAGGGATACGGGAGATTACATTTGCGATCGAGGAAGGTGAGGTATTCGGGTTCATCGGTCCGAATGGCGCAGGCAAAAGCACAACGATTCGCATCTTGCTGAACTTCATCCATCCGACCAGCGGGCGAGCCTCTGTCTTCGGCAAAGATATCGTGCGCGATTCCCTTGACATTCGCAGGATGGTCGGCTATCTGCCGTCGGAGGTTCACTATTATGACGATATGAAGGCGGCAGATCTGCTGCGCTATTCGGCGAGCTTCTATGGCAGAGTTGATGAGGCTCGCATGAAGCGGCTGGCAGAGCAACTGGACCTGGATCTTGGCCGCAAGATTGAGAAGCTCAGCTTCGGCAACCGCAAGAAGGTTGGCATCATCCAGGCCATGCTGCATGCCCCCAGATTGCTGATCCTCGACGAACCGACCGGCGGCCTGGATCCGCTGATGCAGCATGTGTTTTTTGAGATGCTGGAGGAAGAACGCCGGAAGGGCGTGACGGTATTTTTCTCCTCCCATATCTTGAGTGAGGTACAGAAGATATGCGACCGAGTGGCAATCATCAAGCAGGGAGAGCTGCTTCAGGTCGAGTCGATCAGCAACCTGACCCGCAACCGCTTCAAGAATGTTACGGTCACATTGGAGTCTGAGGCGAGAGATGATTCATTCAGGCTGGCGGGCATCATCAATCAAGAGCGTAAGGGCAAGGAGCTCAGGCTGCTGTTCGGCGGAGACATCAGGCAACTGCTGAGCGAGCTTCACAAGATGCCGCTGACCGATGTGCGCATCGAGGAGCCTTCCCTGGAAGAAGTCTTTATGCATTATTACGAAAGATGACGAGGAGGAGTCGGGATGATCTTGTTCAGACGCGAGCTAAAGAGGAATGTTAAGGCGCTTGTCATCTGGAGCGCAGCACTCGGTGCACTGGTGTTTATCATGATGAGCGTATTTACGCAGATGGCGCAGGAAGCAGAACTTCTCGAGCAGTTGACATCCGCATTTCCGGAAGGGCTGCATCGAGTGTTTGGCATGGATACCTTGAATATGGCCAGTGTGCTTGGTTTCTACGGGGTGGAGGTGTACTCGATGACGACGTTGTTTGGCAGCATATATGCCGCGGTACTTGCGTCGGGCATCCTGTCCAGGGAGCAGTCCGAGAAGACGATCGAATTTCTGCTGTCCAAACCGGTGACGAGAACTCGCATCCTGACAGAGAAGCTGGCAGTTGTCGCGCTGAATCTGGTGATCTTCAACCTGGTCATCGGCCTGGCCAGCGCGATCAGTTTCCTGACGTTACAGAGTCAAGAAGTGGAATGGTCCAGATTCCTGCTGCTGACGTTTGCCCAGTTCCTGCTTCACGCTGCATTCGCAGCGGCTTGTTTCTTCCTGTCCTCATTCATAAGCCGCAGCCGGACGATTCTCTCCGTGTCACTCGGTTTGGTGTTGATCACGTATTTTGTATTTGTCGCTGCCAATCTGGCCGATACGCTCCATTTTATGCTATATCTAACCCCCTTCCACTATGTGGATGCGGCCGATATACTTGAGTCCGGAACATTCAATGTTCTGTCCGTGACGGTTATCCCGCTGATCCTCGTCCTCGGGACGGGTAGCGCCTATGTGATCTATAACAGAAGGGACATATCCGTATAGAGCAGTTAACGCGAATGTATGTACGGCCAGTATCGGAGACAGTGTTGGGTTCGCCCTTCTCGTCCGGTATCAGATAGAACCGTCAGATAGCAGCGACAAGGACATTGAGGTGACAGGATGTACGCAACACAAGCCTTTGTGAAATTGCCGGAATCGAAGAAACAGCATATCGTGCAGATCTGCATCGAAGAATTCGTCGAACACGGCTATGACCATACATTGACGGACAGGATCGTGGAGAAGGCCGGCATCTCGAAAGGGATTCTCTTCCATTACTTCACAAACAAGAAGAATCTGTTCCTGTACATGGTCAGACACGCGAGCCGCATCCTGACGGAAGTAGTGATGGAGGACACGGATGTTGCAGACGGCGAAGATTTCTTCGAGCGAATCAAACGTCTGGTCGCCGCGAAGCAGAGGCTATTGCTGAAATATGAGAAGGAATCCAGGCTAGTCGCCGAGGCGCTTATGAATCCTCCTCGCGGACTTGAGAAGGAGATGGGCGAGCTGATGCAGGAGTATTATGCCACATATGCGCAAACTCAGTATGAAGCGCTGTATCCGAAGCATCTGATCCCGCAGGAGCGACTGCGCCCCGATGTCACCGTGGATACCGTTATCGAGATGACGCGGATGATCGTTGAGAAAGTTTCCGACAAATATATGGCGCTGTACAAAAGCGGAACATACGATGTCCTTGGCGACCAAAGCCAACTGCTGCACGAGCTGGACCGTTACTTCGATGTGATTCGCCGCGGCGTGTTCAGAGAAGCATGACAAATAAGCGAACATTGCAACAGTGCGTCTGATCAGGCGCATTATTTTTTTTGATCGGGTCATTGATGTTTGGCTTCACACACCTTATAATAATCATAACAATAAAAAGTTATAAATATTCCTTATTTCGATAAAAAATATTTATCTATATGATAAAGAGAGGTGAAGCGCATGAACCTGAATCAGCTTGAAACTTTGGTCGCGATTTCGAAGACGATGAGCTTTCGCAAGGCGGGAGAAATGTTAAACCTGACACAGCCGGCAGTATCTGCGCAGATCAAAAGTTTGGAGGAAGAGTTCGGAACGGTGCTGGTGGATCGCAGCCAACCGGTGACGATGACGGACAGCGGACGCTTGTTCCTGGAGCATGCCGAGAAGATTCTCCATATCGTCCAGGAGTTGAAGCAGCGACTGGCCGATCTGAATGCGGTTCCGCAGGGACATATTCATCTGGGAACGACGAGCTCCATCGCGATGCAGATCTTGCCGCGCATCCTGTCGTACTTCCAGAATCAGTACCCCCTGATCAAGATCACGATTCACTCCATGCCTTCTTCCCTGATCATGGACAGTGTGGACAAAGGCGATATCGACATCGGCATCGCCTATCTGTTCGAGAAGAATCCGAATCTGGTCTCATCCGTTCTCTATTATGACTCGTTTGAATTGGTCGTTTCACCTGAACACCCGCTCGCTTCCCAGACCCATACCAGCATCGAGAACCTGAAAGACATCCCGTTCGTCATGTTGACGACGGATACGGCTGCCCGCCGCTTCATCGATCAACTGTTCAGCAAGCTGAATATCCAGCCGAATATCATCATGGAAGTATCCAGCAGCGAGGAAGTCAAGCGGATGGTGGAATTGAATCTGGGCGCGTCGATTATCTCCAACCTGTCCGCTGCCAAGGAGATCAAGCAAGGGACACTGCGTATGGTCAAGGTGCACGAACTGGAGATTGCCCATCCGGTCGGAGTAGTTTACAAGGCCGGGAGGTATATTAATACCGCGATGCAGCAACTGCTCAAGGACCTGAAGGGGATGCCTGAGACAGAATTTATCGGAACAGAGTAAAGAGTCAGGAGGACGAGATGAAATTCGACTTTCATACTCATCATGAGCGATGTGGCCATGCGGAGGGCTCGATCCGTGACTATATCGAGGCGGCGATCGCGGAAGGGCTGGATATGATCGGAATCTCCGATCATTCGCCGTATTTTGGCGAAGAGGCCGACTGGCCGCATCCTGATATCGCCATGGCCAAGAGCGAATTTCCGAATTATGTGCGCGAGGTGTTGTCGCTCAAGCAGGAATATGCCGACAAGATCGAGGTTCTGCTCGGAGTCGAATCGGATTTCTTCCCGGAGCATTTCGATGCATACAAACGCGAATATGCGAAGTACCCCTTTGACTATATCATCGGCTCGGTACACAGATCGGACAATGTCAGCATCTTCAACAAAAACCGCTGGCGCAACCTGAGCAAACAGCAGCAGAAGGAGCAGAAGGACCGTTACTTCGATCTGATCGCAGCCTCCGCGCGAAGCGGCATGTTCGACATTCTCGGGCATATCGATGCCATGAAGGCCAATTACCCGGCTTTCAACGACATTCAAACAGAAGCCGTTGACCGGACGCTCCAGATCATCGGCGAATGCGATATTGCCATCGAGATCAATACCTCCGGCAAGACGAAGCTCGTCGGCGGCTGGTATCCTTCGGATGAGATACTCGAGCGCGCGCTGTTCTACAATGTCAAAGTAACGTTCGGATCGGATGCGCATGTGCCGTCACGCGTGGCTGATGAGTGGGAGCTCGTCCGCGATCGGCTGAAGGAGATCGGCTTCAGGGAATGGGCGTATTTCAGGCAACGCAAGCGTTACATGGCCGCTTTGTGATCTTGAGCCGGGTCTGAACGTCGAATATAACGTATAACGTAAAGAAATACTTGGCTGGCGCCAAGTCCTTTAGGACGCAGGTGGCAGCTTAGTATTTCTTATGTCTTACGAGAATGTATGGGAAGTTATACTTTCTATAAGACCAAAAAAGGGACCTGCCGTTTGGCAGGTCTTCAAAATTTAATATATAAAAAAGGGGGTCTTGCTTATATATTAGCTGCTGAACATTATCAGACTGTTTCAGAAATATTTCAATTGTGTAACAAAAATGGGTGATTTGAAAAATATGCAAAATAATGGATGTCCAGTTGCCGGGTGTCAATGATGATCATCAAAAAGTCAAAATGAGAAGTGTACAGACCGGAGAAAATAGGATATAATTTGAGAAAAATCGACATTTCTGTGATGAATGTCATGAGAATCGAGGTTCCTACGATGAAAGCAGAGTACATCAATCCATTTCTGGAGTCAGCACGATCCGTCATCGAGCAGGTAATCAACATTCGTCCGACCGCTGGTCAACTCGGCATCAAGGATGTCAAATTCATCGACAATTACATCTGGATCCAGATCGGCATCACCGGCCAAATGAACGGAGATATCGTATACGGTCTGCATGAGTCGGTTGCGCTTCGCATCGTGTCAGCGATGATGGGAGGATTCCAGATCAGTCAGATGGACGAAATTTCGCAGAGCGCCATCTCGGAACTGGGCAACATGATCAGCGGCAACGCCACCGCGCTGCTGTACAACCAGGGGGTTAAGGTGGATATTACGCCGCCGAAGCTGGTTCTCGCAGAGAATGTCGCGGGCTTCACGCCGAAGCGGGCGCTGACTATCCCGCTTACGATCGGGGACATCGGCGATCTCGATATCCAGGTGATCATTGCCTGATCCAGGCCGTTTAGAGTAGTCAGTTATGCCACCAATATAGAGGATATCCATATCAAGCCCTTCGGGGCTTCTTTCATTTTCTCCATATTTCAGGTATGCTTCTGTCATAGCAAACAATGGACAAGGTGGTGCGAGTTACAGATGGGGAGAGCGATCGCCGGAAAGAAAGTATTCATCACCGGAGCCTCTAGCGGCATAGGGGCTGAGACGGCGAGGCAGTTTGCGAGACGGGGAGCGTTCGTGATCGCTTCCGGCCGATCGATGGACAAGCTCGAACAACTGCGGGAAGAGCTCGGATCAAACTGTGCCATCTGCCGCCTGGACGTTCGTGACAGCGACCATGTGAACGAAACCGTGAACCGCATCGTTCGGACGCACGGCGGCATCGATATCCTCGTGAACAATGCCGGTTATGGCTTGTTTGAATATCTGGAGTCGATGTCGCTTGAGTCTATCGACGACATGATGGATACGAACTACATGGGAGTCGTGCGCTGCACGAAGGCGGTGCTGCCGGTTATGCGCAGAGCGGGTTCGGGCCATATTATCAATGTCGCGTCGATTGCCGGCAAGATCCCGACGGCCAAATCAGCCGCATATACCGCATCCAAACATGCCGTTTATGGGTTCTCGCATGCGCTCAGGCTGGAGCTGAAGGGAAGCGGCATCGACGTTTCTGTAGTCAATCCGGGACCGGTCGAAACGCAGTTCTTCGCGATTGCTGATCCAAGCGGTGAGTATCTGAACAATGTGAAGAGCTTCACCATCAAACCGGAGCAAGTCGCGCGGACAATCGTAAGGCTGGCGGAGAAGCCGCGCATGGAAGCGGACGTGCCAGGATATCTGGGGATGGGAGCCAATATGTACAGGGCATTCCCGCGCCTGCTAGATCGCGCGCTGCATGCGTTGACGAATCGCAAGTAAAGGCTGACGGCGGGGCAATAATGGCGAATATCGAGAATCAACCAATCCAACAGACAAGCTGAAGGTGGTCGGGCGAAGTGGTGTGGGCAACAAGCGGCGGCAGCGGCAGCGCGGCGAATGAGGATGCTTCGGACATCCTGATCGAGAAACGCCGTATTCCCAGCCCGTGCAGGGGCATCCACGTTTATCTCGTTACATACAGGAGTCAGGGACTGGCTGTACAAGGCTATTATATGAGACCGGCTGGCGCCGGTCCGTTCCCTACGATGGTGTATTGCCGCGGAGGCATCGGACGCGTCGGCATGGTGACGCGGACGCGCATCCTGCCAGCCGCACTGAGGGGATTCGCGGTGTTCGCCCCATTCTACAGAGGCACGAGAGGCTCTGAGGGGCGGGATGAATTCGGCGGTGCGGACCGTCACGATGTGTACGAGGCAGTGAGGCTGCTGCGCAGCTTGCCGGAAGCGGGCCTGCAGGCAACCGTTGTCGTCGGATTCTCGCGCGGCTCGATCAATGCGATGCTGGCGGCGAGAGATTGCCCGGAGGTTGGCGGAGCGGTCGTCTGGGGCGGCGTGACTGACCTGAAGCTGACCTACGAGGAAAGAGTCGATCTTAGGCGCATGCTGAAGCGGGTGGTCGGCCATCCGGTGAAGGATGCGGTTGCCTATGAGGAGCGTTCGCCGGTATGCTGGGCTGACAGGGTGAACGTTCCTGTGCTGATCATGCACAGCAATCATGACGAGAACGTCAGTCTGCGCCATGCCGTCAAGCTGGCGGACAAACTGGAGGAGCTCGGCGCTCGCCACGAGCTGATCATCTACGACGGCCAGCCGCACCGGTTCTCGCCGGAGATGCTGGAGAGAGCCTGGGATGACCTCGTGGCCTGGGTGAACAAGGACGTATACGAACCATGACGGAGGGACTATGATGACGACATTTCGAGAGTTACATATCGCGGATGATCTGATCGCCGTGCTCGAGCAAGAGGCGATATCGGAGCCGACGCCGATCCAGCGCTCGGCGATCCCGCCGGTTGCCGAGGGCAGGGATGTCATCATCCGCTCGCATACGGGCACTGGCAAGACCCTCGCGTATCTGCTTCCGATCATGCAGCGGATTCAGCCCGATGTGCGGGAGGTCCAGGCCGTTGTGATCGCACCGACGCAGGAGCTGTCGATGCAGATCGTGCGTGTCGCCGAGAAACTTGGGGTTGCGCGGGGCATCCGCACGCTCGGCCTGATCGGCGGGGCGAATCTGAAGCGGCAGATCGAGCGGCTCAAGGAACATCCGCAGCTCGTCGCAGGCACACCGGGCCGCCTCGTCGAACTGCTCAAGCTGCGCAAGCTGAAGCTGCATCAGACGCGGGTGATCGTCGTCGACGAGTTCGATCAGGTGTTTCAGCTCGGCGAACAATCTGCGGTTGAAGCTTTGCTGCACGGGGCGCTGCGCGACCGGCAACTGGTGTTCGTATCGGCGACGCTGCCGGAGAGTCTGACACAAGCCGTCGACCGGTGGATGCGCCATCCGCTCTATATCGACGAAGCGGGAGAGGAGCGTACGGCGGCGAGCCTGGAGCACGTCTATTTCGTCTGTGAGCCGCGCGAACGCATCGAACTGCTGACGAAGCTGATCCGTCATTACAAGCCGCAGGCGGCGCTCGTCTTCGTCAGCCACAGCGAGTCCATCGCTGAGGTAACGGAGAAGCTGAAGTATAACGGGATTCTGGCCGAAGCGCTGTATGGCGATCAACCGAAGCTGGAACGCACGGTCGTGCTGGATCGTCTCCGCAGCGGCAAGCTGCAGGTGCTTGTCGCTACCGATCTGGCGGCGCGCGGGCTGGATATACCGAGCCTTACCCACGTCATTTCCTTCCATCCGGCACCGGACCCGGATGCCTATGTGCATCGCGCTGGCCGTACGGGACGGATGGGCAAGCGGGGGACTTCGGCGACGATCGTCACGCCCGGCGAGATGTTCATCATCCGCAAGTTTGAGAAGCAGCTCGGCATTACGATTCGCCGCAAGGAATTGTACTTCGGCAGGATTGTGGATCCCGAGAAGAAGCAGATCATGAAAGCGACGAATGTTCGCGCAGTTGCTGGCAAGGCTGACCAGACCGGCAAGAAGGACAAGAAGCGCAAGGCTGACAGCAAGAACAAGGGGGCACCGCGTTGGCTGAAGGAGAAACTGAGGAATCAGCCGGAATAGCCGGTCGTCTTCCGGTCAGACGCGCATGCGGGGGGCGAATGGTTGCGAAAGAGCACGTTGCGAGGATCGGTTTACAGTATCCGCAGCAATTGAACCATTGCCGAATAGTCGCACAGCACGAGAAGGCCGCAGTCCGATAGGGCTGCGGCATTATTTTTGGTCTTATAGAAAGTATAACTTCCCATACATTCTCGTAAGACATAAGAAATACTTGGCTGCCACCTGCGTCCTAAAGGACTTGGCGCCAGCCAAGTATTTCTTTATCCTGCAACCCCCTGAAACCCGGCCCCATGCTTCGACCTTTCTGTGTGTGTATACACATTACAAGAAGCTGGGAGGAATCGTAATGAAACGTAAGCTAATCCGCAGATTGGCCATCGTGATGCTGACGCTGGTCATCATGCTACGATACACGCGTCAGCGAGACGGCTCTCGTGTTCAGGCGTTTAGAACGAACTTCTCCAGTACGTGCCGCACGCCTTCCTCATTGTTCGTCAGCGTAACATAGTCAGCTACCTGCTTCAGCGCGGGTACGGCGTTGCCCATCGCCACGCCAAGCCCTGCTGTCTGCAGCATATCCAGGTCGTTCCAGCTGTCGCCGATGGCGATCACCGAGCTGAGCGGGCAGTCGAACATCTCGGCGAGCACGCGCAGCGCATGGCCCTTCGTTCCTTCCGGATGGATGAACTCCAGGAAGTTCGGCTTCGACTTCGTCACATGCACGCGGTCGCCGTACCGGGCTTCGAACATCGGCTTCAGCTCGTCCAGCAGCTCCGGTTCATCGATGATGATCATCTTCGTCTGCGGCAGCGCAGCGAGCTTCCCGATCTCCGGCTCGATCGTATATGGCACATTGGACAAGGCGCAGTAGGCGAGCAGCTTGTCGTTGATTTTTTTGGCAAAGAGCTGATCATTGTGGTATGCTTGAATATGCAGGTCGTGCTCTGAACAGTAGCGGAACAGATCTTCGGCGATGTCCAGCGGCACATGGCGTTCATACAGGACTTTGCCGTCCAGAGCCGTCTTGATCAGCGAGCCCTGGTAGGTGATGATCGGCACGTCGAGCTCCAACTGCTGTGCGATCTTGCTGGCGGAGACGTACATCCTGCCGGTTGCCAGCGTAACCTGGACGCCGCGTTCCACGGCCTGACGGATCGCCGCCTTCGTTCCCGGCGTAACTTCCTTGTCGTCGGTGATCAAGGTATCGTCGATATCAATGGCGATTAATCTGTACATGTTGGTTCTCCTTCTCTCCACTTAGTCAAATTCTATTCTAACATATATAGCAGCAGTTCTTATAGATTACAGGTTGAAACAGGAGTTGAAACTGCCCGATGCAGAATCTTGGCAAAACGATCAAGGAATGGGGCATCAGCCTCGTCATCGCGCTTGCGCTGGTGTTCGTCGTATTCACTTTCATCGCCCAACCGGTCAAGGTTCCCACTGGCTCGATGGAAACAACGATCATGACGGACGATCTGCTCATCATGGAGAAGCTGAGCAAGTGGTGGCGTGATTATCAATTTGGCGACATCCTCGTCTTCTATCATGATCCGGACAATCTGGGCGGGGAGCTCTATCTGAAGAGGCTGATCGGCCTGCCCGGCGATACGATCGAGGTGCGGGACGGCAAGCTCATCCGCAACAGTGAGGTGGTGGAGGAGCCTTATCTGAACGGGCGGACGACATCCGGCGAATATGGTCCGGTTACCGTGCCGGAAGGCCACTACTTCTTCATGGGCGACAATCGCAATCTGAGCCATGATTCGCGGCGTTGGGTGAATCCGTTCGTGCCGATCGATCAGGTGAAGGGAAGAGCCTTCTTCCGGTATTTCCCGCTGAACCGGATCGGACTAGTGGAATAGGTGAGAGCGACTCGGTCGGGCATAAGTGCTGCACCGGAAGTGCTGCGGGTGATCGGCAACGCCGTCTGTTGGGCTGTGCCCCGTGCGACGGCAGTTTCGACTTATGGCAGCTTATGGCAGCGCTGCGCCGCTGGAGCCGATTCGCTTTAACTGTTCTTCATCCATACATACGTTTTTTCGCCACCAATTCATCACCTCATTACGATATTGGCGAACCCAGTCTCCAAGCGTTCCAGGAGACATGCCGAAACGTCTGGCTGCTGTTTCAATCCGATACCCGTCTGCCAAAACCTCGGCTACGTTCTCCTTCTTAGCCTGGACTGGATGCCGAAATCGCCTTTTCATAGGAAACTCCTCCACTGCTTAATCGTTTATCTGAAGTGAAATGGAGTGTCCAAATGGATTGAGGGGCTAAATAGGGCTGGACAGCCCCTGATTTTTATGGGTGTCGGGTTTATTGGAATGGATCTGTAATCGTTTGTTCACACAGAGTTCATAATCAAACCTTACACTTATGTATGAAACATGCAGTTTCATTGATGCCGCAAGGCATATTTTTTTTGACTGGTTATCGAGAATGATTATCAATGACACTTCTGTTGAATGGCAGCGGGCAAGCTCCATCACAGGGACAGTGAGGTCATTTTTCGTACCAGGCGGCGAGCCGGAAAGGAGGGAGCAGAGGCATAACGCCTCGCCGCATAGCCTAACGATAATCTGCAATCTTACCATAAAGATGATTGGATGAGGAGTGTGCACATTGAAAGCTTTACAGAGAACCGTCTCGTTATGGTTGTCGGTGTTGTTGATTCTGACCTGCGTGCCGATCACGGCGGTGACCGCTGCGTCGGCGTCCAGCCCTGCGCTCACCAATGATTCGATCGCAAACGGCGAGTATGAGGTGGATTTCCTCTTCCTGGAGGACGGCAAGACATCGGCCAGTGTCTCCAACAATTACATGAAGATACCCGGCACGAAAGGCAAGCTGATCGTCGAGGATGGCGCGATCTGGTTCGAACATGAGATCACGAAGAGCAACTATGGATACTTCGAATATCTCGGCTATCGGCCTGAGGGAGTGCCGAAAGCCGTAATCGTCGATTCCGTCGTCCAGAGCATGGACGGCTATGCAGAGGTAACGACCAGGGATGCCGCAGCTATTGATCGGATGATCCTCCGCTATGCGATCGACAACATCGCCCAGCCTCTTGACATTCTCATGCATATCAACATTGCGGCCTTGTCGTATAACCACTGGTATAACGTGCAACTCAGCATCGACACGAGCCAGATCCCGATCGATGAGGAAGAAGAAGAAACGCCGATTGGCGGAACCGTGACCCTCGCCATGCTGCAGGAGCTGATCACAGTTACTGAAGCGGTGTACAGCACCAGCGTGGAAGGGACAGACTTCGGCGAGTACCCGATCGGCAGCCGCGCTGTGCTGGAGTCGGTGCTCACGTCCACGAAGCAGCAGGCAGAGCTGTTGGATGAGGAGGATGAGACTAAGATCACAGCGCTGTACGCAACGCTTGAGGAAGCGCTGAACCGTTTCCGCTCGCTGCAGAAAGTAGCGGACAAGAAGGAACTCGCAGCTATTCTGGAAGAGTTAACCGCCTTCCTCAGCACCGCGAAACGCAACGGGGAGGGCAATGGCGCACCCGGGCTGACAACCGCCGCCATTCTCGCAGGCGAGTATGACCATAGCATCATCAACGATCTGAGAGACAAGGAAGCTCGCTTGAAGGATTATCTGGACAGGCCCGAGGTGACCCAGGAGACCATTGACAATGCGGTTGAGTCGGTCCGGAATCGGATGGAGGAGGTTCAGCAACATCGTTATGTGGAGCATGAACCGCTCAGGATCTATGTGCTCGATACCAATCAACCGACGAACAAGCAGTCGATCTATGCGGATCTGATCGAAGATACGATGACGACTGTGGTGAAGCAGGCGTTTTCCGGGACAATGGATTACATAAGAGGGAATCTGACACTTAAGGTTCGCCCGGATCTGGATCTGCTCTACGCCTCAACTCCTTCCCTGGACGGGACATATGTGAGTCCGGACACTTACGAGCAGTATGGGATGCTGGAATATGCGGCAACTCCCTGGAACAAGGTCGCATCATCCGAAGGGAAGCATGTCTATCAATTGACGCTCAAGTGGGGAGATGTCGACAAGGATACGGTGTGGCAGGGATTGGGTCATATTACGTTTTATCTGAATGGTGAGAAAAGATCCCTGTACTTAAGCTTCAACCGAAACATCCACGAGCAGTTGATCGAGACCATGTCAGTTGCTGCCGGGATGATCGGCAAGGCGGAGAAGCTGGAGGGTGTTGAGCAAGCGGACTTTGACGCCGCGAAGCAAGCGCTGCAGGGGAAGATCGATCAAGCTGCGCCGATCGCCGATAATCTGGGCGCCGCAAGGCCGGAGATTCTGACAGCTCATCGCGAGCTGGAGCAAGCGCTGGATACATTCAAGCAACTGGCGAAGACAGGGGGAACGGACGAAGGAGAGCCGGAAGATGAAGAGCCGACTGATGAGAATGAAGGAGGCGGCCCAGGCGGCAGCGGGGACAACGGAGACAGCGGCAATGAGGCGCCTGGCGGGCTGAAGGACGGCTATTACTACATCAGCTACAAGGTCTATAAATATGGCACGAAGAGCACATCGGTAGCGGCCTCGTATTTCATCAGCCCGGCAGTGCTGGAGGTTTCCGGCGGACGGTTGACCGTCTCGTTCACCGTGACGAGGAGCAAGGAGATCAATGGGCTGAAAATCCGCGGCAGCAGTGGAAGCGTGGTCGAGACGGACACGGAGAACAACACGCGTGTCGTGGCCTTCAGCTTGCCCAATCTGGACGACATTCATGATGGTTGGGTCAGGATCGACTGGGACGAGTATAATTACCATCATGAATATGACATTCAGTTTTATTTCGATGCAAAGTCGATACGTCCGGTGAAGGGTGAGCCAGAGGTACCCAGCGGCTCGGGATCGACCCCTCCGCCAGCAGGATACGTCCCGGGCGATGCGACAGCTGATGGAGAAGCAGCGACAGAGCAAGCGCAAGAGGACGAGGCAGCAAACGCGGAGCCCCCCCGGGAAGAAGCAAACGGATCGATCGAATACCGGGATACGGAGCGGCACTGGGCGAAGGATCTGATCAGCCGCGCGGTGCAGCTCGGATTCATCCGCGGCTATGCTGACGGCACCTTCCGTCCGGAACAGAACATGACGCGCAGCGAGATCGCCGTTCTGCTCAGCCAGGCTCTGAAGCTCCAGGCAGCGGATCAGGAGGCTGCATATGTGGATCTGGACGGCGTGTCAGCATTTGTACGCGCTCATATCGCTGCGGCGGGACAGGCTGGACTGATGCGCGGCTTGCCGGATCAAACCTTCCAGCCGAACAAGGTGATCACGCGAATCGAGCTGGTCGTCATCATCGCGCGTGCAGCGGGGCTGAAGCCAGTGAGCGATGCGAATCTGACGTTTGTGGATGCGGATCAGATCCCGGCATGGGCCCGCGGTGAAGCAGCGGCAGCGGTGGAAGCCGGGCTGGTGCGAGGGAAGGCGGGCAACCGATTCGATCCCCACGCACCGGTGACACGGGCAGAAGCGGCTACCCTGGCGCTTCGTCTCCTGGATGTGCTGGGTGACCGGTTGGCTGCTGACGAATGATCGCATGACAAAGGAGGAGCAGCGGGACGATTCGAAGTCGTCTTGCCTGCTCCTCCTTGTATCAGTCAAACGATGAGATTACAACCAATCGATGAACAGCATGTACTCGGCATTGTGGAAGATTCCGGCATTCACGTACAGCAGGATCGGAATATTGTCCGTCAGATTGCTTACACCGCTGATCGTGAAGATGGTTGTGGAACCGGATACCGTCTTCGTGGCCGTCACTTCATAGGTACCGTCACCGCCTGGTGCTCCGTTCAGATCGGCTTTGAGGTAGTCATAGCTGACCGGGATCAGAGGGAACGGCGGGTAAGTATTGTTGAGCGTGATTGTGACGGTGTAGTTGCCCGGGGAACCGCTCACTTCAGCTTGTCCATCCTTGATGAAGGAGGTCGCATGGGTGGAAACCGAGCCGTCTGCATTCAGGAACTGGATCGATTGCGTCGCCGCATAGGCTTGCATCACCATCAGTGAAAGCGCAAGCACCAGGATCAGAGACAGTGTGATCAGAGTTTTCTTCGTGTCCATCCGTTTGTTCATCAACGATTTCATCATCATGAACCTCTCCTTGTTTAATGATCAATTTGATAAATTCGCATGCCTGACCAACGACAACATCAACTTCTTCTGCTTGTGTTGCGATGCTGGAGAAGGCCGTTCCCTCCTTTCCCTGATCGTTATGGCCGGCTTCCGGCTTGGATAAGTAGGGGGATTGCCGGAAGCACAAGACATCATTTGTCTTACAGAAGGCATTGTACGATTGGAGCATGAACTGTTGATGAACAAAAGATTACAAATATGTAATAAAATGATAAAATTTTATAATATGAGACGAGTTCCGGCGGGCAATCTGTAAAGAAAATTTCACACTGTGTTCACAAATGGTCCTTACAATGTGGAACAGCAGGCGCCAGATGAGAATAGCTCTCAATTAGAACTTTAGACAAGGAGGCATTATCCTTCATATGTCATGCAAGAAGCGTTGCTTCAGTTTGTTATCCGTCGTCCTGGGCGTCGCGTTGATCACGGTCGGTTGCGGCATGACGCAGGCAGGAGGCGCGCAGTCGGAGAATGCAGAGAAGGGGGAAGAAGAGCGAATCGGGATCATTGATTTCGCGGGCCGCGGAGTGACCTTCTCTGAGGCGCCTGAGCGGATCGTTGCACTGGGCAACGGTGAAGTGGACATTATCTACGCACTGGGTGCAACATTGGTCGGCCGCCCTGCGGTGAATGTACCTCATCCGGTTCCTGCCGCTGAAGAAGTGGAGGTCGTCGGGTCCGCTCACACCGTAGACCTGGAGAAGATCGCGATGCTTCGCCCGGATGTCGTGCTGGGGAATGATCCGCTGAATCTGGACGATGTTCCGATGCTGGAGAACATTGGCGCCAAGGTCGTCCTGACTCATGCGAATTCGATAGAGGATATCTTGCGGCAGATCGAGTTGTTTGGGCAGATATTGGGCAAGGAAGATGAGGCGGAGCGCTGGATCGCAGAGATCGAAGCAGAACTGGATTCGCGCGCTGCCAGTGAGCGCGAGCTTGCGGCAGGTGCGGACGATCCAAGGGTTCTCCTCGTGTATGGCGCGCCGGGGACATATATGGCGGCCTTGCCCAATTCGCTGGCTGGCGATCTGCTGCAACAGGCTGGCGGGCTTAACGTCGCGGCAGAATTCCCGAGTCTCCAGAACTTCCCGCAGTATGCGCAGCTTAATGCGGAGCGGGTCGTCCAGAGCGATCCGGATGTGATCCTGATCATGACCCATGGCAACTCGGAAGAAGTCGAGCAAGGCTTCGTGCGGGAGATGGAGGCTAATCCCGCCTGGGGATCGATTCGCGCTGTGCGCAATGAGCGCATCCATGTGCTGCCTGCCGACTTGTTCGGCACGAATCCCGGCACCAGGGTGATCGAGGCGCTGAGATGGCTGGAGGAACTGCTCGGGTGAGCGGAGCTGTCCGGGTCCAGGGAGCTGATCTGGCACGGCGCACTGCGGTTCGTAATCACAGGAGGCGATGGATGATTGTCATGACGCCGCTTGCGCTCGCGGCGACGGTACTCGTCGGCATTGTCACCGGTTCTGTGACGATCCCGGCGTATGAGCTGTGGAAGGTGATCTCCGGAGAGGGTGATGCGGCCTATCACACGATCTTCTGGGACCTACGGTTGCCGCGGGTGTTGGTCGGGCTGGTCACCGGAGCTTGTCTGGCGGCTTCGGGGGCGCTCTTGCAAGGCGTCATGCGCAATCCGCTGGCCGATCCCGGGATCATCGGTGTAACAGCAGGCGGTGGCCTGGCGGCGGTCATCGCCCTGGTGCTCTTCCCGCAGCATGCGGTGCTGCTGCCCGCCTTCGCCTTCGGCGGCGCACTGCTGTCGTCGCTGACGATCTACCTGCTCGCCTGGGACGGCAGCAGCTCGCCGGTCAAGATCGTCCTGGCCGGTGTGGCGATGAATGCGCTCCTCGGTGCGATCATGAACGGCATCATGGTGCTGAACAGCGACCGCATCCAGAACGTGATCCCGTGGTTATCCGGCAGTCTGAGCGGAAGGAGCTGGCCGCATCTCGTGTTCATGATTCCGTATGCGGCAGTCGGTCTCATGCTCACCCCGTTTGTCGCGCGAGTTGCCAATATGCTCGTGCTTGGCGACCAGTTGTCCAGGTCGCTTGGCGTGCGAGTCGAGCTGCAGCGCTTCCTGATCATCGTCCTGTCGTCGTTGCTGGCAGGGGCGGCGGTCAGTGTCGCAGGCCTGATCGGCTTCGTCGGCCTGATCGTGCCGCACGCCATGCGCCTCGTCGTCGGGGGCAACTATTACATCCTGCTGCCCTTCTCGATCGTCGGCGGCGCGATCTTGACCGTGCTGGCCGATACGGCGGCACGGAGTCTGTTCGATCCGTTGGAGCTGCCGGCAGGGATCTTGCTGGCGTGCATGGGAGTGCCGTTCTTCCTGTATCTGCTGAAGAGGAAGAGAGAAGTTCGGTAACGATCGTCAGCTATGCCGAACGGATCCGTATCAAACAATATGTAAGGAAGAGGAGGAGACGAGATGGTCATCGTCACAAATGTATCGCGGATCAGAAAAGGTTGCGGTGAAATGTTAATCGAGCGTTTTAACAAGGTGGGGAAGGTAGAGTCAATGAAAGGCTTCCTGGGGCTAGAGGTGCTTCTGACGGAACATACGAAGGACTATGATGAAGTATCCGTCGTTACCCGGTGGGAGTCGAAGGAGGACTTCCAGGCCTGGACGCAAAGTGAGGCATTCCGGGAAGCGCATGCTGAGAAGAAGAGGCCGGATTACATCCTGTCGAATGAGATAAAGTTCTACGATGTCAGGGTTGTTCGGAAGCCACTTCATACGGTAGAAGCTTGATCTGGAGCGACAGCTCACGGTATGTGACCTTCGGGAGCGGGCGGCAGCTTTCTCTTGAAGGTCTGTTTGTTGATCCCGCCCCAAGAACAAGTAATATTGACAGTATAAGTAAATCCTTGCTACACTATCGATGATAATGATTATCATTATCGATTACAGATGATCAGATCGGTGATGGAGGAGGAGAATCATTTGAAGAGATTTCAGAGGTTGAGATACATATCGGTCGCTTCATTGGTTGTTTACTGGCTGTCTTTCCAGGCAACTCCTGCTGCACTGGCAGAGTTGGCAGACGGCACCTATACGGCTGACTATGTTGTCCTGCAGGCGGACAAAGACAACGTGTCGATCGCGAACGACTACTGGGATAAACCGGCTACCGTCACCATCGAAGGCGGCATGGCGACGATCCGCCTGTCGATCAACCATAGCAAGTGGGTTACGGAGTTCAAGGTGCCGGATGATTCGGGCGGCTACGTGGACACGATAGTGATCGAATCGGATCAAGGTTCGGACACCCGCCTAGTGGAATTCGCCGCAACGAGCGATTTCAGCAAGCCGATCACGGCGAAGATTCATGTAACGGTGCCGGAGATCGACTATGATCATGATTACACGATCCGACTGTCCTTCCGCCTGGACAGCTTCGAGCTCATCGCGCCGGCGACAACCGGGAGCAAGGATACGGTGCCGATCGCAGAGGCTGGGGCATCTGAAGCTTCCGGCGCAGATGGCGGCGCTGCGCCTTCGCAGCAGACGGCAGGAGGGCAACAGGGAGCGGAGCAATCCAGGCAGGAAGCGGCCGATGGGGGCAGCACCGGGCTAACGGGAACAAGCGGGAACGGTCAGGCAACGGGAAGCGGCAGCAACGCTGAGCAGGCGGCAACAAACGGAGGCGGTCAAACAACGGGAAGCGGGAGCAGCACTGGGCAGACGGCAACAAATGGAGACAGTCAGGCATCAGGCAGCGGCAGCAACGCTGAGCAGACGGCAACAAATGGAGGCAGTCAGGCATCAGGCAGCGGCAGCAACGCTGAGCAGACGGCAGCGATCGAGGGCGGCGTGAAGCAGGAAGCGGCAGGCAGCGGGAGCGGCAGATGGCCGGATGCTGCCGATCAGGCTGCAGGGCGATCGAGCGGCGAAACGTCAGATTCGACGCCGTCTGGTGGGGACAGCCGGACAGCTGGAGTCTCGGCTGCAGTGAACGCTTCGGCGAATTCCGCTGATTCGGGGGCGGATCTCACGGCAATTGCCAGGAGCGAAGCGGCGAATAATAAGACTGAGTCAGGCATTGCATCGCCCGAAGCCGATGAGGTATCAGGAGCTGGCGCAGCAGAAGCAGGTGCGGCGAGTGTGACAGGCCAGACGGACGAGACAACCGCTGTCGCCGCCGCGGCAACTGGCGCACGGAACGAGGCGATGGCGGATGCTGGAAGCGAGAGCGGCGGAGAGCGCACTTCCAGCTCGCGGCTTCTGCTGTGGGCGGTGTTATCCGTCATCGTCATCGCGGTGGTCATCGCGATCATTCGCATGGTTCGCTCACTTGGCAACGTATCCGTCCGGGATAACAGCGGACGCGACGGGGGTGAACGGTATGTCCATGAACAGAGCTAGCGCTGGCGATCACCGTTACATATGGCGGTTTCATGGAGCAGTCCTCGCGGCTGCTCTGCTGTTGATGATTCTAACGGGATGCGGAGCGAGCGCTGGGGGAGAGTCAGTCGCGGCCTCATCCGGGCAGGAAGTCGCCATAACATCTGTGGCTGGCTCGCCTACAGATGCCGCTGCGTCGTCAGATGCGGCAGATGGTCTGGCAGATGCCAGGTCCGGGCTTGCATCCGATGAGGAGCTGCGCATCGTCTCGACGACCGTCGCGATCACCGAGATCATGGATCGGCTGAACCTTGATCTCGTCGGTGTGCCGACCAGCGTCAAGACGCTGCCCGCCCGCTACGACGAGGTGACACGGATCGGCAATCCGATGAGCCCCGACATGGAGATCGTACGATCGCTTAACCCGACGCATGTCCTGTCCGTGACGACGCTCCAATATGACCTTGAACCGGCGTTCAAGCAGGCCGGTCTCGATGCGACGTTTGTCGATCTGACCAGCGTGGACAGCCTGAAGGCGGAGATCACCCGGCTAGGGGAGATGTTTGGCCGGACAACAGAAGCGCGAGCGATCATCGACAGCTTCGAGTCGACGCTGGAGGAGATCCGCCAGCTGACAGCGGATCGGGAGCGCCCGACCGTACTAATCTTGATGGGCGTTCCGGGCAGCTATCTGGTGGCGACCGAGCACTCCTACATAGGAGACCTGGTCCGCCTCATGGGCGGCATCAACATCGTACAGGGCGAAACCGTCGAATATCTCGCTTCCAATACGGAGTATCTGTACCAGTCGAACCCGGACGTGATCTTGCGCGCGGCGCATGGGATGCCGGAGGAAGTGATCAAGATGTTCGATGAGGAATTCAAGAAGAACGATATATGGAAGCATTTCGAAGCAGTGAAGCAGGGCAGGGTCTATGACCTTGAAGAAGCGCTCTTCGGGACAACGGCCAATCTGTATGTCGCACAAGCGATGCAGGCACTGCTGCCGATGCTGTATCCATAGAAGAGGAACGAGACCATGGGGAGAAAAACCATCCTGTTCATCATCACATTCTTGCTATTGGCAATCATCACGTACTTCTCCATCGGAACCGGCAGCATCCGGGTCGGACCAGGCGAACTGGTGCACGGTCTCATCCATGGCGGCAATGAGCAAGTGGAGATCATCCGTGATCTGCGGCTTCCGCGCATCCTGGTATCGATCCTCGTCGGTGCCTCGCTTGCTGTATCCGGCGTTCTGTTACAGGCTGTGATGCGCAACCCGCTCATGGAGCCGGGGATCATCGGCATTTCATCCGGGGCGGGTTTCGTTTCGTTGACGGTTGTGACGGCGTTTCCGATGCTTTATTTCTGGTCACCGTTATTTTCCGTATTGGGCGGAGCCCTCGCTTGTTATCTCGTGTACTCCTTGTCCTGGCGTTCAGGCCTCAGCCCCTTGCGGTTGATCCTCGTCGGGATCGCGATCAATGCGACATTCTCGGGACTCGGTCAAGCGTACAATTATCGCGGCAGCTATGCGGTTACGACGGTGAACCAGGCGACAACGTCGATCCTGACGATGAAGACGTGGGAGGATGTCTATATCCTCGCCACGGTGGGGATCGTCGGGCTCATCGCAGCCATGATGCTGGGCACACTGTGCAATATGCTGACCTTCCAGGATGAGGTGGCGATTAATCTCGGACTTCGCGTCGTGCTGGCCAGGCTCACTGTATCGCTGGTGGCGGTGCTGCTCGCTTCTGTTGCGACAGCTGTCGGCGGTCTGATCATGTTCGCAGGTTTGCTCGTGCCGCATATCGGCCGCATCCTGATCGGCACGAACTACAAGCTGCTCATCCCATACTGTGCGCTGGGCGGTGCCATCCTGATCCTGATGGCAGATACGATCGGGCGCACGGTGCTCGCTCCAACGGAAATCCCCGCATCGATCATCATGTCGGTCATCGGTGGCCCCTTCCTGATCTTCATGCTGTGGCAGCGGGATCGGGTGAGAAGGTAGGAAGCAGCAGTCAAGCGATGTGGCGATAACGGGCTAGAGGAGGTTGAAGGATCATGAAGCGGCTCCTGATCACGGACGATGATGCGAACAATCGCACCGTGCTGAATCATTATCTGACGAAGCAGGGGTTCCTCGTTCTCGAGGCGGCCAATGGAAGCCAGGCGATGAGGCTGCTGCAGGAGCACCCGATCGATCTGGCGATCTTCGATGTCATGCTGCCGGAGGTGGACGGCTTCTCTCTGTGTGAATATACGCGCCATAACTACGACATCCCGATCATCCTGCTCACGGCAAGAGATCAACTGCGTGACAAGGAGCTGGGATACAGCTGCGGAGCGGATGATTATGTGACCAAACCGTACGAGATGCCGGAACTGCTGTTTCGCATCAAGGCGCTGTTCCGCCGCTACTTGTATGCTTCCAGCGACAAGATCAGACTGACGCATCGCTTCGTCATTGATCGCCGCAATTATGAGATCCAGGATGGCGATGAGCTGTTGATCCTGCCACTGAAGGAGTTCGAGCTGCTGGCCCAGTTGGCCGAATATCCCGGCAGAGTTTTTACGCGGGATGAATTGATCCGGCTCGTCTGGGGACCGGATTATTCCCGCGATGAGCGGACGGTCGATGTGCACGTCAAGAGGCTCAGGAAGCGGTTCGTCAATCGCGAGCATGAATTTGTTATCCAGACCGTCCGGGGAGTCGGGTACAAGCTAGAGGTTACGGGTACATGAGATCTTTATATATGCGCGTGCTGATCATCTCCGTCTATACGATCGGGCTCTGCGGTCTGTTCGGCTTCTATATCGCCAACGTTTATCAACATTTTGCCCAGAAGCCGGCCCAAGATGCCAAGCTCTTTCGCATCGCGGAACGCATGCGTTTCTTCATGGAGCAGCATCCGGATGTGATCGCAGATTACCTGCACAACGCCGCTTCGCTGGGCTATCAGATCTACGTCTATGATGAAGCGGGCAATGATATCTGCTATGGTTCGCCCTTCGCCCGGCTGGATCTGGCGAACGAAGTGAAAGATGGGGTGCTTGGCGGCCAGGAGTACCATGGTGTGGCTTCTTGGCCTTATTCTCCATTCATGAGCGGTTATTTCGCGTCCAGGCTGAGCAATACAGTCGGCATTCCATTCACGGTGGATGGCGAGCGATACGCGCTGTTCGTCAGGCAGGATGCCAACATGCAGTTCGACGAGATGCGGGTGTTCGTCATGACGATGCTGATCGCCTCAGCGCTGCTGGGCATTCCTTTCATCCTGCTGAGCACGCGCTATATCGTTCAGCCGATCGTCAGCCTGACAGAGGCCACGAAGCGGATCGCCCAGGGAGACTTCCGCTTCCGTTTGCCTGTGCATCGGAAGGATGAGATCGGCCAACTGGCGGCGCACTTCGCGAAGATGAGCAAGCAACTGGAGCGTTCGGCCCAGATGAAGAAGGAATTCGTCGCCAACGTCTCCCACGAAATCCTCTCTCCGCTCAGCTCGATTCAAGCCTATGCAGGCGAGCTGGTCCGCGAGGAGCTGGATCAGGAGCGCATCAGGCAGTATGCTGCTGTGATCGAGCGGGAAGCCGAACACCTCGCTGCGCTTACTCGGCAGTTGCTGCTGCTGTCGAGCCTGGACCATACCGAGGCGGTGAAGAAGCGCGAGTTGCGCTTGCGTCCGCAAATTCGTCATGTGCTGAAGCTGCTCGAGTGGCAACTGATGAACAAGGAGATCACCGTCAGGATGCGGGTGCCGGAGGAGTTCCGCGTATGGGGAGACGAAGTGCTGCTGCTCCAGGTCTGGACCAATCTGCTGACCAATGCGATCAAGCATAACTCCGGCGGACACTCGATTGAGATCGAGGCAGCGATGGAGGCGGGTCAGAGCGTCGTGACGATTCGCGATACCGGAAACGGAATCCCGGAGGAACGGTTGCCGCATCTGTTCGAGGCATTCTATACCGGAGATTCGGCCAGAGACCGGGCAGCGGGAAGCACCGGGCTCGGTTTGTCGATCGTGCAGAAGATCGTCCGCCTCCACGGAGGACAGATCGAGGTGAGCAGCGAGGTCGGGGCCGGCAGCGAGTTCAGCGTCCGCCTGCCGATCCAGGGCTCGATGTGAAAGGCTGCAGGAGAATGAAGGCATGTCTGCTCTTGGGGATGCCAGCGATCGTGCGGCGCACATTAAAACACCCTTGCTGATCGTCCAGCAAGGGTGTTTTGGCATGTCGTATCGATTAGTCGATCTTCATGACGCCGCCTGTGCTGGCCGATGTAACCAGCTTCGAATAGCGGGCGAGATAGCCGGTCTTCACCTTCGGCTCGAAGCCTGGCCATTTGGCACGGCGCTGTTCCAGCACTTCTTCATCGACGAGCAGCGTGATCGTCCGGTTGTTCATGTCGATCTCGATGATGTCTCCGTCCTCGACGAAGGCGATCGGGCCGCCTTCAGCAGCTTCCGGCGAGATGTGGCCGATGCTGATGCCGCGCGACGCGCCGGAGAATCGGCCATCGGTGATCAGGCCGACCTTGGTGCCGAGGCCCATGCCGACGATCTGCGAGGTTGGCGCGAGCATCTCCGGCATGCCAGGACCGCCCTTCGGCCCCTCGTAACGGATGACGACGACATGGCCTTCCTTGACCTTGCCGCCAGCGATGCCGGCGAGCGCTTCTTCCTGTGAGTTGAAGCAGATGGCCGGGCCTTTGTGATAGCCGCCAACGGACGGATCAACCGCGCCGACCTTGACGATGCTGCCGTTAGGCGCCAGGTTGCCGAACAGCACGGCCAGTCCGCCGCGCTCGGAGTGCGGGTTGTCAAGCGGACGGATGACGTTCGTATCCTTGATCTCGCAGCCTTGCACGTTCTCGCGCAGCGTCTTGCCGGTGACGGTGATGCATTCGCCGTGGATCGCGCCTTCTTTCTTCAGCAGCTCGTTGATGATCGCGCTGACGCCGCCAGCGCGGTGCACGTCCTCGATATGCAGGTCGGAAGCCGGTGCGATCTTCGCAAGATGAGGCACGCGTGCGGCGACTTCATTGATGCGTTCGATCGGATATTCGATGCCGGCTTCGTGGGCGATCGCCAGCGTATGCAGGACGGTGTTGGTCGAGCCGCCCATCGCCATGTCGAGAGCGAAGGCGTTGTCGATCGCCTCGGGGGTCACGATGTCACGCGGCTTCAGATCGAGCTCGATCAGCTTCATCAACTGCTTGGCCGACTCTTTGACAAATTCCTTGCGCGCCGGATCGATGGCGAGAATCGTGCCGTTGCCCGGGAGGGCAAGTCCCAGCGCTTCCGCCAGACAGTTCATCGAGTTGGCGGTGAACATGCCGGAGCAGGAACCGCAGCTCGGACAGCCGTACATTTCCAGTTCGCGCAGGTGGTTGTCGTCGATGAGGCCGGATTGGTAGGCACCAACGCCTTCGAATACTGAAGTGAGCGAGATCGCGCGACCGTCCTTCGTCCGTCCGGCCTTCATCGGACCGCCGCTGACAAAGATGGTCGGGATGTTGACGCGCAGCGCGCCCATCATCATCCCCGGCGTGATCTTGTCGCAGTTCGGGATACAGACAAGGCCGTCGAACCAGTGGGCAGAGACGACGGTCTCCAGCGAATCGGCGATGATCTCGCGGCTCGGCAGCGAGTAGCGCATGCCGATGTGGCCCATGGCGATGCCGTCGTCGACGCCGATCGTGTTGAATTCGAACGGCACGCCTCCGGCTTCGATGATCGCTTCCTTGACGATCTTGCCGAATTCTTGCAGATGCACATGACCCGGTACGATGTCGATATATGAATTGCAGATTGCAATAAACGGTTTGTCGAAGTCTTCTTCTTTGACGCCGGCAGCGCGCAGCAAGCTGCGGTGAGGCGCACGGTCAAAGCCTTTTTTGATCATGTCGGATCGCATCTTCTTGGCAGCCATATTGATTCATTCCCCCAATATCATTTAATAGCATGTCTCAAGTTTATCATAATCGAAGATGAAGTGAAATAGAGGGCAGACAAGGAAACATCGCCAGCAACGCTTGCTAGGCTGATGTTTGTGGTCGGGGTACACGATATGGTGACTGCTGTAAAGCCATACTGGATTAGCGCCAGGTTCTATGGGATGCTGGCGGTTGTCTCATTGGTCAAGACAAAAAAGCCCTGTATGATCTCAAGAAATGTGTATAATAGGGGAGAAACACTCTCATACATATATGCAAATTAGCAGGAGGTGCGGCCGATGGAGAAGCAAGGTTTATTGGGCAATAAGGTCGTGGCGCAGGTCGGCATTATCGTTCGCGATATCGAGGCGACAGCACGGGCGTACGCGGAGTTCTTCGGCATGGAGATGCCGAGCATCAACTGGACGGACGTTCCCGAGAAAGCGTGTACGGAATATCGTGGGAAGCCGACGAATGCAAGGGCGAAGCTGGCTTTCATGAATATGGGCTCGCTGCAGTTGGAGCTGATCGAGCCGGATGAGCATCCAAGCACCTGGCGCGAATATCTGAACGAGCACGGTGAGGGCGTGCATCACATCGCGTTCTTCGTACAAGGAATGAAGGAAAAGATCGAGCTGATGAGCAGTCAGGGCATGCCGCTGGTGCAAAAAGGGGAATATACGGGCGGCAGATATGCCTATATGGACACGTTCCCGCAGCTTAAGGTCATGCTGGAACTGCTTGAGAACGATTAACAGGAGGCGATAGGCTATGATCATATTGATAACCGGCGCTAATCGCGGGTTGGGGCTGTCTCTTGCTCGCGCCGCCGTGGAACGAGGGCATACGGTGCTCGCGGGAGCGAGGTCGCTCGAGCACAGGATGGAGCAACTGCACGAGCTGATGGCCAACGCACCGGAACAAGTCGTACCGATCAGGTTGGATGTGCAGGACGAGGACAGCGTCCGGGAGGCGGCTCGCCAGGTGTCCGAGCACTTCGGCAAGCTGGACGTGATCGTCAACAACGCGGCGATTCTGCTCGGCCGCGAGCATACGATCGAGCAGGTTGAGATGAATGACATGATCGAATCGATGGATGTCAATCTGTACGGGCCGATGCGCGTCGTCAAGCATTTCCTGCCGCTGGTGCGCAAGGCCGGACAAGGCTGCATCCTGAACATCAGCTCGGGAAGCGGGCAGCTTCCACCGCGCTTATGGAAGGGATTACCCGTATGCGCTGTCGAAGGCGGCGCTGAACCTGTTCACGCAGCGGTTGTACGTTGATTTGAAGGGAGCGGGCATCCGCGCCTTTGCCGTGCATCCAGGCTGGATGCGCACCGATATGGGCGGCGAGAACGCGCATCTGGATCCGATGTTTTCAGCGAGGGCGCTGCTGGATCTGATCGAAGGCAAGCAAGAGGCCGATCTGGAGCCTTTCGCCTTCGTCGATTACACGGGCAAGGCATTCCCAATCTGAGCTTCGGCCCGGCTGAACAAACCTGGTATCGCCAGAAAGGAATGGGGGAACTATACAGATGACTTGTCGAATCTATGCCGTGGCAGGGGATTACTATCATCGGGCTGACTGGTCGGAGCAGGCGCTGCAGGCGGCGATAACAGAGCTGCAAGAGCGGCAAGGCATGACGGAGGGCAACTCGGGTGATGCATATGAGCTGACCATGGTGTCGGCTGAGAGGCTCCGCGAGGCGATCGGGGAGCGTCCGGACGTGCTGGTGATCACGAAGGAAGAGCGGTTGTATCCGGAATCTCCCGAGCCTGGCCGATGGATGGATGAGGAGCTGCAGAAGCGGATCGAGCAGTATGTATCCGCAGGCGGCTCTCTCATGGCGCTGCATTCCGGCCTTGCCTATCAGACGGACGGCATCTACCGCCGTATGCTGCGCGGCTGGTTCCTGCACCATCCGGAGCAGAAAACGGTCCGCTACAGGCATGTTTCCGGTGCTGGCCAGGGCCAATGGACGGCCGTTTCGGACTTCGCCTTTACGGATGAGCATTACTTCGTCCACTGCGAGGAGGAACAGACAACCGTCTTCCTCCGCTCGGAATCGGAGGACGGTGAGTCGATCGCCGGTTGGACGCATACGTTCGGCGCAGGACGCGTTCTGTGCCTGACGCCGGCGCATACGCTGGAGGGATTGACGGATCGCACGTTCATCCAGCTGCTGGCCGATTGCCTGAAGTCGCTGGCATGACAAGGTGACAGGGTGACGAGAGGGCGGGCTGTATATGGAGGCATGACATGGATAATGGACGGGAAGCCAGTACGGCTTTCCGTCCTTTTTTCGGTCTTATAGAAAGTATAACTTCCCATACATTCTCGTAAGACATAAGAAATACCAAGCTGCCACCGGCGTCCTAAAGGACTTGGCGCCAGCCAGGTATTTCTTTACGAGGCGGATGCTGTTACCTTAAGACGAAAAATTCGTCTCTCGGCGAACCGAAGCCGGTCGAGGCAGGCTGAGAGACGAAAAAATCGTCTCTCGGCGATCCGAATCCGGCCGAGGCAGGCTGAGAGCCAAAAAATTCGTCTCTCGGCGAACCGAATCCGGTCGAGGCAGGCTGAGAGACGAAAAAATCGTCTCTCGGCGATCCGAATCCGGCCGAGGCAGGCTGAGAGCCAAAAAACTCGTCTCTCAGCGAACCGAAGTCGGTCGAAGCAGCCCGAGAGCCGAAATATGACGCTAAAATATTTTAGGCATCTCCTAAATAAAACGATATTGATATTTTAAACGTGATTGCTATAAGATATCCCTAAAGAAGATGGGACATCTCGTTATCGCTGGAACAACGGCCAGGCAGCAGGATGCAGGCATATTGCGCAGATACGGAACCCGGAACCCAACAATATTCAATTCCAGCCCAGTTGTTCCTGCGCGGTGTTGCTAAGCCGGAAAGGAGTGCAGCGTATGCCGATTGGAATCAATGACATCGCCAAACGAGCAAACGTCTCGATGGCGACCGTCTCTCTGGTGTTAAACAACAAGGCCGGAGTCAGCCCAGAAACGAGGAGAAGAATACTCACGATCATCGACGAGATGGGCTATAAACCGAATATGCTGGCGCGGCAAGCGATGAAGCGAGGCACGATCCGCTTCATCGTCTTCAATTCCCATGGCAAGGTCGTGGCTGACACGCCCTTCTTCGCTTCCCTGACAGGGGCGATCGATGCGGAGAGCAAGACGGACGGCTTCTCTCTGGTCATCTCGCACATCTCCGAGAAGGACATCGAAGCAGAGAAACGGCTGATCAGCGAGGAGCAGTCTCTGGTCGGATTGATCCTCCTGGCGACGGAGATGGATGAGGCTCATCTGCAGCATTTTCTTGAGCTTGAGGTGCCTCTGGTCATTCTGGACAGCTACTTCGCGATGAAGCCGCTGAACCAGGTGGTCATCAACAATGATGAGGGCGTCAGCAAGGCGATCCACCACTTGTATGAAAAAGGCCATCGCCAGATCGGATACTGCGGCAGCTCGGTCATGATCAATAACTTCCTGGAAAGAAGCCAGGCTTTCTTTCAAACGATGCGGCAGCTAAACATCCCGGTGCAGGAGCAGCACATCTTCAGAGTTCAGCCGACGATAGATGGCGCGTATCAGGACATGCTGGCTTGCTTGTCAGAGCCGCGGGAGCTGCCGACAGCGCTGTTCGCCGATAATGACCTGATCGCGATGGGTGTTTTGAAAGCGCTTAAGGAGAAGGGGTTCTCCGTTCCCGGAGACGTGTCGCTCGTCGGATTCGACGACTTGCCGTTCTGCGAAGTGTCCGATCCGCCGCTCACCACGATCCGCGTCTATAACCAGAGCATGGGGAAACTCGCGGTCCAGCGTCTGAAGGCGCTGATCGAGGAAGGTGTGGAGGAGTTCGTGAAGATCGAGGTCGGCACGACGCTGACGCAGCGAGACAGCGTGGCCGAGATCGAACCGGCAGAAGCTGGCGCAGCTGTGATGATGAATGGACGAGATTCCTAACCATCAAGCAAGACAAGGAGGGTTCGTTTGATGCGGAGGTTCAAAGCCCTGGTTCATACGCTGCGTTTCAAGCTGTTTGCCGCCGTGCTGCTGATTGCGATCCCGCTGATCGCCATACTGATCATCACGAATACCTACTCTGTGGAAGTCATCCGCAATCAGGTGACGCAGTCCAACAAAAATATGCTCAGCCTCTACATGAACCAGATAGACGACAGCCTGCGGGAAGTGGACGACTACCTGTTCTCGCTCTCCGAGACGAACAGCGACGTGCTGGTCATGAATTATCCGAAGGAGCGAAACGCCACGGTTTACACGATGGCGAAGCTCAGGCTGTTTCGACAGATGGGTGAAGATGAAATCTATTATCCGGTCGTGGACTCGATCTTCGTGTATTCCGTGCCAAACGACGATCTCATCATGACCCAGGCATTCGGCGCCAGCATGGAGGAACGCTTCCACGTGCGCGAGGAGATCCTCACTCTCCTGAGAGAGCAAGCTGCAAGCGTTGACTATTCGCAATGGCATGTCTGGACGGACGGCGATCAATACTATCTCTACCATGTGGTCAAAAGCGGCGATGCCTATGTCGGAGCCTGGGTCAACTGCACGAACCTGATGGTTCCGCTGAGCTTGATCGATCTGGGCGATTCGGGTATCGCGCTGTTTACTTCCAGCTCGCATGAACCGCTGGCCAATGAGCCGATCATCGTGCAAGAGGGGATCGACCTGACGCTGCCTGAGGAATCCTATGCGCTTACGGGCACAGAGGATCATTACCTGGTCATGGGCGAGAAGTCTTCGAGGGGAAATTTCCATCTGGTCGTCGCTATCCCCCAGCAGGTCATTCTCGAGCAACTGCCGCTCATACACCGCATCTCGAACGGGATCGTGCTTGCCGCCTTCGTCCTGCTGGCCAGCTTGCTGATCTTCATGAGACGTTCCTTCGCCACGCCGCTCAAGAAAGTGATCTCGGCAATGCGCAAGCTGCAGGATGGCCATTGGGATGTGGTGCTGGATCAGCGTCCGTCATCGACCGAGTTTGAGATTATGAACAATACGTTCGAGCGGATGACGCATGAGATTCGCAGACTGAAGATCGATGTCTACGAGGAGAAGCTGAAGCATCAGCGAGCGGAGCTGAGGCATCTGCAGATGCAGATCAATCCGCATTTCTTCCTGAATTCCCTGAACATCATCTATAACCTGGCGACGGTGAAGGAATTTGCGCTGATCCAGGAGATGGCCAAATGTCTCGTTTCCTATTTCCGCTATATGTTTCGCAGCAATTCCTACTTCGTTCCGCTGCGCGATGAACTGTCGCATACGGCCAATTATTGCCGCATTCAGGAGCTTCGGCTGCCGGGCAAGCTGACCTATTCCATCGAGCAGGTCGACGAATCGCTCGGCAATGTGGAGGTGCCCCCGCTCATGGTTCATACGATGGTGGAGAACATCATGAAACACGCTCTGAATATGGATGGCATCACTCGTGTAGAAGTGTCCGTGGAAGAGAGCCAGGATCATGAGCAGGATCACTATATCGTGATCCGCATACGCGACAACGGCCCCGGGTTCCCGGAGCCTGTTCTGGCCAGGTTGCAGGACGGCACCTGGTCTCAGGGCGAAGGCGAACAGGTCGGCATATGGAATGTAAAGAAGCGGCTTGGCATCCTCTATCAGGACCGGGCCAGCATCACCTTCTCCAATCATCCGCAAGGCGGAGCCGTGGTGGAGATCAGCATACCCATCCAATCAATCAAGGAGTTGGAGCCTCATGTACAGCGTGCTGTTGGTTGATGACGAGATTCATGCGGTCAGGGGACTGCATGCCGGTGTCAGTTGGCATGACTTGCAGGTTGAGCAAGTGCATAGCGCGCACAGCATGAAACAGGCGCAACAGATGCTGATGGAGCATCCTGTAGACATCATGGTCTGCGATATCGAGATGCCGCAAGGCTCGGGCCTGGACTTGCTGCGCTGGGTGAGAGAGCAATATCCGCACATCGAGACGATCTTCCTGACTTGCCATTCCGACTTTGATTACGCGAGACAAGCGCTCAGGCTGAACAGCTTCGAATATATGCTGAAGCCGGTCGACTATCAGGAGATGGAAGCCGTGCTGCAGCGTGCGATTGCCAAGCTTCAGCGGCAGAGGGAAATAAAGCGGTTCGAGGAGGATTACCTGCACTATCAACAGCTGTGGCAATCCCACAAGCCGCTGGTGGAAGAGAGGTTCTGGATGGACCTGCTGCGCAGGGCGATATCCAACTCGCCGCAGAGCGTGCTGGACCAACTGAGATCGGCCAACCTGCCGTTTGATCCGAGCACGCAGTTCGTTCCCGTCTATATCGTCGTCCAGCGTTGGCATAAGCCGCTGACCGAAAGGGACGAGCGGATCATGGAATACGCGCTGCGCAACTGCGCCGAGGAGGAGCTGGCCGCTCACGCGAAGCACGTGTCGTTTGTGTCGCTGTATGATCGGACGCTGCTGATTCTCATCCGAAACGGGGAGCATCTCTCCGATATGGAAGTGAAGCGTTGGTGCGACGAATACATCGCTTGCTGCACGGAGTATTTCTATTGCGACCTTTGCTGTTACATCGGCAAGCCCACCACCTTGCCCGAGCTGCCAGACATGGTTGACAAGCTGAAGGAGCTGGACCGCAACAACGTCACCTTTACCAATGCGACCTTATTCATGGCATCACATCGGCACAAACCGGCCATGATCCGCCATGCGCCGCTCGAGAGGTGGTCGATGTGGCTGGAACAGGGAGCGATCCGCCGCGTGCTGCAGGATGTGGCCGACTACATGACCGATCTGCGCAACGAGGGAGGAGTCTTGAGCAGCAAGAGCATGTATCTGCTCTATCAGGACTTCCTCCAGATGATCTTCGCCATCCTGCAGCGCAAGGGGCTGCAAGCCAATCAGGTATTTGCGGATACCCTGCTCGCCATCAGCAACGAGTATGAACTGAGAACGCTCAGCGACCTGGAAGAGCGCATGCTCTATATCATCGAAGTGGTGCACAACAGCATCCATATCCGTGAGGAAAATATGACCGTCGTGGAGAAGGTGAAGCGCTATATCGCCGAATCGATCCAGGACCACCAATTGACGCGCGAAGACATCGCGAACCATGTCTTCCTGAATCCGGATTATCTGACCCGCGTGTTCAAGAAGGAAACCGGGATGTCGATCTCGGACTATCTGCAGCAGAAACGAATCGAGTATGCCAAGGAATTGCTGCTGAACACGGACCAATCGGTCAGCGAAATCGCCAATGCTTCGGGATATTCCAACCTGTCGTATTTCTCCGCGATCTTCAAGAAAATCACCGGGTTAAGTCCGGGAGAATACAGGAAACAACTCCGGTACTGAGGTTGATGCCAGGCTTGCAAAGCTCCGGATGGACGGCAAGGCATACAAGTCGGAATAACGTCAATGAGAAGTCGGTTTTGAAATATTGCCCAGTCGCTGATTGGATTATGATAGAGATGAACATGTTTCCCATGAATCCAAAGGAGGGTAAGATATGGCGAGGATATATTACAAGATCACGGAGATTACCGACTACGGTCCGTTCATCACCAGGCTGGTCTTGCCGGTTCACGCCGATGTGCAAGCCGATGCCGTGCGTCCGGAATGCTTCAATGTGTATGTGGAGAGGAAGGATGAAACCGGCAAGATCCTGAAGCTGCCGAGAAGCTGGAGCGAGCTGGACAAGCTGGAAGAGAGCAAGGGCTATTGTCTGGTCAAGGATGCCTACCCTTCAGATCTTGCGGGCAGGAGACAGGAACGCGGGTCATTCATCACGCTGGAGCTGAAATACGGCCCCAGGTATCCGCTGACCGCTTCGATCGCGCCGATCCAATTCATGAACCGGTATGTCGTTTGCGACTGGCGCATCACGCAGATCGCGGATATCCAGACAGAGAGCAGCAAGCTGAGCGGCATGGTATTCGATCTGTGCGCAGGCGACTCGATGAAGCAGGCGGAGAACTTCCTGCACGGGGTCTCCAGTTACGAGGAGCCGCTGAAATACGCCTATTATGTGCCGCAGACCGGGGGCGGCAAGCGGCCGCTCATCATCTGGCTGCATGGCGGCGGCGAAGGCGGCCAGGACCCGAAGATCGCCTATACGTCGAACAAAGTTGTGAATCTGGCAACCGATGAGATCCAGTCGAAGTTCGGCGGGGCGTTCGTCCTCGTCCCGCAAACGCCAACCTTCTGGATGGATAACGGCAGCGGCCAGTATACGAGGACTGGCCAGTCGCGCTATGTCCTGGCGTTAAAGGCTCTGATCGACGAGTTCATCGCCAGAAATGAGGCGGCGATCGACACGAAGCGCATCTACATCGGCGGCTGCTCGAACGGCGGATTTATGACGATGCGGATGATCATCGACTATCCGGACTTTTTCGCCGCGGCTTATCCGATCTGTGAAGCATTGTACGACGAAGTGATCAGCGATGCGGATATCGAGGCGATCAAGCATATTCCGATCTGGTTTACGCATACGAGAAATGATGATGTGGTGAAGCCGGAGGAGACGGCCGTCCCGACGTATGAACGGCTGATCCGCGCCGGTGCTGCCGATGTGCATTTTTCCTATTTTGTCAATGTCATCGATATTCGCGGGGCGTTTGCGGAAGAGGGCGAAGAGCCGTATGAATATCCAGGCCATTTCTCCTGGATCTATGCGCTGAATGACGATTGCCGTCTCGATTATGACGGTCAGCCGGTGAAGGTGAACGGCAGGGAAGTGTCGCTCATGGACTGGCTGGCGATGCAGAGCAAACCGTAAGCGACAACTGATCGGACTGGAGGATGCATAGACATGACAACCAACGCGCAGGATCACCGGAAACCGCGAACGGTGCTGATGCTCGATCCGGAACTGGATGATCTGAATACATTGATCCGGTATCTGCTGTACAGCGACCAATTCGAGACGGAGGGCCTGATCTATCAGAGCAGCAGCATTCACTGGAAGGGCGACGGCCAAGGCACCTTGCATGACGGCATATCCGAACATGTAAGGTTGGGGTTCGGACCCCAGCCGAGATGGCGGTGGGACGAAGGCACGCGATTTATGGAGGAAGCAGTTGAGGCTTATGCGCTCGTGTATCCGAATCTGAAGGTGCATGCAGACGGTTATCCGAGTCCGGAATACCTTCGCTCCCGAATCCTGGAGGGCAATGTCGAGTTCCCGGGCGATATGTCCAGGGACAGCCCGGGTTCCAACCTGATTCGGCGGCTGATCCTGGATGAGCGGTCGGACAAGCTCTATCTGTTGACCGGCGCTGGTCAATCGACGATCGGACGGGCTTTGAAGTCGATCGAAGAGGAATATAAGGGAACGGAGGAATGGGAGGAGATCTATCGCAAGGTATGCCGCAAGGTGATCATCCAGTCATTCGCGGATCAGGATGGCGTGTATGCCAGCTACATCGGGCCGAACTGGCCGGACATCGAATTCCGCGATATGATGACCCAGCTCTGGGGCTATGGAGCGCGTCAGGCGGTGCTGCCGCAGGATGCGCAGTATCTGTCGGCAGCCTGGATGCGCGAGCATGTCACGAGCGTCAGGCCGTTTGGCAGCCTGTATCGCGTCTGGGGCGACGGGAAGATGATGCACAAGAACGACATTACGGATTATTTTGGTTATGCGGGACTGTCTGCCACACAGCTGAAAGAGCTCGGATTCTGGGTGTGGACGGAGTTGTTCGGTCTGGGGCTGGGGGAAGCGGGTTCCTGGATCTCGGAAGGCGACACGACGATTTTCCTGAATCTGCTGAACAACGGCCTGGACGCCCACATCGATGCGAGTTACGGAGGATGGGGCGGACGCGGCGGCCCGGACATCGATCCGAGCGGCAAGCCTTCCCGAGAATATGCTGCAGCGCGCTGGTTCGGCGCTGCGCAGCGGGACTTCGCCGCGAGATTCCGCTGGTCCGTCACCCCGAGGTATGAGGATGCCAATCACGCCCCGACCGTTGAGCTGATCAGCCATGAGCAGAAGACGGTTGCGGTTCGTCCCGGGCAGACGTTTGTCCTGAAGGCGCGTGTGTCCGATCCGGACGGCGACCATGTGGAAGGCCGCTGGTGGAGATATTTCGAAGCGGATACGTATCCGGGGGAGATCGAGCTGGCAGGGGACATCGCGCAGAAGCAGCACCAGGAGCGGGTTTTGTCTTATCCGATCGAGATCCCTGATCCCGGCTCGCCTGAACTTAAGCGGCTGGTGCGGAGCGAGCGGGAGCTGGCCTGCGAGCTGAAGATCCCGACAGATGCCGCTGACGGCCAGACGATCCACCTGATCCTCGAAGCTTATGATCATGGCACGCCGAGCCTGACTTCCTATCTGCGGGTGGTTTTGAAGGTAACAAGGTTATAATTGGCGCTTGAATGCGGGTTCGATGATTAACGGGCAACATGCCCGTTTTTCTTTTATACCGGACTGTTGCACTTGTCGTTTGGGGTTATCCAGGTCGCGAAAGCATAAGCTGGTCGGAATATCAAAAATGATTGGTCGTATTCGTGGTGAGTGCCGCTTGCCCATTTGCTATAGGATAGAGTCAAATCACTGCACAAGGGAAGGGAAGACTGACATGGCGCAAACTTGGCGTAAGGCATGGAAAACCTTCTGGCGCTACAAGGCGTTGTTCCTGATGCTGGTGCCGGGCATGGTGTACCTGTTTATCAACAACTACTTGCCGATGTTCGGATTGACCATCGCCTTCAAGGAGATCAACTATGCGAAGGGAATATGGGGCAGCGACTGGATCGGCTGGAAAAACTTCGAGTTTCTGTTCATGACCAGGGACGCATGGCGCATCACGCGCAACACGATCCTGTACAACGCTGTATTTATCGTCCTCAACACGGTAATGGCGATCGGAGTTGCCATCCTGCTCAATGAAGTGAGGAAGAAGTTCCTCGCCCGATTCTATCAGAGCGTGCTCTTGCTTCCGTACCTGATCTCGATGGTCATCGTCGGGTATCTGGTGCTCGCCATGCTGAATCTGGAGAACGGCTTCATGAACAAGATCATCCTTCCGGCGTTTGGGCTTGATCCGATCTCCTGGTACACCAAGCCGGAGTACTGGCCGTACATCCTGACGATCGTCAATCTATGGAAGAATATCGGCTATCTCTGCATCATCTACCTGGCTGCGATCGTGGGCATCGACCAGGAATATTACGAAGCGGCTACAATCGACGGCGCAACCAAATGGCAGCAGATCCGCTCGATTACCGTGCCTCTGCTTATGCCGACGATCATCATCCTGACCCTGCTGGCGATCGGCCGCATCTTCTATGCCGACTTCGGTCTGTTCTACCAGGTGCCGCTTAACTCGGGACCGCTGCAGCCGACAACGGATGTCATCGATACGTACGTCTATCGCGCACTCATCACCTTGGGCGATATCGGCATGTCATCCGCGGCCGGGTTCTATCAGTCGATGGTTGGATTCGTGCTCGTGCTTGTCTCGAATCTGATCGTCAGGCTGAAGGACAAGGACCAGGCATTGTTCTAGCATCTAGCGTGAGAGAGGGGAACTTCGCATGAGGGCTAATGAAATGAATCAGACGCTCGTGAACATTTTCTTCGCACTGGCATCCGTTGCTTGCATCTTTCCCTTCCTATTGCTGTTCGTCGCGTCCTTCTCCAGCGAGCAGTCCATCATCACGAAGGGTTACTCGCTGGTGCCGAGCGAATTCAGCCTGGAGGCTTACAAGTACCTGTGGAATAACTTCGATGCGATCGGCCGCTCGTACGGGATAACGGTCTTCATCACAGCAGTTGGCACGACGGCCGGATTATTCATCTCGGCGCTGCTCGCTTACCCGCTGTCCCGCACCGACATGCCGCTCAAGAATACGCTCAGCTTCATCGTATTCTTCACGATGCTGTTTAACGGCGGGCTGGTGCCGACCTATCTGATCTATACGGAAGTGTTCCACATCAAGAACACGCTGTGGGCGCTGATCATTCCGGGACTGCTCACGAACGGTTTCTTCATCCTGCTGATCCGGACGTTCTTCAGAACCTCGATTCCGAAGGAAATTATCGAATCCGCCTATATCGACGGGGCGTCCGAGTTCAAGATCTTCTTCCGCATCGTGATGCCGCTGTCGCTGCCGATCCTGGCGACGATTGGCCTGATGCTCGGCATCGGTTACTGGAATGACTGGTTTAACGGGCTGATCTATATCACCGACAGCAAGCTGTTCAGCCTGCAGAACCTGCTCAACCGGATGCTGCAGAATATCCAGTTCCTGCAGCAGACGAATCTGGATGGCAGAGCGCAAGCCGCCAATATTCCGACCAATGCCGTCCGCATGGCGATGGCGGTGATCGGGATCGTGCCGATCCTGCTGCTCTATCCGTTCTTTCAGCGATTCTTCGTCAAGGGTCTGACGATCGGTGCAGTGAAAGGCTAGGCCTTGCTCGAAGCTTATGCTTCGGTTGGCATATCAACCACACTTAAAGGGGAGTTGTGCAAATGAAGAAGAACAAGCTCGCTTTATGGTCATTCTTGATGGCGATCATCCTGCTTATCTCGGCTTGCAGCAGCTCTGGCGGCGGAGGAGGCGGCAACCAGTCAAACAGCAGCGGCGGCAGTTCCTCTTCCGGCGGCGATGCTCCGGCAGAGGTCGTGATGGCCTATCTGAACTTCGGCGACGCCACGGATGTGCAGCTGGTTGAGGATGAGATCAACAAGATCTCCAAGGAGAAGATCAATGTCATCGTTGATCTGATGCCGATCGACATTGCCGGCTGGCAGCAGCAGATGAACCTTCTGCTGGCAGGCAATGAGAAGGTGGACCTGATCCTGACCTCTGCGTTCTATAACTACAGCACCCAGGTGTCCAGAGGACAGCTGCTCGAGCTGGATGAGCTGCTGGAGCAATATGGACAAGGCATCAAGGATACGATGCCGGAGGCCATCTATAACGGCACGAGGATCAACGGCAAGATCTACGGCATCCCGAGCATCAGAGACTATGGCGCGGACTACGGGATGGTCATGCGTAAGGATCTCGTCGACAAGTACAACATCGATCTGTCGAAGGTGAAGACCTGGGCAGACCTGACGGAAGTCTTCAAGGTGATCAAGGAAAATGAGCCGGGCATGGCGGCGCTTGCGCCAACGACACAATCCTATCAACCTTCCAGAGCGATGTACATGCCGCTGATTGATCCGTTGGGTGACAGCCTGGGGGTCATCCTGATCGACGATCAGGAGATAAAGGTGCAGAATCTTTTCGAACTGGATCTGTATCGGGAAGCCATCTCTCTCGTCAGACAGTGGTATGAGGCCGGCTATGTATACACCGATGCCGCCACCACGCAAGAAACAAGCGCCAACCTGGTGAAAGCGGGCACAGCATTCGGCTATTTCAACAACATGAAGCCAGGCTATGCAGTACAGGAGAGTCAACTGACAACTTATGAGATGACTACAGTTTCGCTGTCCGATGTGGTTATCCAATCAACTGGCGCCTCCTCCTTCATGATCTCGATCGCGCGCAATTCCACCGATCCTGTGGCAGCGATGAAGTTCATGAACCTGCTGTATACGGATGCGGACGTGATGAATCTGCTCGCCAACGGGGTCGAAGGTAAGCACTACGTGAAGAAGGACAACGGATTCATCGCGAAGCCTGAAGACGTAACGGAAACCGGCTATCAGTTTAACCAATGGGAGATTGGAAACAACTTCCTGACCTATGTCTGGGAAGGCCAGGACGCCGACATCTGGGAGCAAACGAGGAAGTTTAACGAATCCGGCAAGGTATCGCCTGCGCTTGGCTTCTCCTTCGACCAGACACCGGTCAAGTCCGAGGTTGCTGCGGTTACGAATGTACAGAACCAGTACCTGGTCGGTCTGGAATCGGGTACGCTTGAGATCGAGATGCTCGACAGATTCATCGAGGAGTTGAAGGCAGCCGGCATCGACCGGATCATCGAGGAGAAGCAAAGACAACTCGATGAGTGGGCAGCGGCGAACGGCAAGAAATAAGCGGTATGAGACGGCTGGCGCCAGCCGGATTTTTGCCGGGAACATGCGGTGGTGGACAACGTTTTCTGGGGCCGACATCATGGATTAACTACACGTTGGGCAACGTTCGTCCGAGCTGTAGCCATGGGTTAACAACATGTCAGGCAACGAATGTCCAGCCGCCACCATACGTCAAATATCTTGAGGAGGCAACTATCATGAAGCTGGCATATGACGTTCCGGAATGGAGGAAGATTCGCCTGATCATCAACTCCGATGCGAAGAATGAAGCCGATGATCAGTACGCGATCGTGCATGCTCTGCTGACGCCGCGATTTAGCATACGCGGGATCATCGGTGCGCAATTCGAGCATACGGCGAAGCTGAGCGGCAGGCAGAACACGATGCAGGCCAGCGTCGAGGAGATCGGGAAGATCCTGGCCTTGATGGACATGCAGGGCGAGGTTCCTGTGCTGAGAGGAGCAGCCGAGGGGCTCAAGGATGAGCAGACGCCGCAGACTTCCGAGGGAGCGGAGTTGATCATACGGGAAGCGATGTCCGACGAACCCTCTCCCTTGTATGCCGTGTTCATGGGACCGCTGACGGATATGGCATCCGCCTTGCTGATGCGGCCGGAGATTGCAAACCGGCTGACGGTCATCTGGATCGGCGGGGAAGCCTACCCGGACGGCGGCTGGGAGTACAATCTGTTCAACGACATCCATGCAGCCAATGTCGTGTTCGCTTCGCAGGTCCAGCTGTGGCAGGTGCCGCGGAATGTCTACTCGACCATGCGCGTCAGCATTGCGGAGCTGATCCATAAGGTGCGGCCATATGGGGCGATCGGGCGTTACCTCGTCGATCAGCTGATCGAGTTCAACAACGCCGTCACCTACCCGGAATGGCCGAAAGGCGAGATGTGGTCGCTTGGCGATTCGCCATGCATCAGTCTGCTGCTCGACGATCACGAGATCCACTACACGTACAAGCCCGCGCCGCGCATCACTCCGGACATGTACTATGTGCATGACGGCAAGAACCGCGCGATCAGGGTGTACCATTATGTGGATCCGCGATTTACGCTGGAGGACATGTTCGCCAAGCTGGCGCTCCATTACCCGCCGACGGAGTGAAGGTAAGGGATCAGTTGGACAGACTTTCGCTTGAAATAATTGGATGTTATCCAACTAAGCCGGCTGACCATCACTCGTGCTCATAAAAAAAGGTGGGGGTATGTGCCCCGACCTTTTCTCGTATGTGCAGTTGTTTATTTGCTCTCCAGATCCTTCACGCCTTGATAGATCGTGTTGAACAGATCCTCAAGATTCGCTTCCTCGATGCAGGAGAAGGCGATGCGCAGGTCCGTGTCGCCAAGCGCGATCGTGCCGATGCCATACTTGTCGAGCAGATGGACGCGCAGCTCTTCCGCCGGCACGGTCTTCAGCTTGAGGCACATGAAGTAGCCGGAGTTAAACGGATAGTACTCCCATGCATCATCGAACCTGCCGCTGTCGAGCAGTTCCTTCACCTTGTTCGCGCGGCTCTTCATGATCGCGAATTTCTCCGCTTTCTGCGCTGCGAAGTCAGGCGACTTTAACGCGTGCAGCACGAAAGTCTGCGACGGATGCGGACCGCTCGAGATCGTCGCGCGGATGATGCCGAGCGTCTTCTGCTCCAGCACGTCAAGCGCGGCATGGCTGTTGCAGGAATACGTGACGAAGCCGACGCGGAAGCCCCATACGTACTCTTCCTTCGTTGCCCCGTCGACCTTGACCGCAAGCACGTTCTCATGCAGGCAACCGAGCTGCGCGAACAGCGACTCGTGCAGCGAGTCCTCGAAGAACAAGCCAAAGTACGCATCGTCTGTTACGGCGACGATCTTGATGCCGGCTTCGGCGCCCGCGCGCACTGCAGCGACAATTGCTTCGCCTTCCTGTCTGCCTGGTGTGTAGCCGGTCGGATTGTTCGGGAAGTTCAGGACGACGATCGCCTTGCCTTTGTTCTTCTGCGCCAGGATTGCTTCCTGTAGCCCCTCCGAGTTGAACAATCCTTGTTCATTGTACAGCGGAAAGTGAACCAGCTCTGCGCCGCGGCGGATGCCGAAGGTCAGCTCATAATTCTCCCAGTTCTTGTCTGGATAGATCACCGCGTCGCCAGCGTCCACGAACAGATCGGCGACGATGCTGAGTCCGTGCGTCAGCGCGTTGGTGACGATCGGCGTGCTGATCAGCTTGCTGCCGAGCAACGGGCTTTCCTGCAGCATTTTATTCTTCCAGGCTTCGCGCAGCTCAGGCTTGCCAGCTGGGGGCGCATAGCTGTACAGATCCTTCGGCTGATAAGCGGACAGCGTATCCTGAATGACCTTGAGATGCATCGGTTTGCCGTTCTCGGTCGCGATGCCGATCGTGGCGTTGTATTTGGTTGCTTTCTTGCCTGCCTCCGCAGATTGGTTCAGGATGCCTTCCTTGGGGAAGTAGATCTGCTTGCCCAGCTCGGACAACATCGCATAGACTCGAGGCGCCTCCCTCTGCAAGGTATCGTTCAGTTTCTGTGCTTGCGGATTCATCGTCGTTCATCCTTCCATTTCAAGATCCAATATCATCCATGAAGCTTTGCAGCGTGATGTCTACTCCATGCTCGCACATGAAAAATCAGGATTATATTATAGCATCTCCACAGAGAGAAAGTCACTTGTTTGGCCGTAAGGAAAGAAGATAATTCATAAATATCGCAGAAATGCATTTTACCGGTGCAGCGTTCCAATCGCCTCGCCCATCTTCACCTTCAGGTTGATCATCAGGTCGCTTCGGGGCGTAAAGATTCCATTCTCAAAAAGCAACACAACCGTCGACCCGAATTCGAAGTAAGCCAGCTCATCACCCTTGTCCACCACATCGAGCTTCGGCTCCGTATAGCGGATGCTGCTGACATTCAGGGCGCCAACCTTGACGATGGCGATCTCACCGGCAGCGGTCTGAAGGTAGGTAACGAGCCGTTCGTTGCGGCTCAACACGCGGCGGATGTTGCGCATGCCATAGTCATTAACCGGGTACGTCTTGCCGCGGATATGGTCCCGTTCCACGATCTTGCCCGCCGCCGGGACATGAATGCGATGATAGTCAGCCGGACTCAGGTACAGGATGACATAGAAACCGTTCGTGTAGTTGACGACGCGCGGCGAGCGGCCCAGCAGCTCCTGCAGCGTATAATCCTGCCCTTTGATATTTAACAGCTGCCCCTCCCGGATCTCTCCGGCGCCTGTGATGCGCGCATCGACCGGACTGACCACCGCGTCCGGAGCGGGATCGATCGGCCGGCTGCCAGCCTTTAGTCTGCGCGTGAAAAATTCATTTAATGATTCATATTGCTCGAGCGGCTTCTCTGCTTCGCCGGCGGCGATCTCGTACGTCTTTACGAAGTAAAATATCATGCTGCGACTGAGTCGGGACTTGGCGATTCGGCCCGTAGTTCGGGAAATGGCCTTGCGGCTCGACAGCTCGGTTAATAGTCGAAACAGCGATTTGATCAAACGAATTCACCTCATAGGGCTATATTGACATATTCAGTCTGTGGAATCAACCGAATCGATCCATCTATAGCCTATGGGACTCATATCTCTCCATCGATCGTTGCCTGAACCACACGCTTCTGCCGTAACTGAGCGGCTGGTAATAAACTTTGGTCCACTCATTCATCAGGCCGCCTTCCTGGAAGCTGTAGCGAAGGTCCCGGCAATTGCACTCGATGAACATCGGGAAACCTTGTTCCGTGATGCCGATATCCAGCCCGAGATCAGCCAGATTCGGCAACAGCCGGCCTAGGTGCGAAGCGATCTCCAGCGCCAGTTGGCTCACGCCATGCCGGACAGCGAACGGATCAAGCTCAGGATGGCCGTGCAGCAGATGCTCCAGTGTATACACCGTGCCGCCCTGCGCGACGTTCGTCAGAAACCTCCTGGCTGGCGCCGCCTTGCCGACGATGCCGGTCACCTGCCACTCGCCGCTGCCGTCTCGCTGCACGGATACCCGGAGATCGAACGGATGCCGCAAATACGTTGCGAGCGGGATGCGTTGTTGCACGAGGTATGACCGATTGCGAACCGCCGTGCGCAGAACGGCAGGCAATGCCGTGCGGAACGTTACCGAGTGCCATGCACGGCGCCTGGTGCGGCTCGGATAGGCAAGCCGCCATGCCAGACCTGTCTTCTCCAGCATCATGATGCCTCGACCGATGCTGCCGTTAGCCGGTTTGATGATCAGGCTGTCGTGTTTGCGCATCATGGTGCGAATGGTGGAGACGCTCGCTAATCTGGTCTCAGGCAGATGAATGCGCAGCCGTTCATTCCGCATGAGCAGACGATGGATGAACCACTTGCTGTATCGGGTATGCCGATTGTAGATAAAGATGCCTCTCGCGTGCAGCCTGGCCAGCTTCTGCTCGGCTTGCATGTTCAGATGGATCGCCCGGTTGTGGATGACCGGGGGGAGCGGGATTGTGTGCGCGGCATAGGAACGCGAGCCGCCGATGTTCGGGATGAGCGCTTTAACCGTCATCCGCTTGAGTGATATGTCCTGCAGCCGGAAGAAGCAGATCTGGCATTCAAGGTTTTCTGCCGCCTGCTCATACAGGTGGATCGCTTCATGGTCCGCTCTGCCTCGCATGATGCCGCGGAATGTTCGGTCATTGAGCAGGATGCCGATGGCAGGTCGATTCACGTCCATTTCCAGGACACCTCCTAAGACCCGGGATCGGTTCGTATATTGATGGTCTCGCAGTATGTTTCAGCCATGCTTCTTTCACGTTTCCACAAGCCATGCCCGGCTGCCGCCAGCGTTCATAGACTGTGCGCCAGCCAGGTATCCTAGTGTCATCCTATGCATGACAAGCGTTCATGGTATGGATAGCTGCACAAGGAGGGAGTTCGTCTATTTTTGGCACTTACCATGACGGACATCGATACGATAGATATACAAGGAATATCTGGCTGTCGCGGAGTCCTTCAGGACGAAGGCAGCCCTCCACGAAGCACAAGAGGTGAGAACATTGCCAATTCAGGTTGCTGTGATATGCCCCGGTCAATTCGCCGCAGCGACGGAGCGCACCAGTTCCGTAGAACGCGTAGCGCATGAGGTCGGGAGGAGACTGCCCGAGCGGTTTCGGGTGTCGATCTTCAGCAGACGAACGTATGGAGCGGATGCTGTTGCGCACGCGCACCCAGCCGTTCATTATCGCATCCGGGCAGCCAGCCGCACGCAATATATTCGCCTGGTGATGAGTTCCCTCGCCGTAAGTCCTCCGGACATCATCCATATCGAGAACCGCCCGTTCACCGCTGGACTGATACGCCATCGATTCCCCCGCATACCGCTGATCCTGTCGCTTCATTCCACCACCTTCGTCAATCCCCGCATATATGGGAAGAGACAGCTTCAAGCCTGTTTCGACCAAGTTGATCGAATCGTCGTCAACAGCGAGTATCTGGCCAGATGGCTGAAGAGCCGGTTCGTCATTCCGCCGCATAAGCTTCATGTATGCCGCCCGGGAGTCGATGCCGACGCATTCGCCAGCAAATTCGTCAGAGCCGGCAGGGAGCAGGGGGAGGCGCTTAGAGAAGAGCTCGGCTACGAGCATAAAAAGATCATCTTGTACATGGGGCGGCTCGTCCCGATCAAGGGTGTTCATCATCTGTTGGCAGCGCTGCCGGATGTCCTGGCTGAGCACAACGATGCGGTGCTCGTCATCTGCGGCAGCGCGAGGGTCGGCTCGGATCGGTTGACGCCATACGTGCGCAGGCTGCACAAGCTCGGCAATACGATGCCGCAGCATGTGCGGTTTGTCCCGTTCGTCCCGTATTCTGCGGCACCAGCCTGGTATCAGGCAGCAGACGTTGTTGCGGTACCGTCCGCCAGAGAGGAAGCGTTTGGGCTCGTCAATGCCGAAGCGCTCGCTTGCGGCACTCCGGTAGTCGCCACCCGCGCCGGAGGCATCATGGAAATCGTCCGCCATGAGGAGAACGGACTGCTCGTCGATCCTGCCCATATGAAGCGGGAGCTGGCCAGATCGCTGTGCCGTCTGCTTCGGGATAAGCAACTGCGTGAAAGGCTGGGGCGGCAAGGTGCAGAGATGGTTCGGCGGCATTTCACATGGGAGAATGCTGCGGCAAGCTATGCAGAACTGTACGATCACTGCATGCAGGCAATCTCTTACGCCAGAGGCAGAAGCATATTCGGCGGATGACCGGTACGCCAGCCGTTGCATGCGAATGCCTGTTTCATACGATATGAAGGACACATACCGCAGATGAAGGAGGCCTATGAGACATGACAACCAGGTTATCGGTCATCATCCCGCTGCTCAATGAGCGGCAGACGATTGCCTCCGTCATCCGGGAGTGTTATGCGTTGGATCGCGAAGCGGAAGTCGTGGTTGTTGCGAACGGAACGACAGATGGCAGCGCAGAAATCGCACTCCGCTGCGGCGCGACTGTCATCCGTTACGACCATCCGCTCGGCCATGATGTCGGGCGGAGTATTGGCGCCAGGCGGTCGACTGGCGATATTCTGCTGTTCGTCGATGGCGATATCGTCATCCCCGGTGCCATGCTGCAGCCCTTCGTTGAACTGGTGCGCGGCGGAGCGGACATCGTGCTGAACGATTACTCCGGGCCGGTGCATGTCAGGCATGCGCATGACGTGGTCGTGGCGAAGCATGTGCTGAATGCGGCGCTCGGCCGCGCCGATCTGCGCGGCTTGTCGCTCAGCGCGGTGCCGCATGCGATGAGCCGAAGCGCGGCGGAGCGGATCGGCTACGAGCATCTGGCGGTTCCGCCGCTGGCGCATGCGATGGCGATATATCACGGCCTGCGCATCCAGGCAGGGCCGAGCGTGCCGGTTGGCAGGCTGAATCCGCTGCGCAGCCATCGGCGGAATGGCGATCCGACCGGCCGTCTGATGCTCGGCGATCATCTGGAAGCGCTGGATTGGCTGCTCAAACAGACGGGCGAACGGGGCAACAGACATGATTATGGAAGGCGCAGGAATGAGGTGAGCGGCAGTTGATTCGATCCAATCGCCCGAAAGCGCAGCGCTCGCGAAGCAGTTCCCGGAAGCTTCGTCCACAGCGCCTGAAGCAAAGGCAGGCGCACCGTTCCAGACATTTGCCTGCACGCAAGTCGGTCAGGAAGATTATCCGCTCGCCCTCACGCAGATCCATGAGCAGACACGGCCGCCGCTTTAGAACCAGATCGGCTCGCCGTTCCGTCCGCAGGTCTGGGCGAATCTTCGGCAGACTGGGGGCAGGCGGCAAATTTCGCCGCAGCATGGCGGCAGTTGTCACTTGCAAGGATGAGCAACATACGCTGCCTCTTGTTTTAAAACAGCTGGAGAGGTTGCCGTTCAAGGAGATCATCGTCGTCATCAACGGATCGACCGACCGCAGCCTGGAGCAGGCGCTTAAATTCAGCAAGACGACGGTCGTCTGGCTGCCGGAGGCGCTTGGTCATGATGTGGCCCGCGCAGTAGGGGCCAGACTGACCACCAGCAGCATCGTCCTCTTCATGGACGGCGACGTTCCCGTACGTGCGGAGGACCTCGTGCCTTTCCTGCGCTCGGTGGAGAGAGGAGCAGATCTCGCGCTGAATGATCTGTCGCCGTTTATCGGCAGCTTTACCGAGCAGGATCATGTGACGCGGTTCAAAACGTTCCTCAATCGAGTGCTCGGGAGAGGCGATCTGGCGATGAATTCGATGACGGCGGTGCCGCATGCGGTATCGCGCAGGCTGCTCGACCGGCTCGGGTGCGCCGTACTGGCCGTTCCGCCGAAGGCACAAGCGCTGGCGATCATGAACGGCCTTAAGGTGACGGCGCCAGCATCCGTCAATGTGATCGTGCGCAATCGGCTTCGCCCGCATAATGTTGGCGAGTTCAATCAGGTGGCGGAACTGATCATCGGCGATCATCTGGAGGCGATCAGCCTCGTCCTGCAGCAAACCGGCCCACGCGGCGCCTATCCCGATGCGAGCAGATGGCGGCTCGCCGCGAGGGGGGAAGTCGATGCTGACGAGTATCATTATTCCATCATATAACGGTGCGGAACTGCTCCGTGAGTGCCTCGATTCGATCAGGCGGCACACGCCCGAGCCGCACGAGATCATCGTCGTGGACAACGGCTCGCGCGACCATACGGTAAGTCTGTGCGTCGAGTATCGCTGCAGGTTCATCCGCTTCCCTCGCAATCGCGGATTTCCTGCTGCATGCAATGCGGGGCTGAGGCTCGCGACCGGCGATCTCCTCCTGCTGCTGAACAATGACGTGATCGCAGCGAGCTGTTGGCTCAGCAACATGCAGGCTTGTCTCATGAGCGATCCGTCGATCGGCATCGTTGGACCTTGTACGAATTACGCCAGCGGTCTGCAGCGGATGAAGGAGCTTCCCTATGAGACACTGGATCAATATATGCAGATGAGTGCCCACATCAATGAGCCGGATGCCTCGCGGTGGCGCGAAGTGAGCCGGCTCGTCGGGTTCTGCATGCTGCTGCGCCGCGAACTGCTGGATAAGGTTGGTTTGCTCGATGAGCGTTTTGCTCCTGGACATTATGAGGACGATGACTACTGTCATCGGGTGCGCATGGCCGGATACAAGCTGATGTTGGCTGGTGATACATTTGTGCATCACGTGGGAAGCGCCAGCTTCCGCAAACAGCAGTCCGGGCAACTGAGGCGCGTCTTGCAGCGGAATCGGAAGCTGTTTATCAGCAAGTGGGGATACGATCCTCGGATGCTCATTCAGGATTAAGCGTGCAGCCGGCATCGGAGCGCGGAATGCCACCCATCATGTGCAGGTGAAGAGCATGGCATGTTCGGATGCCGATTCGGGATTGGCAGTGAAGAGCATGGCATGTCTGGATGCCGATTCGGGATTGGCAGTGAAGAGCATGGCATGTCTGGATGCCGATTCGGGATTGGCAGTGAAGAGCGTGGCATTGCCGGATGCTGAATGTGAATGAAAGCGAAGAGGACACGATTCCCGCATGCCTTCTGACGAATGAATGTGAAGAACGGAGGAGAGGCTTTGAAAGGGGTCATATTGGCAGGCGGTACCGGTTCGCGGTTATCGCCGCTTACAACATATATGAACAAGCATCTTCTGCCAGTCGGGCCGTATCCGATGATTCATTATGCCATTACGAAGCTGAGTGAGGCCGGGATCAAGGAGATTCTTCTGATCATCAATGCCCGCTCGGCGCAGATGTATGCGGAATACCTCGGCAGCGGAGAGAAGTTTGGCGTCATCCTGACCTATCGAATCCAGGAGCAGGCAGGAGGCATCGCGCATGCAGCAGCGCTGGCCGAGCCGTATGTGGGCGGAGGCAAGTTCGCGCTCCTGCTGGGCGACAATCTGTTCGAGGATTCGATCGCGGAGGATGCCAGATGGTTCGCAACCAGTGACGAACAGGCGCGGGTGTTTCTGAAGAAAGTCGAAGACCCCCGTCCCTTTGGCGTGCCAAGGTTCGATGAAGCGGGACGCATCCTGCGCATCGAGGAGAAGCCGGCCATTCCGCCTTCTTCATATTGCGTGATCGGATTGTATTTCTACGATGCCGGAGTATTCGATATCGTGCGCAGGATTGCCCCTTCACGCCGCGGTGAACTGGAGATCACGGATGTGAACAATGAATACGCCAGTCAGGGCAAGCTCGCATATACGGTACTGAACGGTTGGTGGATCGACGCTGGCACGCATGAATCACTGATGGAGGCGTCGCTGAAGATGACGGCCAGGGCGCATGAGAGGCCGTTTGTGAGAGGAGACAGACCATGAGAACGAGCATCCGCTCTGTCGCTCTGCGAGGGAGCCGTGACGGTTACGCCAAGGGCTGGAGCGACGGGTACCGGCTTGGTGCCTGCCAGTCGATCGCAGCCCGCCTGCCGATCCCCGAGCTGCCGCAACGCCCGGTGAAGGTGTTGTTCGTCCGCGAGGATTCGGCCGGGTATCATCTGATCGAGAGCGGCATCATGACGGCGCTGGCCAGGTCGGTGCGGGAACTGGTTGCGGTCACCACGCGCGATCCGCTCGTGTCCATCGCAACTGTCGAGAGGCCGGACCTGATGCTTGTGATGAACGGCATCTTCGTCTTGCAGCCGAGTGTATTGGAACAGATTCGCGCGTTGGGAATCCGGACGGTTGCCTGGTTTGCCGATGATCCGTATTTTCCTCATCTGTCTTCACCGCTAGTTCGCCACTTTGACTTTGTTTTCACCCATGAAGCCGGCATCGTCGACTATTACCGCAGCCTTGGCGCCAATGTGCATTATCTGCCCTTCGCAGCCCCGCTTGCACTCGCCTGGCCGCAGCGCGTCGAACATACCTGCTGGTCGGACATCTGCTTCATCGGCACAGGATTTCCGAACCGTATCGCCTTCTTCGACAAGCTGGCTCCCTATCTGAAGACGAAGAAAATCTTCATCTTCGGCGGGTTGTGGAACCAGCTGCGGGCTTATGCGGAACTGAAGCATGCAATACGCCTCGAGGGTGTGCAGGTGGATGAAGCGGTGAAGTATTACAACGGTGCGAAAATTGTCATCAATCTTCACCGCCAGCCTGATCCGACAAGCATCCCGCCGGGGGTCAGCGCCATGTCCGTCAATCCGAGAACGTTCGAAATCAATGCCTGCGCCACCCTGCAGCTCACGGACATCCGCGCTGATCTGGCAGCCCAGTACGTGCCGGGAGCATCGATCGAAACCTTCACATCACCGGAGGAATGCATCGAGAAGATCGATTATTATCTGCGGCATGAAGAAGAACGCTTGCGAGTGGCTCTGGACGGATATGCAGCTACGCGCCGCGCGCATACCTATGAGCATCGGATCGCTGTGCTGCTGGAGGCGGTGTTCGGTCCATGATGATGCTGATCGGAGGGCATGTGGCAGCGGCAGTTGTCGGGACTTGCGTGAAGACTGGCAGGCTGCAAGCTGGCGATGCGGCCGAAGTTTGGATTGGAGTACGGCGGTGAGGGGTGCATGGCATTATTTGAACGTGCTGAAGAAGGAGTTGGCGCATCGATGACGGTGATCCATGCATGGGATAGAAGGGAGGGTGGCAAATATGGCAAATCGGCTTAGAACCCGAAGGCTGGTCAACCCAGTCGGGCGAAGCGCATCCGGGCGAAGATCGCGAACCGGCAAGCGACTTCGCAACAGACGGCTGCGGCAAGCGAGCAGAGAAGGGTACCAATACGGCTGGGAGCAAGGGTACCGGTTCGGAAGATGCCGGGTGGTCGAGAATTCTGTCCAGGGAATCGTGCCTCCAGTTCATCCGTTCCGGGTGATGTACATTACATCCGGTCTCGGGGTGCCTTATGCTCCGCTGGATCAGATCATCGCCAACAATCTTGGCCAGCAGGTTGCCGCACTGACGGTGGTGCGTCCATATGACAATGTGATCGCTGCAGCCAGGCAGTTCCAGCCTCAAGTCGTCCTCGCGCTGGATGGCGTGCAGATGTTTTCGCCTGCGATGCTAGATCATTTGCGCAGTATGGGCATCCGTACGGCGGCGTGGTTCGTGGACGATCCCTATTATACGGATTCGACGATGGCGATGGCCTTCCATTATGATCATGTGTTCACCATAGAACTAAGCTGTTATCGGCTGTATCAGGATATGGGACACAAGAGCGTCCATTATATGCCGCTCGGCGTTGATTCCCAGTTGTTCCGGCCGATGCAGGTTCCTCCGAAGTATGTGTCGGACATCTGCTTCATCGGAACCGCGTTCTGGAACCGGGTCAAATTCTTCGATGCGGCCGCTCCAATGCTCAGGGGCAGGAAGCTGCGCATCATCGGCCTTTGGTGGGATCGGATGACCAATTACAAGCGGCTGAGATCGGACATATGGCTCAATCAATGGCTGTCGCCGGAGGAGACGGCGAAGTATTATAATGGCGCGAGAATCGTTGTTAACCTGCATCGCGCGCCCGACGACATCACCTACAACCTTAACAGCATGGGGGTACCTGCCCTGTCCCTCAACCCGCGAGCATTCGAGATCTCGGCTTGCGGCGCGTTTCAATTGTCGGATGTGCG
>Ga0207747_1000310_pt1 | contig 59826 bp, 54 predicted proteins | sample HigsolmetaGSP11D_FD_184839 | JGI IMG/M metagenome (GOLD analysis project Ga0207747, IMG submission 184839) | High solid enriched microbial communities from the Joint BioEnergy Institute, USA - SP1-1-D (SPAdes) | ecosystem: Engineered > Bioreactor > SSF (Solid state fermentation) > Aerobic >...
TAATCGGATGTGCGTGTTTGGTAACCACACCGATACCGGAGGTCCTCACCTACTTCCGCTCACCACGCCGTTCACAACCTGTCTGGGAGTTACACCTAGAGTGCAGGCATGCCGGTTGAACGCCTGTTGCCGTCCGAGGAAGCCCACGAGCTCATCGCCCTGACCCGCGAGGTCGCCGACCGCGTCCTGGCCCCCGTCGTCGACGAGCACGAACGCACCGAGACCTACCCCGACGGGGTGTTCGCCCAGCTCGGCGCCGCCGGGCTGTTGAGCCTGCCGCAGCCGCAGGAGTGGGGCGGCGGCGGCCAACCCTACGAGGTGTACCTGCAGGTGCTCGAGGAGCTCGCCGCGCGCTGGGCGGCGGTGGCGGTGGCGGTCAGCGTGCACAGCCTGTCCACCCACCCGCTGCTGGCGTTCGGCACCGACGAGCAGAAGCGGCGCTGGTTGCCGGGCATGCTCTCCGGCGAGCAGATCGGCGCCTACAGCCTGAGCGAGCCGCAGGCCGGTTCGGACGCGGCGGCGCTGCAGTGCCGGGCGACCCGCGTCGAGGAGGGCTACCTGCTGAACGGGTCCAAGGCGTGGATCACCCACGGCGGCAAAGCCGATTTCTACACCCTGTTCGCCCGCACCGGCGAAGGCTCCAAAGGGGTCTCGTGCTTCCTGGTGCCCGGCGACCTGCCCGGGCTGAGCTTCGGCAAGCCCGAGGAGAAGATGGGCCTGCACGCGGTGCCGACCACCGCGGCGTTCTACGACAACGCCCGAATCGACGCCGACCGGCTGATCGGAGCGGAGGGGCAGGGGCTGCAGATCGCGTTCAGCGCACTGGATTCCGGCCGGCTCGGCATCGCCGCGGTGGCCACCGGGCTGGCCCAGGCCGCGCTGGACGAGGCGGTCGCCTACGCCAATGAGCGAACCGCGTTCGGCCGCAGGATCATCGACCACCAGGGCCTGGGGTTCCTGCTCGCCGACATGGCCGCGGCGGTGGCCTCGGCGCGGGCCACCTACCTGGATGCCGCCCGGCGCCGCGACGCGGGGCTGCCGTACTCCGCGCAGGCCAGCATCGCCAAGCTGGTCGCCACCGACGCCGCGATGAAGGTGACCACCGATGCGGTGCAGGTGTTCGGCGGGGTGGGCTACACCCGCGACTACCGGGTGGAGCGCTACATGCGCGAGGCCAAGATCATGCAGATCTTCGAGGGCACCAACCAGATTCAGCGGTTGGTGATCGCCCGCGGCCTGACCCGCTGACGCCGCGCGCGGCTACACCGGGGCGACGCCGTCGGAGGTGTAGTACTCGCTGGGCACCTGCGAGTACGGCGAGGGCAGTTCGATCTTCACCCACGCCCCGGTGGCCCCCGGCATCAGCGCACCGGTCACGGTGGTGCGCCCGGTGCCGGCGAAGTCGGTGACCAGCACCCCGCCGGTCACCCCGGGATCGCCCGGCTCGCACGGCGCCGATGCCGGGCGCGGCAGCTGGATGAGCCGCACCTGGTAGGTGGTGTTGCGCTGCCCGACGGCGAGCTCGACGTCGGCGGTGACGGTGCGGCCGTCCGAGCGCACCGTGGCCAGGGCCCAGCCGTTTCCGGACGGGGCGTGGCTGCCGAGGTCCTGGTGGGCGCAGTTGCGCAGGACCGTCGCGAGGGCCAGCCGGCTCCCCCCGCCGTCCTCGGCCTGCCCCACCCCGGCGGCCGGTCCCAGCATCAGTCCCATCGCGGCCGCGACGGCCGCCGCGCCCCGGTACGCGCGCATGCCCACAAGGGTAGGTGGCCCGGGGCGGCCCGCGCCCCGGAACCGGGTCATCGAGCGTCCGGCCGTCTGCCCGACCGCCTGGTTGGTCGTCGGGCGGGTGCCCTATCGTGACGACATGGACTTCGCCTTGTCGGCAACGGCGCAGGACTACGTGCAGCGTCTGACCGAGTTCATGGTCGAGCACGTGTTCCCCGCCGAGGCCGAGTACGAGCGGTACCGCGAGGAGAAGGGCCCCGGGGACCACACCGTCCCGCCGGTGGTCGAGGACCTCAAGGCCGAGGCCCGCAGACGCGGGCTGTGGAACCTGTTCCTGCCCCCGGTGTCGGGCCTGAGCAACCTGGACTACGCGCCGCTGGCCGAGATCACCGGCTGGAGCCTGCACCTGGCGCCGGAGGCGCTCAACTGCGCCGCGCCCGACACCGGCAACATGGAGACGCTGCACCTGTTCGCCACCGAGGAACAGCGCAAGCAGTGGCTGGAGCCGCTGCTAGCCGGCGAGATCCGCTCCGGCTTCTCGATGACCGAACCGGCCGTGGCCTCCAGCGACGCCCGCAACATCGAGACCTCGATCGTCGCCGACGGCGACGAGTACGTCATCAACGGCCGCAAGTGGTGGACCACCGGGGCCGCCGATCCGCGCTGCAGGATCCTCATCGTGATGGGCCGGACGGACCCGGACGCCCCGCCGCACCGGCAGCAGTCGATGATCCTGGTCCCGGTCGACACCCCCGGTGTGCGGATCCTGCGCTCCACCCCGGTGTTCGGCTGGCAGGACCAGCACGGCCACTGCGAGATCGTCTACGACAACGTGCGAGTGCCCCGGAGCAACCTGCTCGGCCAGGAGGGCGACGGGTTCGCCATCGCCCAGGCGCGGCTGGGCCCGGGCCGCATCCACCACTGCATGCGGGCGCTCGGCGCGGCCGAACGGGCACTGGCGCTCATGGTCGACCGGGCCCGAAAGCGCGTCGCGTTCGGCCGGCCGCTGGCCGAGCAGGGTGTGGTGCGCGAGGCGATCGCCAAGTCCCGCAACGAGATCGACCAGGCCCGGCTGCTGTGCCACAAGGCGGCCTGGACCATCGACCAGCACGGCAACAAGGCCGCGCACGTGCTGGTGTCGCAGATCAAGGCGGTGGCGCCGCAGGTGGCCTGCAACGTCATCGACCGCGCCATCCAGGTGCACGGCGGTGCGGGCGTGTCCGACGACACCCCGCTGGCCCGGCTGTACGCCTGGCACCGGGCGATGCGGATCTTCGACGGCCCCGACGAGGTGCACATGCGCACCATCGCCCGGGCCGAGCTCGCGGCGGAGCCGTCCGCCCTGGCCGCGGCGGTGACGGCCTGATGCCGCTCGAGCTGCCCGGGGCGTGGAACGTCCGCGACGTCGCCGAGGAGACCGGCACCCGGCCGGGCCGGTTCTACCGGTCCAGTGAGCTCAGCACGCTCAGCGAGGACGGTCGTCGCCGGCTGGCCGAACTCGGCATCACCGACGTGACCGACCTGCGCTCCCCGCGCGAGGTGGAGCGGCGCGGGCCGGGCCGGGTGCCCGAGGGGGTTTCGGTGCACCTGCTGCCGTTCCCGGACGTCACCGCCGTCGACGGGGAGGCCCCGCACGAGGCGTCGTTCCAGAAGATGATGAGCGAGAAGCCCGACGACGAGGACGTCGCGGTGGCCGCCCGCCGGTTCATGACCGAGGAGTACCAGCGGTTTCCGACCCTCGGCGGGGCGCGGCGCGCGGTGCGCACGGTGATCACGCTGTTGGCCGACGAGCGGCCGGTGATCACCCACTGCTTCGCGGGCAAGGACCGCACCGGCTTCACGGTGGCCACCGTGCTGCTGGCGGCCGGGGTGCCGCGGGACGCGGTGATCGCCGACTTCCTGCGCAGCAACGAGGCGGTGCCGCAGTTGCGGGAGCGGATCCTGTCCGCGCTGCGGGAGCGCACCGCCGAGACCCCCGAGGTGGTGACTTTCGCCGAGGCGCGGCTGACCGACGAGGTGCTCGGGGTGCGGGAGGACTACCTCGAGGCCGCGTGGCGCACCATCGACACCGAGTTCGGGTCGTTGCCGCGTTTCCTCGACGCCGCCGGGGTGGCCGAGGAGACCGTGCGGCGGCTGCGCAAGGTGCTGCTGTAACCCGCCGCTGCGCGTAACGCCACGGCGGTTGCGGCGCCGGTTTACCGCCACGGCGTTACGCGCGCGGGATTGTCGGTGCCGGTCGGCAGACTCCGGTCATGGACGAGCCGTTCCTGGGCAGCGCCGCGGTGGCCGCCGGGCTGCTCACCCGCCACACCCTGCGCACCCGCTACCGCGCGGTGCATCGGGACGTCTACATCGGCGCCGGCACCGAGCTCACCCCCGTGCTGCGGGCCAGAGCCGCGTGGCTGCGGTCCCGTGGCCACGGCATCCTCGCCGGGTTCTCGGCCGCGGCGCTGCACGGAGCACGCTGGATCGACGCCCGCCGGCCCGCCACCGTCATCGACGAGAACCGGCGGCCGGATCCCGGAATCACGGTGTGGGCCAACCGGATCGATCCGGACGAAATCTGCGTGGTGGACGGGATGCGGGTGACCACCCCGGAGCGCACCGCGCTCGACCTGGCCCGCCGCTACCCCACCGACACCGCGGTCATCGCGATCGACGCACTGGCCCGGGCCACCGGACTCGCGCTCGCCGACGTGGCACGGCTGGCCGAGCGCTACCGCGGCCGCCGCGGTCTGCCCCGGGTCCGCACGGTACTGGAGTTGGTCGACGCCGGCGCCGAGTCCCCGCGGGAGACCTGGCTGCGGCTGCTGGTGGTCCGCGCCGGCTTCCCGCGGCCGCGCACCCAACTGCCGGTGTACGACGAGTTCGGTTGCCTCATCGGCATCGTCGATCTGGGCTGGGAGGAGCTGCGGATCGCGATGGAGTACGAGGGCGCCCACCACCGCCTCGACGCCCGGGTGTTCGCCCGGGACATCCGCCGGATGGAGGCGCTGCAGGAGCGCGGCTGGGTCGTGCTGCGCGTGACGGCCGAGGACACGCCGGGCGGCATCATCCGCCGGCTCGAACAGGCCTGGACCCGCCGCTGCGCGAAACGCCACGGCGGTTCCGGCGCCGGTTTACCGCCACGGCGTTACGCGCGCGGGACGGGACTAGGGTTCCAGCACCAGCTTGCCGAACACCCCGCCGGAGGCCAGGGTCTCCACCGCCGCCCGGGCCTGCGCGAGCGGGAACCGCATCGGCGGCGGCGGCCGCAGCCCGGCCTTGACCAGCTCGCCCACGCCGAACTCGAACAGCGACGCCGATTCCGGCCGGGCGCGCACGAACTCGCCGTAGCCGACGCCGACGACCGCCACGTTGCGCAGCAACAGCCGGTTGACCTTGACCGTCGGGATGCCGCCGCCGGAGGCGAAGCCGAGCACCAGCAGCCGGCCCTCCACCGCCAGCGCACGCACGGCGTCGTCGAACGCCGGCCCGCCGATCGGGTCCACCACCAGGTCCACCCCGCGACCGCCGGTGGCCTCGCGCACCGCCTCCAGCCAGCCGTCGGCCAGCGGCAGCACCAGATCCGCCCCCAGCGACTCGACGTAGTCGATCGCATTGGTGCGGTGCACCATTGCGATCACCTTGGCGCCCAACGCCTTCGCGACCTGGATCGCCGCGGTGCCGACCCCGCCGGCCGAGCCCAGCACCAGCACCGTCTCGCCGGGCCGCAGCGCACCGCGCCGGGCCAACGCGAAGTAGGCGGTCTGGTAGTTGCCCAGCAGCGCGACGGCCTCGGCGTCGGAGAGCCCCTCGGGGATGGGGCTGACCGATTCCGGTGCGACGGCGACCTGTTCGGCCCAGCCGCCGAGCAGGGTCAGCCCGGCGACCCGCTGGCCGACCTCGAACCCGGACTCCTCCGGGGCCGACCGCACGGTGCCGGCGATCTCGGTGCCCGGCACGAAGGGCGGGTCCAGCCGCAGCTGGTACTCGCCGCGCACCAGCAGCAGGTCCGGGAAGCTCACCCCGGCGGCACCGACGTCGATGACCACCGCGCCACCGGGCACGGGGTCGTCGACATCGGTATACACCAGGCCGGCCGGGCCCGAAAGCTCGGTCGCGACAATCGCTTTCACTGATCAGCCGAGGGAGAAGCTGGCGAGCTCGGCCTGCGACAGATCGGTGATCTCACCCCATTTGGCGTTGATCTCGTCGAGCGAGGGCACGTGGTCGAAGGTGACACCCTCGTTCTGGAACAGCGCGGTGCGCTGCACCTTGCCGCCGCCGACGATGAACACCGACGCGGTCTCCTCGATCTCCTCGGTCATCAGCTTGGCCACCACCGGGGCGACGTAGTCCGGGGTGAGCCGGGCCAGCACCTCCGGCGGCAGGATGTCCTCGGTCATCCGGGTGGCCGCGAGTGGGGCGACCGCGTTGCACTTGATGTCGTACTTGGCGCCTTCCTGGGCCAGCGTGTTGATCAGGCCGACCAGGCCGAGCTTGGCGGCGCTGTAGTTGGCCTGGCCGAAGTTGCCGAACAGGCCGCTGGTGGAGGTGGCCACCACGACGCGGCCGAAGCCCTGCTCGCGGAAGTGCGGCCAGGCGGCGCGGATCACGTTGTAGCCGCCGTAGAGGTGCACCTTCTGCACCGCGTCCCAGTTCTCGAACGTCATCTTGTGGAAGGTGCCGTCCCGCAGGATGCCGGCGTTGCTCACCACGCCGTCGATCTTGCCGAAGGCGTCGATGGCGGTCTTGATGATGTTGGCCGCGCCCTCCGGCTCGGCGACCGAGTCGTAGTTGGCCACGGCGCGGCCGCCGGCTTCCTTGATCTCGGCGACGACCTGGTCGGCCATGGCCGAACCCGAGCCGGTACCGTCGCGTGCCCCACCGAGGTCGTTGACCACGACGGCCGCGCCCTCGCTGGCGAGCTTGAGCGCGTACGCGCGGCCGAGACCACCACCGGCCCCGGTGACGGCGATGACGCGATCCTGCACTCCTGGCATAAAGGTTCCTCTCCTCAACAGGTCAGGCGCGCATCAGAAGAACTTGCGCGCCAGCTTCCAGGCTTTCTCGGTGTACGGCGGGTAGACCAGGGCGGTGAAGTCCGGCCGGGTCGGCTTGGTCAGCACGGTCTTGCGGTGGCTGAATTCCTCGAAGCCCCAACGCCCGTGGTAGGCGCCCATGCCGGACGGCCCCACCCCGCCGAAGGGCAGCTTCGAGGTCGCGAAGTGGAACAGCAGGTGGTTGACCAGCATGCCGCCGGCGGACACCTCGCGGATCACCCGCTCCCGGGTGGCCTTGCTGCGGGTGAACAGGTAGCAGGCCAGCGGCTTCGGCCGCGCGTTGATGAATTCGATTGCCTCGTCCAGGGATCCGACGGTGAGCACGGGCAGGATGGGCCCAAAGATCTCGTCGGTCATCAACGGCTCGGCGGGGTCGGGGTCGACCACGACGGTCGGCTGGATGCGCAGCGCCGACGGGTCGGTGCCGCCGCCCACGGCGATGCTGCCCTTGGTGGCCGACAGCGCGTTGCTGAGCCGGTTGAAGTGCCGCTCGTTGACGATCGGCTTGCCGTTGGGCTCGTCGGCGGTGAAGGTGCCGATCGTGTCGCGGAGCCGGTCGAGGAACCGGTCGCGCACCCGGTGGTGCACCAGCAGGTAGTCGGGGGCGATACAGATCTGCCCGGAGTTGATCAGCTTGGTCCAGGCGATGCGCTTGGCGGCGACCTCGATGTCGGCGTCCTCGGCGACGATCACCGGGCTCTTGCCGCCCAGCTCGAGCAGCACCGGGGTCAGGTGCGGGGCGGCGGCCTGGTAGACCTTGCGGCCGATCTCGGTGCCGCCGGTGAAGCACACCTTGTCGAAGCCCTGCTCGATGAGCTGCTGGCTGACCGCGCCGTCGCCCTCGATGACCGCGACCGCGTCGGTGTCGAGGTAGCGGGGCACGAGCTCGGCCATCAGTGCCGAGGAGGCCGGCGCCACCTCGGAGGGCTTGAGCACCACCGCGTTGCCGGCGGCGAGGGCGCCGACGGCCGGGCCGAGGGTGAGCACGAACGGGAAGTTCCAGGCCCCGATGACCAGCACCACCCCGTAGGGCTCGTACTCCACCCAGCCGCGGCCGGGCAGCTGGGACCGCTCCAGCAGCCGGTAGCGGCGCTTGGCCCACTTGCCGACGTGCTTGGCGGCGTCGCGGGCCTCGTTGATCAGGCTGACGACGTCGGCCAGCCAGGCCTCGAAGGGTTTGCGGCCCAGGTCCTGTTCCAGCGCGGCGGCGATGGCGGTCTCGTTCTCGACGACCAGCCGTTCGATGCCGCGCAACTGCCGGCGGCGCCATTCGATGTCACGGGTGCGGCCGCTGGCGAACGTGCGGCGCAGCCGGGCGACGGTGCCGGCGATGTCGGGGGCGTTGACGGACGGTGCGACGGATTCGGTGGTCATATGCGTCCTTCCTGACCCGAGGAAGCCCCATCCTAACCAACCAGTTGGCCGCCGCGGGAGCCCTCGCCGAGCACCGCGGCGAACGGGTCAGGCGATCTTCTCGGCGACGGTGAAGGTGCCCCGCAGCGGGAACAGGCCGTCCGGGTCGTCGTCGACCGGCCGGTGCAGCGCCTCCAGGTACTCGGCGGCGGGCAGGGTGTCGGTCCACCAGCCGCGGGAGGTCAGCCAGTCGGCGGGGTGGCACTCCCCGGGGATCCGGTCGGTCGGATGGTCGAACACGAGGCGACTGCCGGGCGCGCTCAGTCCGTCGAGCTCGGTGATGATGCCGTCCTGCGGCCGCGCGGGCAGCGGGAAGAGCCCCTCGGCCAGCCACGCCGTCGGCACGTTGTGGTTGAACCCGGCCGACCACAGCGCCCTGGCCCAGGTGGTGCCGCGCTCGACCCCGACCGGACGCCAGTCGACCCGGGTCTGGGCCCCGTGGCCGGCCAGGGTGGCCGCCTTGTACAGCAGCACCGGCGGGCGGTCGATCTCGAAGATCACGGTGTCGGCCGGCCAGCCCAGCCGGAAGGCGCGGGTGTCGAGGCCGGCGCCGAGGATGACGACCTGCCGGACCCCGTCCTCGGCGATCTCGGTGCAGAACGCGTCGACGAAGTGGGTGCGGCCGGCCTGGAAGTCGGCCGACCGCCGCTGGGCGGCGGCCAGGTCGGGCACCAGGTCGGTGAGCGCCCGGCTCTGCTCGACGACCTCGGCGATCTCCGGCGTGCTCACCAGCACGGCGGCCAACGGATCGTCGACGAGCGGGTGCTCGCGCAGGGTCTCGGCGGCCCGGTTGGCGGCGTCGTGCACGGTGGCCGGGGCGACGAGGGCCGCGATGCCACGGGCGTGGTGGGTGTGCCTCACGGGAGTCGCTCCGCGGTCACGAACCGGGACATCTCCTCGTCGACCGGCGGCTGGCCGGGCACCTCGTGGTAGCGGCCGTGCCGGCGCATCTCGTCGACCGAGCGCACCGCCGTGGCGCGCCAGCCGTGGGTGTTCAGCCACTCGGTGACGTCGGCCCGGTCGGGATCGTGGTACATCAGCTGGTCGACGTCGACGCGGCGCTCCAGCCCGAACCGGGCGGCGATTCGGTGGAAGCGTTCCCGCATCTCGCGGCGGCGTTCCTCGCTGCCCATCGGCGCGGTCTCCACCGCGATGCGGCTGCCGGCCGGGCTGAGCGCGGTGACCCGCTCGAACAGCAGGTCCTGGGCGGCGGCCGGCAGGTACATCAGCAGGCCCTCGGCCAACCACGCGGTGGGCTGCGAGACGTCGAATCCGTGTGCCCGCAGCGCGGTCGGCCAGTCCTGACGCAGGTCGACGGCCACCGTCACGTGCCGGGCGGCGGGTGCTACGCCGTGTGCGGCCAGGGTGGTGGTCTTGTACTCGAGCACCTTGGGCTGGTCGAGCTCGAACACGGTGGTGCCGGCCGGCCAGTCCAGCCGGTAGGCGCGCGAGTCCAGCCCGGATGCCAGGATGACCGCCTGCCGGATGCCGGCGGCGGTCGCCTCGGTGAAGAAGGTGTCGAAGAACAGGGTGCGCACCGCCTGGTAGGCGCCCATGTTCTCGAACGCCGCGACGACCTCGGGCTCGGCCTCGGCGAGCTTGTCGGCGAAGCCCGGGTCCAGCATGGTCTCCCACATGCCGGTACCCGCGCCGGTGACGAGCAGCCGGGCGTAGGGGTCGCTGATCAGCGCATCCGCCCGCTCGGTCTCGGCCGCGCGGGCGGCGGCGACCATGACGGCGGTGGTGCCGACGCCGGTGGCGATGTCCCAGGTGTCGTCGTCGGTGCGCAAGCTGCTCATACCGCGGGCTCCTCCAGATAGGCCCGCACCAGGGTGCTGGGCACGGCGTCGTCGACGAGGTCGGCCGGCACCGGGCGGCCCATCCGGGCCATCTGCTCGATGCCGCGGATGGCCGACACCGACCAACCCCGACCGCTCAGCCAGTCCGGCACGTCGGCACGGTCGGGGTCGTGGTAGGCCAGGGCGTCGAAGTCGATGTCGATGCCGTGCTCCCGCAGCTGCGCGGAGCCCTCCTGCCAGCGTTCCCGACGCCGCGCGTCGGCCGGATTGGTCTCGTAGTTGAAGGCTTCGACGGCCAGCCGGCTGCCGGGGGCGCTCAGCGCGGTGATGCGTTCCAGCAGCAGGTCCTGGGCGGCCGCGGGCAGGTAGCACAGCAGGCCCTCGGCCAGCCAGGCGGTGGGCTGCTGCGGGTCGAACCCGGCCTGCCGCAGGGCGGCCGGCCAGTCCTCGCGCAGGTCGACCGGGACGGCGCGGCGGGTCGCCGTGGGCACCGCCCCGTGGGCGTCGAGGGTGTTGCCCTTGTATTCGAGGACCTTGGGCTGGTCGAGTTCGTAGACGACGGTGCCGGCGGGCCAGGTCAGCCGGTAGGCGCGGGAGTCGAGCCCGGCGGCCAGCAGCACGATCTGGCGGATCCCGGCGTGGGCGGCGGCGTTGAAGTACTCGTCGAAGTAATGGGTGCGCACCGCCTGGTAGTCGCGGCTGAGCCGGTGCATGCGCCGGCCGTACTCGTCGCCGTCGGCGAGGTAGATCGGATCGGTGCTGGCCATCTGCGCCCAGACGGGGCCGGCGGCAGCCACCAGCAGATAGGCGAAATCGTCCCGGATGAGCGGATCGGGCTGGGCGGTCTCGGCGGCGCGGGCCGCGGCGGTTCCCAGGGCCGTCGCACCCACGCTCTCGGTGATGTCCCAGCTGTCCCCGGCGGTCCGCGCGGACCGCGCTGCGCTCACCTCCGTCATGTAGCTCGATGCTACAGAAGAACTTAGCTAAGCTATGTGGTCTGTGGGCAAGCTCACGGCCCGCCCGATCAGCGCTTCACCTTCCAGAGCTGACTGGCCAGCAGCGATTCGAACTGCTTGACCACCAGTTCCAGGTCCGCGTGGCCGCCGATGAACCCGGCGTAGAACCCCATCCCCCACAGCATCGCCACCAGCGTCTCGACCGCGGCGTCGAAGTCGCCGCTGAGCTCGATCTCGCCGGACTTGATCGCGTCCTCGAGCGCCCACGCGACGAACAGTCGTGAGTTGGCCAGCGCGTCATGGCCGTCGGGGGTGATGCCGGGGTGCCGGTGCTGCTCCATCACGGAGGTGACCAGGAACGCCGCGGCCGAGCGGTCCGTCTCGTCGACCTGCATGGCGACCGCCAGGAAAGCCGACAGCCGCCCCAGCAACGACTTCTCCTCCGCCGCCCGGGCCGCCCCCGCGGCGACCACGGCGTCATTGGTCTGCCGGACGACTTCCTGATAGAGCAACCGCTTGTTGGCGAAGTAATGGTTGATCGCCGGCCGGGTCAGATCGGCGCGGACGGCGATCGCCTGGAACGTCGCGGCCTCGTATCCGAGTTCGCTGAAGACCTCGCGTGCCGCGCGAACGATCCTGGCGCGGGTTTCCTCGGCCTTTGCTGCAGGGGGACGCCCCGGTCCCCGGGTCGCGGTAGGTGGCACATTTCGCATTGTGCCACAGAATCCCCTCCCTGCGAGGGGCCAAAATTTGCCCGCGGAACCGCGATTCTCCTGTCGTTGCCGCCGTCACAGTTAGCGAAACCCCCCCGTGAGGCGGTGCGCGTCGGTCTCGGGCGCTAGTCTCACCGCCATGGCGGGAGGGATATCTAGGGAGTCCTATTTCGAAACAGGTCTCGCGGTACTCGCCGACCGGGGGTACGGGGGGCTCAAGCTGGCCGAGGTGTGCAACCGGCTCGGGGTGACGACGGGGTCGTTCTACCACTACTTCGCGGGCTGGCCGGCGTATACAAAAGCGCTGCTCGAGTACTGGATGGAGGCGCGCACCACCGCGACGGCCAAGTCGCTGTGGCCCGAGCCCGATCCGCGCGTGCGGATCCGCAATCTGCTGGAACAGGCACTGGAACTGCCGCACGGCGCCGAGGCGGCGATCCGGGTGTGGAGCTCGCTCGACCCGGAGGTGCACCGCATCCAGGCCGCGGTGGACCGCGACCGCTACGAACTCATGTATTCCTCGGCCCTGGAGTTGCTCGGGAACGAGCGCCAGGCGCAGGTCTTCGCCTCCTGCGCGATGTACATGCTGATCGGGTTCGAGCAGTCGACGCTGCCCCGCGACCCCCAGGCCCTGCGCTGGCTGGCCGACCAGGTGATCGACTCGTTGGAGAGCGGGAACTTCGCTACCGTCCCCGAGTCGGAGTGAACCGCGCCGGAAGCCTCTTTCGTTTGCCGTTCCGGCTTCGAAATCCGTAGCGAACCCCGTTTCGCACTGACGCCAGCGAAAAGGCGTCGGGTGCCGCATTCGCCAAGCCGTATGCTTTCGGAGTGCGGCGCACCCGTTGCCGGAATCGGGTCAGCTCTCCCACGCGTGGGACAGATGCGTTTGCTGGGGGAAACACCGGTCCGATGGAGGCAAAGCGCCGACCGTCGAGGGGGGGTGATCGGACGTGCACCGGTTCGGTGTGCTGCTGGCAACGCTGCTGCTGGCCGTGGCGTCCGCGGCGCCGGCCATGGCCCTGGACCCACCGGCGATCGATCCGGCGGCGGTGCCGCCGGACCGGACCGGCCCGGACCAGCCCACCGAGCAACATCGGGGGGTGTGCGCCGTGCCCGCGGTGTTCCCCGACGCCAACTTCGCCGACCGGCCCTGGGCCGCCGACTACCTGCGGCTCACCGAGGCGCACCGGTTCGCCACCGGCGCGGGGGTGACGGTCGCGGTCATCGACACCGGGGTCAACGCCTCGGCGCGGGTGCCGGCCGAGCCGGGCGGGGACTTCGTCGGCGCCACCGGCGACGGGCTCTCGGACTGCGACGCGCACGGCACGCTCACCGCGTCGCTCATCGCGGGCCGGCCCGCACCCGCCGACGGGTTCGTCGGGGTGGCGCCGGAGGCCCGCATCCTGTCGCTGCGCCAGACCTCGGACGCGTTCCGGCCGGTGGGGCTGCGCCCCGACCCGAACGACCCGAACACCACCCAGACCGCGGGCTCGCTGCGCAGCCTGGCCCGCGCGGTGGTGCACGCGGCCAATCTGGGCGCGCAGGTGATCAACATCAGCGAGGCGGCCTGCTACAAGATCACCCGCCCGATCGACGAGGCGAGCCTGGGCGCCGCCGTCCACTACGCGGTGCAGGTCAAGAACGCGGTCGTCGTGGCCGCCGCCGGCAACACCGGGCAGGACTGCGCCCAGAACCCGCCGCCGGACCCGGCCACCCCGGCCGACCCGCGCGGCTGGCAACAGGTGCAGACGGTGGTGTCACCGGCCTGGTACTCGCCGCTGGTGCTGACCGTGGGCAGCATCGCCCGCAACGGGCAACCGAGCACCTTGTCGATGTCGGGGCCGTGGGTCGGCGCCGCCGCCCCGGGCGAGCACATCACCGCCCTGGGCTACGACGGCAATCCGGTCGACGCGCTGCACGGTCAGGACGGACTGGTGCCGCTGGCCGGCACCTCGTTCGCGGCGGCGTTCGTCTCCGGGTTGGCCGCGCTGCTGCGCCAGCGCTTTCCCGACCTCACCGCGGCGCAGATCGTCAACCGGATCACCGCCACCGCCCGCCACCCCGGCGGCGGCGCCGACAACTTCGTCGGGGCCGGGGTGATCGACCCGGTCGCCGCCCTGACCTGGGATGTCCCCGACGGCCCGGCACAGGCGCCCTACCGGGTCAAGGAGGTTCCGCCGCCGGTGCAGATCCCGCCGCCGGACCGCGGGCCGATCACGCTGGTGGTGCTGACCGGGCTGGGGGTCGCCGCGGTGCTTGGCATCGTGGCGCTGACACGACGGGCGCTGCGACGGCGATGACCGGGCTGCGCAGTCTGTTCGGGCTCCGGTTCAGCACCGGGCACACCGTGTGGGCGGCGGTGCTCGTCCCGGCCTGCCTGCTGGTCGGCGCCGTCGGGCACCGGTGGTGGCCGGGCGTCGCGGCGGCGTCGGTGCCGGCGGTGTTCGCCTTCGTCACCGTCCGCGGGCGGCGGCCGACCGGGTGGGTGGCGGCCCTGTTCGCCTGGCGGCGCCGGCACCGCACCCCGCCGCCGGCGCCGTCGCAACCGGCGGTCGGGGCCACGGTGCTGCCCGGCGACCACGTCGCGGTCCGCTGGCAGGGCGGCCACCTGGTGTCGGCGATCGAACTTGTGCCGCGACCGTTCACGCCGACGGTTGTCGTCAACGGCAGGGCGTTCACCGACGACGCGATCCACACCGAACTCGTCGAGCGACTGCTGGCCGCGCACTGCCCGGATCTGGAGGCCGACGTGATCTCGGCCGGCTTCCGGGTGGCCCGGACCGCGCCGTCGAGCCTGGTCGCGCTCTACGAGCAGATCGTGGGGCCGTACCCGGCACCGGCGAGCCGCCGCACCTGGGTGGTGTTGCGGGCCGACCCGGAGCGCACCCAGGACTCGGCCCGCCGGCGCGACACCGGCGTGGGCGGCCTGGCGCGCTACCTGGTGGCCGCGACCACGCGGATCGCCGACCAACTCGCCGGGCACGGCATCGACGCCCGCTGTGCCCGCAGCTTCGACGATCTGGACCGGGCCACCGAGGTGAGCTTCGAGCGGGAGCGGTGGTCCACGGTCGAGGGTCGCAGCACGTTCACCACCGCCTATACCGCTCCCGGCGGTCCGGACGCGTGGTGGTCGGCCCGGGCCGACCACACCATCACCCGGATGCGGATCCGCCCCGGTGCGGCACCGACCGCGATCGTGCTGCTCACCACGCTCGGCAGCCCGACCACCCCGCGCGGCTTCTCCTGCCTGTACGGCGGCCAGCGCGCGGCGCTGCAGGGCGGCTGCCCGGTCACCGACCGGCACCACGAGCTGCCGATCGGCTCCGCCGGGGTGCTGATCGGCGAGACCGGCGACCGCAATCCGGTCTACCTCCCGTTCGACGACGTCGATGTCAGCATCAATCTCGGTGACGCCCGACTGTTCACCCAGTTCGTGGTGCGGTGCGCGGCGGCCGGCGCGACGGTCACGCTGCCCCCGCAGTTCGGCGAGTTCGCGGCCCTGATCAACGCCCAGGTCGGGCCGGTCGGCAAAGTGGCCTGGCCCACCGCCACCACCTATCTCGGACCGCATCCCGGCCTGGGACGAGTCATTCTGCGGCACAACTTCATCGGCACGCCACGGCACCGCCAGCTGCCGATCCGGCTGATCAATCCGCGCGAGGAGAGCCGCTACCAGATGGCGTTGGGACGGTAGAGGAGCGGGCCGGTGACGTCGGGACAACCCAGCCTGAAGGTCGACCCCGAGACGCTGCTCCGCAAGCGGGAGCAGCTGCTGCAGCCGTGGCCGGCGGTACCGCCCGCACCGGATCGTCCGTCGGCGTTCGCGGTCTCGGTCGCCGCGAGCGACCAGCTCAGCGCGTCGCGCGACCGGCTGGCGGCGGTACTGGAGCGGGGCCGGCTGGCCGCCGAACGTCTCGCCGAGTGCCTGGCGGCCACGGCTGCCGCCTACCGCGCACTGGACGAGGCGGCCGGCGGGTGGATCGCCGGCGACGGGCACGGCCGGGTGGCCGCGGTGGTCCCGGCGTTCCCGGACTTCCCGCCGCTCGGGCCGCTGCCCGAGGTGGCACACCCACCCGCACCAGCCGCACCCGGGATCGACTGGCAGCTGACCTGGCGGCAACTCAACGACGGCGACCAGGGCGCATCGCTGCAGACCTTCGCCGCCGCACTGTACCGGTTCTCCGATGAGATCACGGATCTGGCAAGGGTTTTCTCGCTGTGGGACACCCACTGGGAGGGCGCCGCCGCCCGCGCGGCGGAGCACAAGGTGCGCGAATTCGAGTCGTGGATGTACGACATCGCCTCGGCAGCAAGAGAGCTGGCCAAGCAGGCGCACGAACTGGCGGCCCTGCACCACTACGAGCGGGACAACCATCCCGACGACGCCGACATCGCCGACGTGAACCGCCGCTCCGGCATGGACGCCGTCGCGGCCTATTTCACCAACCAGCAGGAGTCCGAACGGGTCCAGGCGGATTACGCGGACAAGGCCGACCGGCCGGCACTGCGACCGGGGACCCCGCCGACCGGCGAGTACACGGCGATGCCGGTTGCCGTCCAGGACCTTCCGGAACGGCGCTCCGGCGGTCCGACGGCCGGTGGCGTCGGGGCGCCCGGGCGCTCCGACGGGGCGGCCGGGACGGACGGGGCGGCGCCGGCCGGCCCGCCGGCGGGGATCGCCGCCCCGCGCCCGGCCACCGCTGCGGCCGCGGTCCGGCGGCCGGGCGAGGAGGCACCGGCCGCGGCGGCCGGTGGCGGGGGCCCGGCCGGCGGGACACCGGGCGGGGGCACCTCCGGTGCGGGCACGCCCGGCGGGGGCACCTCCGGTGGGGGCACCCCGGTACCGTCGGCACGACCCGAACCGGCCCGGATGCGTTCGACGGGCCCACGACTGCGGCCGGCCGGCACCGGTGCGGGCGCCCCCGGCCTGGGTACGGGCGGCCCGGCCGGGGGCGCCGCGGCACCACCGCAGCCGCCGGTCACCGCGGAGACCGTGGCCCCGGCCCCGCGCACCGCCGGGCGCGGACCGGCGCCGGTCGGGGCCGGACCAGGCAGCGCCGGTGGCCCGGTGGGCGGCGGGTTTGCGCCGATGGCGCCCGGTTTGGGGCAGAATCAGGCCAAGGACAGGCGCCGGGACCCGAACGTCGTTCCCGACACGGATCTCTACATCGAGGACCGGCCGTGGACCGAGCCCGTGATCGGCAACCGGCGGCGCACCGTACCGAAGGGCGGCTCGGAGCGGGACGGAACGTAGGAGAGCAGGGAATCGACGTGACCGATGCCATGCACCCCCAGGTGGCCGCCGTCCTGCGGCAGGCGCAGCGGCTGCAGTCGATCATGGACGCCCAGCTGCACAAGATGGACAACGCGACGTTCACCGGCACCGACGTGCAGCACACCGTCTCGGTGACCCTCAACGGTCACCACGAGGTGACCGACATCCGGATCGCCGACGGCCTACTGCGGCTCGGCACCCGGGTGGTGCAGCAGCGGCTGAACGAGGCGCTGCAGCAGGCGATGTCGGCGGCCACGGCGGCCATCGAGGCCGACCGCGAGCGGATCGACGCACTGGTCGCCGAGATCACCGACGAACTGGCGGATCCGCCCGCGGCACCGTAGGACCGCCCCAACAAGCGGGTCAGCCGATTTTCTTGGCAATGGCGTTGGCGATGGACCAGCCGGAGTTCGCGACGTTGGTCTCCCCCTGGCTGCAGGCGCGCACGTCGACCACCACGTTCTCCCGGACCGCCATGCCGCGCTGACAGGTCTTGTTCGGCTTTCCGGGCACCGCGTCGGGAATCAGCAGCAGACCGGCGACGCCGTCGGTGATGACGGTGTGGCCCGCCATGATGCCCGGCGAGTCGGGGCCGTAGGTGATCTTGGTCAGTTTGCAGTCCTGCCACGCCTCCATCTGCTCGTCGAAGAACGCCTTGGCGGCGGCCTTGTCGGGGAAGCTCACCACCGCCTGGATGACCTGACGGTCCGGGTCGGGCGTCTCGGAGAGGACGTTGGCGGCGATGCCGGTGTAGCCGCTGTCGCGGTATGGGCCCTCCAGCACCGGGCCGTACGCGCTCGCGCAGCGTTGCGGATCGACGTTGCCGCTGGCGACCAGTTCGGTCTCGACCTTGCTGGCCTTCATCTCCGGCTTGCGTCCGGCGAACCGTTCACCGGCCTCGGCCGGGGTCAGCAGATAGCGTTCCAGGTTCTCCGGCGCGACGTTGCGGGCGTTGTCGTCGGCCCGTGGGGTGGTGGACGGCGGTGCGGCGCTTGACGTTTCGGCCGAACTCGGGGTGGAGGTCGCGGCGGGGCCGGCCTGTGCCGGCTGGTTGGAGCCGCCGTCGCGGGTCAGCACCACGGCGAGCACCACGACCAGCACCACGATGATTCCCGCGGCCGCGCCGAGCAGCCACCACTGCGGATTCCGCCGGCCCGGTGGCTGCGGCGGCTGGTAACCGGGGGCCGGGCCGCCGGCCGGTGGCCAACCGCCGCCCGGCGGGAACGGCGGTGCGGCGGGCGGGAACGGAGGCGGCGCCATCGCCGGCCCCGGTGGCGGGACCGGTGGTTGCGGCGGGACCGCCGGCGCGGGCGGCCCTTGGGGCGCGGGCGGCACCGGCGGGGGCGTCGACGCCGGCGGGGTGTGACCGAAGGCCACCGTGCGCTCGGCGTCGTCGCCGTGGTCCGGGGTGCTGCCTGGCCAGTTGACGGTTTCGTCGGGATCGTCGGGGGTCACCGATGGTCACCTTTCCGGATTCGCGGGATCGGACTGTCGGGCCGCCACGCAATGTCGAGCACGGAGCACCATCCGGCCCCCTCTCATGCGCCACCGCAACCGAACAGACCCCACCATACGTCAAACCGATGCGGTTCTCGCAACAGTTTTGCCGGGATCCATATGCCACTCCATGACGTCGAGCAACATTCACCGATCCGCTCAGCCCCATATCAGTGCCGTTCACAGCGGTGGTTTCGAGATCGCGCACGAATACCTGCCGGATCTCCGCAAACCGATCGAGAAATTGAACTGTTGCGTGCGCTACGTTTTGTGCTACGGTTTTGTGGTCGCCCGGGGGGTGGCGACGTCCCGTCCGAGACAAAGGAGACCACCATGACCCGTCAAACCGGGCGCTCCGCCGCCGCAGCCGCCGCCGTGATCGCGGCCGGCACCCTCGTGGGCCCGCTCGCGACGGGCACTGCCCACGCCGCCCCGCACCCCACGGCCGGACCGCGCGGCGGCAACGCCGTGGCCCTGGCCCTCGTCGACGCGGAGGTGGTCGCCGAGATCACCGGCAAGGACATGGCCGTGGCCGGCACCGAACAGCGCCTGCACCGCACCAGCAACCAGGTCAGCCCCGGCCGCTGCCTGAGCGTCCACGCCCCGGTCCAGGAGGCCACCTACGAGGGCGTGGAGTGGACATCGGCCACGGTCCAGACGCTCGCCGACGGCGAGCCCGGTTCGGAGACCGGGTTCGTGGTGCAGGCGGCGGTGAAAACGGCCTCCGCACAGGACATCAAGGCCTATCTGAACGACACCCTCGACGCGTTCGAGGCGTGCGCCGGCACCACCCTGCAGATCACCACCCGCCGGGGCGACCGGTACCAGGAGGAGGTCGGCCGGCCCCGGATGCACGACGACAACACGGTGCTGACGATTGCCACGGAGACCTCCAGCGGGGTGGCCTGCGAACGCGCGGTGGCCGGCGCCCGCGGGTATCTCGTGCTCGACGTGATGGTCTGCCACAAGGACGACGATCCGCGCGGTCAGGCCCTCGACGTGGCGCGCGAGATGATGCGCAACACCGGCACCGACCCGCGCCGGACCGCCTGAGCCGGGCGCGGGTGTGGCACGATTCCCGTACAGCAGCAAATCCGCGCAGAGGAGCCGAGCATGATCCGCGTCCGCCGACCATCCCAGATCCTGGCGGCCGCCGCGGCCTGCGCGATGCTCGCTGCCTGCACGAATGTGGTCAGCGGGTCGGCGACGAAGGGGGCCGGCGAGCTCCCCGCGGGCTCGGTGGATGTGCTGAGACTGTCACCAGGAAACTATCCGACGACGCCGGCCAAGCCGCTGGGCGCGGCCGGCTCCCCCGAGCGCGGCACCTACCTGGAGGGTGCCCGGATGGCCGAGGTGGTACTCGGCCCCTGGGAGGTCGACCCGGCCTACAGCGGGCCGGGCCAGGCCGCGATCTACCCCTCCGCGGGGTCACTGCGCATGCTGTTCCTCGGCGAGGGGGGCCGGATCGCCGCCGACCACGGCTACGTCACCGGGTTCGGCTCGAGCCGGTCGACGACGGACGGTTCGGGCAGCCTGCTCGTCGCGGCGTTCCGGTACCCCGACGAGGCGGCCGCGGCGGCCGCCGCCGAAGCCTTCCACCACCTGCAGTTGCATCCGGCCGACGACCTCCTGCCGCCCGGGGACCCGGTCGCGGTCCCGGACCGCCCCCGGGCGCTGGTCTCGGCCAAGGGCATCCGGTCGCTGCAGGGCGACGCGATCCTGGACGAGACCGTCAACGCCTTCGAACCGCAGGGCGCGCTGGTGCTCTACGCCTACGCCAAGGTCACCGGCGACCGGCAGGCCGCCGTCGACGCCGCCGTTGCCGCGCTGCGCAAGCAGACCGACAAACTCTCCGGCTTCGAGCCCACCCCGGTCGACCAGCTGCCGGACCTGCCGGCCGACCCGACCGGCCTGCTCGCGAGAACCCTTCCGGCCGAACTGGATTCCACCAACACCGGGGGGCCCGGACTGTCCAACGCGACCTACCCGGGCACCACCGGCCTGCTGTGGCAGCGCTACCCGGTGGAGACCGGCCGGGTGTGGGAGAAGGTCGGGGTCGACGTCCGCGCCGAGGGGGCGGTCGCCGTCACCCGCACTCGGGACGCCGACGCCGCGGCCGAGCTGCTGGACTACGAGCTGGAAGTGGCCGACCGCAGCGGCGAGTTCCGCCCGGCCGATCCGGTGCCGCACCTGCCCGGCAGCCACTGCTACACCGTCAAACAGCTGTCCTGGACCGGTTTCACCTGCTTCGCGACCGCCGACCAATATCTCATCGAGGCGGTCTCACCGCAGCTGGCCGACGTCCACCAGCGCACCGCGGCGCAGTATCTGATGCTCACCGCACCGTGACCGCCCGGCCCGGGTCGCCTGCTGCGGGGACGAGCCCGGGTGTGCGACGATGGCGCAGCGTCAGCAAACAGTCCGAGGGTCCGAATGAAAAGTGATCGCCGAGTGGGCCGGGGGGCGGCGGCCACCACGGTGCCGGTCGTGCTGTGCACCGCTCGCTGCGCCGTCCTCGGCAGCGGACCGGCGCACCGCCGGACGGAACGGGATCGGTCATGCCCCTGAGCGTCGGCACGGTTATCGCCGGGTACACCATTGAGGCGGTGCTGGGCGCCGGCGGCATGGGCACCGTGTACCGGGCGGCCCATCCCAGCCTGCCCCGCAGCGACGCGCTCAAGGTGCTGTCGGCGGAGTTGTCCCGGGACGACACCTTCCGGCTGCGTTTCCAGCGGGAGGCCGATCTGGCCGCCACGCTGGACCACCCGAACATCGTCACGGTCTACAACCGCGGCGAGACCGAGGACGGGCAGCTGTGGATCGCCATGCAGTACGTGGCCGGCAGCGACGCCGACGTGGAGGTCCGCGAAGGGCGGATGACCCCGCAGCGGGCGGTCCGGATCATCACCGAGGTCGCCAAGGCACTGGACTACGCACACGAACGCCACCTGCTGCACCGCGACGTCAAGCCCGCGAACTTTCTGCTCACCCAGGACGACAAGCGGGTGTTCCTGGCGGACTTCGGCATCGCCCGCGCCCTCGACGAAGCCGTCGGGCTGACCCAGACCGGCACGGTGATGGCCAGCGTCGCCTACGCCGCACCCGAGACCCTCAGCGGCCAGCATCCCGACCACCGCGCCGACATCTACTCGCTGGGTTGCTCGCTGTACCGGATGCTGACCGGCCGAACCCCGTTCGCCAAGCCCGAGGGCGGGATGGCCGCCACCGCGGCGGCCCACCTGACCGAACCGCCGCCGCGGGCCACCGCGCTGGTGCCCGAGCTGCCGCCGGCGATCGACGCGGTGATCGCCAAGGTGCTGGCGAAGCACCCGGACCAGCGCTATCAGTCGGCCGGCGAGTTCGCCGCGGCGGCCGCCGCCGCGCTCGACGAGACCACGGTCCGCTGGGCCACCACGCCGACGCCCCCGCCCGCACCGCCGGCCTGGACCGCCACCCACCCCGGTGCGCCGTATCCGGGGCAGCCGCACTGGCCGGGGCACGCCCCGGGGGCGGTCACCGGTCCCCGGACCGGCCGCACCGACCCGAACGCCGCACTGACCTACCCGACCATGTCGCAGCCGGCGGGGTATCCCGCACCGCCGGCGGCCGGCGCGACGGAACCGAAGCGGTCGCCGCGACGCCGGCTGGCCATCGCCGGTGCCGTCGCGGCGGTGATCGTGCTCGTGGCCGCGCTCGCGCTGGTGTTCCTCCCCGACCGCGCCGGCTACCAGGCCCACACCTTCGAACACGTCTACGGCACCACCACGCTGACCGAACGCCCGCAGAAGGTCGCCGCGATCGGACCGGGCGACGGGGACGCGGTGTTGTCGCTGGGCGTGCAACCGGTGGTGATCGGCGCGCCCGGCTCGACGCTGCCGAACTGGGAGCAGCAGGCCCTGACCACCGAGCCGACCGTGCTCACCGGGTTCACCGACACCGCCGCGGTGGCCGCCGCCGGCCCCGACGTCATCATCGCCACCGGTGACATCGACCAGGCCACCTACGACAAGCTCAACGCGGTCGCCCCCACCATCACCCGGCCCGCCGGCAAGGCCGACACGTACTGGAGCTGGCAGGACCAGCTGACCTGGATCGGGCAGATCCTCGGCGAGGAGGGCAAGGCCGCCGAACTCGTCGCGCAGAGCCGGTCCCAGCTGCAGGACCTGAAGAACCAGAATCCGGCGTTCACCGGCAAGACGATCCAGGCCGTCACCTACTCCAACGACGGATCGGCCGCGGTGCTGACCCCGTCGCACACCGCCGACTACCTGACCGCACTCGGGTTCCAGTACAACTCGGATCTGACCGTCGCCCCCACCGACGGCGGCACCACCCGACCGCTGTCGGACATGGACCTGTTCCGGATCGAGACCGACGTGCTGCTGATCCTGCGCAGCGACCGTCTCGCCGGTCAGGGCGGTTTCGGCGGGTTGCCCCGGCAACTCCTCGCCTACCAGGGCATCGGCATCGTCGTCGATGACCCCGACACCCTCGCGGCACTCGCCGACCCCGGTGGTTACCTGGCCGACCGGTACCTCGCGGCCGAGCTCGTGCCGAAGCTCGGCGCCGCCGTCAAGTAGCGCTGTACCCGGACCGACAGCGCCCTCCGGGCGCCCGGCCTTCCGCGCCCTCATCACCGTAGCGACCGCCGCACCGATCAATGCATTGCGTTGCGCCAACCGTAGTGCTACGGTTTTCGCAACGGTTCAATGGGAGGTGTGGCACCTCCCGAAGCACAGGGAGAGATGAGGCCCCATGACCTTCCACCACCCCACCGACGGGGGCTACCCCGGAACCGCCCCCGGACCGGCCGCGCCGCCCTATGCCCCCGCGCCGTATGCAGGGACGGCGTATACAGGGCCGTATACCGGGGGACCGTACGCAGCCGCGCCGGGTTCGTTTCCGCTCCCGCCGGCATCGCAGCGCTCCAACCGGATCCTGCTGTGGGTGGTCGGCACGATCGGCGCGATCGCGATCATGTGCACCATGCTGGTCTACGTCGCACCGGTGGTATTGCTGTCGAAGGCGATGGACGAGTTCGGCGCCATGAGCGACGAGGCCACCGAGGAGATCCTGAACGAGTCGCTCGACGTCGAGATCGGCCGGCCACGGCCGATCCCGGGACCAGGCACTCTCCGGTCCGTCGAGCTGCCCGTCGCGCTGCACAACAAGGGTGACCGGCGCGCGAGTTTTCTGGTGACCATCGAGGCCACCACCGAATCCGGTGAACGCCTCGACACCGTGCTGGTGAGCGCGCCCGACGTGGCCCCGAACCAGACCGTCCGGCAGACCGAGACCCTCCACGCCTCCGGGCAGGAGTACAAGGCGCTGCTCGCGGCGAAGTACACCGTCATCAACGTGAGCATGTACTAGGAGCGCGCCCGATGTATGCCGTCGTGTTGTTGCCGCTGCTGGCCTTTCTGTTCCTTCAACTCGTAGTGGCCACCGTCGTGGGCGTCGTGCTGGCCACCGCGCGGTCCGCCGAACCCGTTGCCGCACCGCCGGTGCCGGTGACCGACCGGCGCGGACGGATGAATCGGCTGGCGCTGCTGGCCCCCGCGGTGGCGCTCGTGTTCCCGATCGCGGCCATCGAGCTGGGCTGGACGGCCCGGCGCCAGATCCGCGCCAGCGGTGAGCGTGGGCGCGGACTGGCCCTGGCCGCGATCGTCATCGGCGCCGTGATGACCGCGCTGGTGGTGGTGTTCTGCATCCACCTGCAGCTGTCGAGCTCAACCCTGGGCGCCTGAGCGGAGACCCCGATGCCGAACCACCGTCTGTCGAGGAAGCGCGGAATCGGTTGGATTGCAGCGCTGTTCGTCGCTGCATCGGTCATCGCGACACCGGCGGGCAGCGCCGGTGCCTGGCCGACCCCGCTGACCCAGCCGGAGATCGAGTTCCTCGACGCCGTCCGCGGCACCTTCCCCGGCGACGACGACCGGCTCCTGCTCGCCGGTAAGCAGGCCTGCCGCCTGCTCTACACCGGACAGGGCACCCGGGCCACGGTCGATGCCACCGCCGCGCAGTACGGCGCCACCCGCGACCAGGCCGCGCGACTGGTCGGCGCCGCGCGGGCGACCATGTGCACCCAGGCACCGGGCTGATCGCCTGGACGCCTACCGGCCGTCTATGTTGTCGATGATGCCCTCGACGACGGCCTCGGCCTGGCCGGCGTTGTCGCCGGCACCGCACACGTCGGCCTCGACGACGACGTTGCCGTGCGCCTGTAGGATGCGCCGGCAGGAGCGCAACTCGCCGGAGGCACGGCTGTAGCTGATCTCGACGCGGCTGGGGTTCACGCCGCCGACGATCGGCCCCATCATCCATTCCTGCTGCTGTTCGTCGCGCGTGCCGGCGCCGAGGGTCATGGTGACGGCCGTGTCGACCTCGCAGCCGATCGGCAACGTCTTGGCCACCTTGGCGAGCAGGGTGTTGGCGTCGACCGGGCTCTGCTGCAGCGCGACCATCTGGGTCACCGCCTGGCCGTTGGCCGCGCTGTGGACGTTGCCGCGCACGGCGGCCGAATCCTTCATCACCATGGGAATGCCACCGGGAACAACAGCGCCGGTGCAGGAAAACGGCTCCACCCGGATTCCGCCGACAACGCGCGTCTGATCGAACGTCTCCAGCTGTTCGAGGTCGTCCGCGCCGAGGACGGCCGCCAGTTCGCTGCGTTTCAGCAGCAGTCCGGGCAGCTGACCGGTGGTGACGGTCGACGGACCGGCCGGGGTGGTCGTGGTGGACGGGGCTTCGCTGGTGGCCGTGGCGGATTGCGCACCGCCACCGGTCTTCTCGCCACATCCGGCCAGCGGGAGCGCCACCCCGGCGGCGCACACGGCCGCGGTGCCGACGGTCCGCCGAATCACATTTCTCATCGTCGTGCCAACCATTTCAGCAGGGTGTCGATGGCCTGCTCGGCGAACGGCGACAGGGGTCTGTCCGCCTCGGCGTCGAGCAGGGTCCGGGCGTCGATCCCGGCGACGTTGGCCGCCTCCTCCGGGGTCAACTGCGCCTCCTGGCGCGCCGCGTACAGCTTCTGGCCGCGGGTCGCGTCGGGCATCTGCGCGGCCCGCATCATCAGTCCGTGGTAGGTCCGGCGCACATCGCTGAGCGCCAGGGCGACATCGGGCGCGCGGGTGGCCGACCGGGCCGCGTCGGTCGCGAGATCCTCCAGATGCCGGATCTCGTCGAGCATCTGGCGGATCGCCTCGCGGCGCCCCGCCTCCGGCAGGGTTTCGACGGTCTCGATCCGCGCGGCCAGCCCGCGCAGCGCGATCTCGATCGCCTGGGCCATCAGCGGGGCCTGCACGATGTTGGTGGTCACCGCCTCGGTACGGTCGTCGGCCGGCGGGGTGTCGTCGTCGGGAACGGGACCGCCCTGGCGGATCCGTTCGATGGTGCCCCGGGGCCACTGCAGGATCTCCTCGAGCTTCTCCCGGGTGGAACGCCGGGGCCAGCTGCGCCCCTTCTCGAAGGCGATCAGCGCACCGGCGTTGACGATCTTCTCGGCGGCCAGCCGGCGCTGCGAGATGCCGAGTCGCTGACGCCGACGGGCGACCGCGGCACCGGCGCGCTTGATCCCCTCGTCCTCCTCGCCGACCGCGACGGTCATCGTCACATCGGCGGGGTCGGGGTCGCCGGCGGCGGATGCCGCCACGGTGGTGACCGCGGTGGCGCCGGTGTCGCCGGCCGGATCGGACAGGATGAAAGACACGGGAATCCCTTCGGGGTGACCGAGACGCACCGTCAACTCCCCGGTGACGGGGATGTCGTCACGGCGCACGCCGTCGACGTAGACACCGTTGGTGCTGCGGTCGTGGATGTGCCACTGGTCGTCGTGGATCTCGATCCGGGCGTGCACCCGTGAGATCCGCGGGTCGTCGACGACGATCTGGGCCGGTGGCAGTTGGCGGCCGATGGTGATCGGGGCGTCCTCGGGAAGGACCTCGTACTCGGCATCGGCGTAACGGATGATCAGCTTCGGCAGTACAGCGGCCTCGGGCAGCACGGTGTCGATCATCGCGCGCTACCTCCGCACCACAGGTTCACGTCCACTCCTCACCAAAACCGTAGCGTCCACCCCCCTTTCTCTCGTGTTACCGTAGCGCCGATTCGCTTTTTTCTCCACATTACCGAAGCATCTGCGGTATGTTCGGCGCCATCTCCGGCGTTCCGGCAAAGCAAAGGGGGGTCCGACGGGATGTCGACTGCGAACGCCTCGCCATTGACGGTGTGGCTCGGGGGCGCCGACGGCGCGATGTTCACCTTTCCGGTCGGCAAAGAGGCCACGGTGGGCCGCGGTGACGACGCCGATATCCGCGTCGACGCCACGGCCCACCGCCAGGCGATCTCCCGGGTGCACATCGTTCTGCGGGCGGAGCCCGGCGGCTGGGTCGCGCACGACCGGAGCCGCAACGGCATTTTTGTCAACGGTGTCAAAAAGACTCGCGTCGAGCTCACCGACGACACGGTGATCGCCCTCGGCGCCCCGGAGGGACCTCGGCTGGTCTTCCGGACCACCACCCAGGGCGTGTCGGCCGCACACGCCGCGGCCGCCCCGGCCCGGTCCGCACCGCCCCGCCCGGCGAACCCCGACGGCGCCGTACCGTCCGTGCCCCCGCCGCGCCCGCGCGCCCCGCAGCAACCCGGCCCGACCGTGCACCAGCAACCACCCCGGCCGTATCCCCCGACACCGCCGCTTCGCCCGGGCCCGGGGCCCGAGCGGCGCCCGCCCCAGCCCCCGCCGCCACCGCGGCGGCCGGCCGCTGCCCGCCCGCCCGCCGGTGCCGCGGGCGGCGAAGACGTGCTGAGCCGGCTGACCGGCGTGGTGAAGAAGATGGTGCCGGCCCGCACGACCGCTCCCGTCGCTGCGGGCGACATCACGATCGGGCGGGCCGACACCTGCACGGTGGTGGTCAACGACCCGCTGGTGTCGCGGGTGCACGCGGTCGTCTCCCCGGCACCGGGCGGCGGCTGGCGGATCCGCGACAACGGTAGCCGCAACGGGACGTTCGTCAACGGCGTGCGGGTCTCGGGGACCGAACCGCTGCGCGCCGGGGACACCATCGCGGTCGGCAACGTGGACCTGATGTTCGACGGCCGACAGGTCCTCCGGCGGGTCACCGAGCGGGACTACCGCGGCATCACCGTGCACAACGCGGCGTTCGCCGTCGACGGGCACCAACTGCTCGCCGACGTGTCGGTCACCGCCCGGCCCGGCACCCTGACCGCGGTGATCGGGCCGTCCGGCGCGGGCAAGTCGACGCTGATCAAGCTGATCAGTGGCCAGTACACCCCGACTGCCGGGGCGGTGTCGTTCGACGGGCACAACCTGCACGCCGAGTTCGCCGCACTGCGATCCCGCATCGGGGTGGTGCCGCAGGACGATGTGGTGCACCGCCAGCTGACCGTCGAACAGGCCCTGCGCTACGCCGCCGAATTGCGGCTGCCCCCGGACACCACCCGCGCCGACCGTGAGGCGCTCATCGACCGGGTACTGGCCGAACTCGGACTGACCGAGCACCGCAGGAAGCGGGTGGACCAGCTCTCCGGTGGGCAGCGCAAGCGTGCATCGGTGGCGATGGAGCTGCTGACCGGCCCGTCGGTGCTCATCCTCGACGAGCCCACCTCCGGACTCGACCCGGCGCTGGACCGGCAGGTGATGACCATGCTGCGCCAGCTCGCCGATGCCGGCCGGGTGGTCATCGTCGTCACCCACTCGCTGACCTACCTGGGCATGTGCGACCAGGTGCTGCTCCTGGCGCCGGGCGGCCGGACCGCGTATGCCGGCCCGCCCAAACAGGTTTCGACGGCGATGGGCACCGACGACTGGGCCGACGTCTTCTCCTGGGTGTCGTCGGATCCCGACGGCGCGCACCGCGCCCACGTCGCCCGCGCCCAGCCGCTGCCCCCGCCGCCACCGGTCGCGCCGGCCGGCGGCGCCGAGGCCGGGGCGCCGGCGCGCACCAGCACCCCGCGCCAGATGGTCACCGTGGCGCGCCGCCAGTTCCGGTTGCTGGTCGCCGACCGCGGCTACTTCGCCTTCCTGGCGGTGCTGCCGTTCCTGCTCGGTGTGCTCGCGCTGGTGGTGCCCGGCGACGTCGGGCTGGGCATGGCCGCGGCCGACGGGGACGCCCCCGGTGAGCCCAACCAGCTGCTGGTGCTGTGCAACATCGCCGCGGTGTTCATGGGCACCGCACTGACCATTCGCGATCTGGTCGGGGAGCGCAACATCTTCCGGCGCGAACAGTCGGTGGGGCTTTCCGCGGGCGCCTATCTGGCTGCGAAGGTGGTCGTCTACGCGCTCATCGCGGCGGTGCAGGCCGCGGTGTTCACCGCCATCGTGGTCGCCGGCAAGGGCGGGCCGCAGTCCGCGGTCCTGCTGGGCAACCCCGACGTCGAGTTGTACGTCGCGGTGGCCGCCACCACGGTCGTCTCGGCGATGGTGGGGTTGGCGCTGTCGTCGCTGGCCCGCACCGGCGAGCAGATCCTGCCCATGCTCGTCGCGGTGGTGTTCCTGTCGATCGTGTTCGCCGGCGGGATGATCCCGATCACCGGCCGGGCCGTGCTCGAACAACTCTCCTGGTTCCTGCCCGCCCGCTGGGGTTTCGCCGCCTCGGCCGCGACGGTGGATCTGCTGCAGGCCGCCCCGCTGCTGAGCGTCGACGACCCGCTGTGGCGGCACAGCGCCGGCTGGTGGCTGCTGGATATGGGCATCTTGCTGGCCTGGGGCGCGGTGGCGGTCGCCGTCGCGCTGGCCCGGATCCGGCTGCGTTCGCCCGACGCCGAGCCGGCACCGGGCCGGCGCTGGCTGGTGGTGGCGGCCCTGGCGGTGCTGCTCGTCGGCTACCTGGGCGCGCTGACCTATCTGACCCGCGACGGCGGCCCCCGCCAGGTCCGGCCGCCGGGGGCGATCCCGGAACTGCCCGCCCAGGGGCCGGCGCCGGAACAGGAGCCGGTGCCCGCCGGGGAGCTGGCCGGGCTGTTGCTCACCGCCGACGAGCTGGCCGAGGTCATGGACGCACCCGGCCTGGGGGGCACACCGCCGTCCGACACCGCCGCGCTCGCGGCGGTGACCGCCGCCCCGCCGCAGTGCCTGGCGGTGGTGGCCGCGGGCGCCGAGCCGGCCTACCGGGGGCTGCGCCCCACCGGGGTGGCCGGGCGTACCGTCGCCGACGGCCCTCACACGGTCACCCAGTTCGCCATCGGATTTGCCGAAAGTGCCGACGCGGCACGCTATTTCGATCAGCAGATCAACGGCTGGCGGGACTGCGCCGAACAGTCGGTGACCATCGAGCAGCAACCGCCGCGCACCCGCACCGTCGGCGAGGTCGATCCCAGTGCCGGCGTGCTGCGCACCACCCTCACCGACGGCGACGGCGCCTGCCAGCGGGTGCTGACCACCGACGCCAACGTCGTCGTCGACGTGCTGGCCTGCGCCCCTGAACCGGGCCGTTCCGGCCAGGACATCGCCACCCGGATCACCGACAAGATCGCCTGACGGATCGGAGGTGCAGCACCGTTCGGTACCGATGTAGCGTTACATGTTGCAATGCTACGGTTTATGCTACAGTTCTAGACAGTTCGGCGGCCCGACCTGCTGATCGGCCATCCGACGGAAAACACGAAGGAGAACACCCATGAAGTTCCGCCTCGGCACCCGCAGCGCGGCCACGGTGGCCGCCGCCGCACTGGCGCTGGCCGCCTGCTCCCCGGGCGACGGCGACACGGCCTCGGACTCCGGCCAGGACGCCGCCGCGCTGGTCGAGCAGTCCGCCCAGGCGATGCGCGACGTCACCAGCGCACATGTCGTCATCACCACCGACGGCCGGGTGCCCAACCTCAAGGTCTCCCGGCTCGAGGCCGACGTGGCCAGCAAGCCGGCCGACGTCGGCGAGGGGGAGGTGACCATCGATGTCGGCTCCGGCCCCACCACCGCCGAGGTGGTCTACATCGACGGACACCTGTACTCCGACATCGCCGAGCCCGGCGTGTTCACCGACTACGGCCCCGGTACCTCGATCTACAACCTGTCGGTCATCCTCGACGCGCAGAACGGCCTGGCCAACGCCCTGGCCAATCTGCGCGATCCCAAGGCCGAGGGCAGCGAGACCGTCGACGGGGTGGCCACCACCAGGATCTCCGCGATCTCCTCGACCGACGACGTGGCCGTGCTGGCCGGCTCCAAGCTGGCCCCGGAGAAGTCCCGCGACGTGCCGGTGACCGTGTGGATCGCCGACGAGACCCCGCACCACCTGGTCAAGGCGGAACTGGAGCCGATCCCCGACGCGACGGTGACGCTCACGTTGAGCGAGTTCGACAAGCCCGTCGAGGTCACCAAGCCCGAGAACACCAACCCGTGACGTTCATCCCGACTCGAGATCCGTTGTCAGAAAGGACTTTTGCAGCCATGTCTCGTTCAACTCGTCGTGCCGGCGTTGCGGTCGCCCTCGGGGTGTTCGCCGCGGCCACCAGCTTCGGCACCGCCGATGCCCCGTCCGCCGACGCCGCGCTGTACTACGGCGCCATCGCCTTCGCCCCGAACGGGGCCTGGGCATCGTCGTGGAACTACCCGACCCGCGCCCAGGCCGAACAACTGGCCCTGGACTACTGCGGCTACAGCAACTGCAAGGTGCTGACCAGCTTCACCGAATGCGGTGCGGTGGCCGAGAATGATGTGAAGTACCAGGGCGGTTCGGGCCCGACCCTGCTGGCGGCCCAGCAGGACGCCCTCGCCAGGCTCGGCACGCCCGGCTACATCGTGGAGTGGGCCTGCAACACCAGGATCCGCTGACCCAGCGCTCCCCAACCCTGCTCCCCACCCGCGCCGTGGGTGGGGAGCAGGCCTGCCGGGGCGCGGAGCGCACCCGGCCGAACACTCGATCGGCACTTTGGAATTTCGGGGGGAATGATGCGGCGGAACCGGAGAAGGGGGATCCCGGTGCTGCGCACTCTGGTGGCGGCCACCGGGGCGGTGCTGCTGGCCGCCGCGTGCGGGCCGACTCCGGCCGAACAGTCCGAACCGGCGGTGCTCGAGGGGAAACCGGCCTCGATGCTGTTCGATCCGGAGCGGGTCGGTGGCCTCCCGGTCACCGAGGGGCCGAGCGGGATCCGGCCCGATGCGCCGGACCCGGTGACCGTTCCGCAGAACACCGACGGCGGTGAGGTCGACCGGCTGGCGGCGCTGGCCGTCGACGACATCGAGGAGTTCTGGGAACAGCACTACGACAGCTACCTGCCGGGCCGGTTCCGGCCGGTGCGGGCGACGGTGTCCTACGACTCGACCGATCCGGACGGTCCGCAGGTCTGCGGCATCGACGCCTACGGGTTCGTCAACGCCATCTACTGCTTCGACGAACGGATCATCGCCTGGGACCGCGGGTTGCTGATGCCGGTCGGCATCAAGCACTTCGGTGCGATGGGCGCGGTCGGCGTGCTGGCCCACGAGTACGGTCACGCGCTGCAGAGAATGTCCGATCTGGCCGATGAGGACACGCCGATCCTGGTCGTCGAGCAGCAGGCCGACTGCCTGGCCGGGGTGTACCTGCGCTGGGTGGCCTCCGGGGAGTCGCCGCGGTTCACCCTGAGCACCGGCGACGGACTCAACCACGTGCTGGGCGGGGTCATTTTCTCCCGCGACCCGCTCACCCCCGAGCTCGATCCGGAGGACGGGCACGGCTCGGCGCTGGACCGGATCAGCGCGGTGCAGCTCGGATTCGCGGGTGGGCCCGACCGGTGCCGCGCCATCGACATGGACGAGATCACCGCGCGGCAGGGCGATCTGCCCCAGCAACTCGGCTGGGAAGCCGCCGGTACCGAACCGGTGCTCGACAGCCCCATCGACGAGCAGACCCTGCAGCAGCTGATGGACGTGCTGACCGGGATCTACCAGCCCCACCAGCCGCCCGTCCTGAGCACGGCCGCGGCGGTGTCGTGCCCGGACACCAACACCACCGCGCCGGTGTCGTACTGCCCGTCCACCAACACCATTCACGCCGACATGGGCCGGCTGCGCCAGCTCGGTGAGCCGCGCAACGAACTCCGGGACAAGGTGTTGGTCCAGGGCGACAACACCGCGCTGTCGGTCGTCACCTCGCGCTATGCACAGGCCGTACAGCACGAACGGGGCGCAGCGCTGGACAACCCGGTCGCCGCGTTGCGCACCGCGTGCCTGACCGGGGTGGCACAGGGCCGGATGACCGACGACGAGGGCGCCGAGTTCATCCTGTCGGCCGGCGACGCCGACGAGGCGGTGGCCGGGCTGCTCACCAACGGGCTGGTCGCCAGCGACCTCGACGGCGTACCGGCGCCGGCCGGGTTCAGCCGCATCCTGGCCTACCGGCTCGGATTGTCCAGCGACATCGACGACTGCTTCGAACGATTCGAGTGAGCCCCATGAACACACCACCGCACCCCGGCTCTCCGTACCAGCCCGGTAGGCCGCCCTGGGCTTCCGGTGTCGCCCATCCGAGCGGACCGCCGGCCCGGCCTGCCGCCCCCGGCGACCCGACCGTGGCCTGGCCCCCACCATCCTGGGGCGGCCGAGCACCCGTGCCCGAGCCGGCGAAGCCCCGCCGCCGGCGTGGACGGTGGATCGCCGCCGCGCTCGCGGTAGTCGTACTCGCCGGCGCCGCAGGCGGCGTGGCACTGTGGCGGTTCGGCTACCTCGATCGGTATCTGACCCGCACCGCCGAGCAGCCGCCACCCGTGCCCGTGCTCGACGTGCAGCAGGTCCAGGAGGGCGTGGCGCTCATCCTCGGCGATCCCGCCTACGGGTACGGGGCGAACGAGGTCGAGACGGTCAGCTGCAACGGCGGCGTGAACCCGCCGGTGGTGCCGGGCACCGAATTCACCTGCCAGGTCGACATCGACGGAGCCGAACGGCAGGTGCAGGTGCTCATCCGCAGTGAGGATGGGGCCTATGAGGTCGACGGGCCGCGGTGAGCGGGGAAGTCGCCGACCGCGCAAGCCTGCACACCGATCCACGATGACCGCGCGCGACCACGGGGTTCCTGGCGCACCGATACTTCACGTACATCCGTCGGAACCACGTGTCTGGTGAAAGACATCGTCCGGCTTCCGCGTGGCCCGCTGCCGGCGGCACCGCTGACGGGATCGCAGAGGTATGAAGCGCGAGCGTCCGGGCCTCTCGCTGCTTTTCCGATGAGTTGCCGACCGATCGCACCTGCCCGAGCGCTCGCAAACACTTGACCGAGTACGAGAGCGGTCTCTCCGCGCACGCCCACCAAGCCCGCAAGCGCTCGAACGCGCACCACCGATCCGAGGCACCCCGGCTCCGGATCAGGCCCCAGCCACGACGCAAGCCTCGGAAATGATTCCACCGATGCGCAACGAGACCAGTGCCAGGTACTCGTCCGCTGGCATGTACGTATCTATCGCATAGGCGTACGCACGTCGATACTGTGCGGACAGTTCAGCGAAGTCTTGAAGTATCGGATTTCCGCTGCGAACACCCAATACCTGAACCTGATCCGCGAGTCGCATCATCACGGGCTTCACCGAATCGCCGATGGCCTTCTGCTCGGCACTCCACTCCGATGCCGGAATATCCGGATCCATATCCAGCCAATCTCGGACATCATAATTGAATTCGTCCCAGACAGACGACCACTTGGCGCAAATCTGATTTGGACTCGACAAAAACGCTCTCGGATGCTCCCCATCATTGACAGGCGCAACGGATTTCGGGGGAGCGATCCGAGACACTAGGGGCGCGCGAGCGAGGGCCGACCCGTTGTCGATCGCATTGCAAATATTTGAGATAACATCGGCGGTCGTCGTCGCTACTCGCGCAAGAGAGTTATCCTCGGGACGGTACGTTTCCACCCGGTCTGCATAGGCGCGCGAATAGGCGATCATCTGCTCGTACAGCTCCCGCATAACACGGTGCGGGGTAATTCTTGCGATCGGAACAAGTTGGTCTGCCGATTCACGCATCGACGAAGCAACTTCCTCATACTGTTGGCGGACTTCCGCACTCCATTCCGAAGCAGGAATCGAGGGGTCACGATCCCCCCAACCGTTGCCCTGAACAGCGGCCCGCATGTGAAAAATCGGTCCCGACGCCGCACACGACGGATCCTCGGTGATGATCGACACCGGCCCCGTGTCATTGGCGCTTGCGATATCCGAATCCCCGCCGCCGGCAGTCGCTTCCGCCCCCGACGAACCTCCACCCCGCCCGGTCACCGCCAGGGTCACCGCAACCGTCAGCCCGATCACCGCCAGCAACGCCATCGCACCCAGCACCCACTTCAACGCCCCACCACGCCTGGGCGGCTGCGGCGAGGGCCACTGCCCGGGCCAACCCGGAGTCCACTGGGCACCCGTCGGAAACGGACTTCCCATCGGCGGAATCCGACTCATCAACGCCCCCCCTAACCATCGGAGTCGCAGCTACCGCAACTGCGCCAACCCGTCGGCGGCCAACACACTCACGTGCTGCCAGTACACCCAATCCGCAATTTCTGCCCGCAACGCCGACACATCGGCGACCGCATGCGCGCGGTGCAAGGCCGACTGCTGTTGGTGTTCGGCATAGCCCACGAACGCCTCCAGATGCGCGGACTCCCGATCGGCACCGCTGCGCATCAGCGGTTTGAGCATTTCGAACCACAACTGCTGACCGAGGTCCGCCGCCGCGACGTTGTCGACCGGTGCCGGAGGCAACAGTTCACCCAACGCCTGGTCAGCGGTTGCACGCAGTTGCGCGGCGGCCTGCGAAGCGATGACCTCCAGGCGACAACGACCACGCATGGTCCCGTCCTGCGGAATATCGGCCGGGTCGATAATGACCTTCGCCACGCCCGGATCGATCCCGGTGAGCTGTTCCGCGGTTCCGATGACGGCTTTCAAGCGCGTGTCGTGGAACTCGCCCCAACCCTGAAGGGCCAGAAAGGGGTGGGCGACCCACCGCGCACGCTCGCCTGGCGGAATCACCTCATCGGCGGTGACCATGCAGACCTGGTCAGGCAGATTCACTCCGTCAGGGATATAGGCCAGCCCATAGGTGTTGGCCACAACGATCCGGTTGTCGGTCGTGACACCGGTGGCCCACATGAACGCCCAGGCCATGTCGGGGATGGACGGCGGAGCGTTCAGCGCAGCAGCGATTTGCCGCGCCAGCCGGACTGGGTCATTTCCGCCGTTCTTCCGCCGCAACGCGTTCGCCGTTGCCGCCAACGCGATCGCGTCACGCTCGGCACGTGCGGCCGTGATCGGTACCGGCGCCGGAGCGGGGCCGGCCGCACTGTTTGACCCCCCGGAGGCGGTGGCCGGCGCAACTGCCAACCCCGGTGACGCATTCATGGGCCCCGAAGCAGCTGGCGGTGGCGCCGAAGGTGGACCGAGCGGCACCGCGGGCGGCGGAACAGTTGTTAGACCTGGGCCCATGGGCATTGACGCACCACATACGGCATTCACCGCTGGACTATTCGATGAAGGCTGTGTTCCCGTCACACTAGCCAAAGGAATCCCAATGTCAGCAGAATCCTCCCCATGTCCCGGCACATCCGTGGCAGTACCTGAGCGGGGCGCGACACTAAAAGTGTCGACTCCTACCTTCCCATCCTCACCTGAAAGTTCAAACTCGGCGCTGACGAGGTCGCCACTACGTCGCCCACTCTCGCCACGTCGGGTTCCACCCGCCTCACCACCAGAACTGGCGAATCCCTTTAACCCTTGTATTGGACTTGACGGGCGATCTTCCAGTGGTGGTTTTCCCTCCACATACACTGGATGCGCCAGCAAGTAAGGACTGCTACTTTGAATCCGATCCACAGGAGTACCTCTTAGAGCACCTGGCGCGTCAACACCCCCCTTTAAGGGGGGTTCCATAATCGGAGCAGATGAAACATTCAAAATGCGATTCTGTAAAGCACCTGATGCCGGCGCCTCTGAGACTTCCTGAGGACCGCCGATGTTGCCAGGAAGTCGCGGCACGCCCGACAAGTAATTGCTACCTTGACCCTGAGGCCGTTCTTGACGAAAGTAAACCGTCGCTTCATTATTCCCACGTTCCGAGTTGATCGATTCAAACCCAAGGACCGCAGTCAACTCTTCAACCGTACGTGCGACCATTTCGACATTTTCGCGGAATCCTTTTGACATTATGCGTACAGCACGCGCCCTCCGATTGTCGACCTGCCCCACGGGAACAGACTCGGCCATTATCTTCGAGCAAGCCCGCTGCACCTCCGCCGCAACCGAGTTAGCTGATATCTTCGTATCGCGAACAATAACTTCGATGCGCGCGAGCGCACGCGCAAACGCTGCAACAAGTTCGCCGTTTAACTCGTGTTCACCTACGATCGAACTCGCTTCCCTCACCGCGGCACGCCCACCACACCCATGCCAAGCATCGGCTATGCGCATCATTTGACTTCGCGCGTCAGATGCGATCGCCGACTGCAACTCAAAAGAAAGTGAGGCAAATCGCGCACTCGCAGAAGCAACATCGTCTTCACTGAGATGGACCCATGCCGGCCCGACAACAACCCACCTACCATATTCACTATCGTCAGGCTCAATCGACACAGACCTCTCCTCTAAAATATCGAGGTACGTATTATCGTGGCGTCAACGCAGTGAATTTAATGCCGCTCGACACGCCACAGCCACCATGCCCGTCAACCGAACCGATACAGCATTCAGATATTTATCTTGCGGAAGATACGAAGAGATTGCCTCCACATACATCTCGCGATACAGCGCTGCCAGGTGTAAAAAGTCTCGAAGGAGGCCATTCTTTGACTTTCTTGCAATGTCCCGAATTCGATTAACCGATTCAAGCATGATTGGCGCGACTTCGTTATTAAGTTCCAACTGCTCAGGGGACCATTGCGAACGCGGGATTCCGGGATCTGTGTCCCGCCATTTTTCCGTATCCGCATTATAGGCGTTCCAGGTGTCTAACCATTCCTCGCATACCGAATCCCCCTTCGAGAGGAACATTACCGGTGAATCACCGTCGCCCGACGTTGTCTCCAGTGGCATATCGACTGAAGGGTTGGCAGCCGATAAGTGCCTCCGCACGGTATCGAACCAGATAGTGGTGCAAATCCCATCTATTGCATCACCGGCTAGGATTGCGGTCAGCGCAAGATCATTGTTCGCCGGAACATAGTTTGGAATCGCATCCGCGTACGCACGCGAGTAGGCAACCACTTGCTCGATGAGTTCTCGCATCACCCGGTGAGGGGTAGTTTTTGCTACAGGAAGGAACATGTCCGACGTTGACCGAAACGATTGCGCAACAGCTTCGTGCTGGGCCCGTACCACCGGCGTCCACTCACTTGCCGCGATTGACGGATCCCTGTGCTCCCAGCCATTCCGCTGCTGTAATGCGCTGAATTCCACGATCGCTGTCAGTGCCGCACATGACGGATCGTCCGTGATAACCGACACGGGACCCGTGTCATTGGCGCTTGCGATATCCGAATCCCCGCCGCCGGCAGCCTCTTCCGACGAACCTCCACCCCGTCCGACCACCGCCAGGGTCACCACAACCGTCAGTCCGATCACCGCCAGCAACGCCACCGCACCGAGCACCCACTTCAACGCCCCACCACGCCTGGGCGGTCGCGGCGGAGGCCACTGCACCGTGGCCGGTTGCGGCCATGACCCCAACGGCCCCGGAACCCAGGAACCCTCCGGCGGCGGCATCTGACTCATCAGCGACCCTCCCCACATGCCCGACGCTGGTCCCCACAGTGTTGTCCAGCACCCTGCACCGCACCCTCGAAACGTCCAGTCACAGCGCCCCCAAGGGCACCGACTCGCCGGCATCAGCCCGCAACCGCCCGGCAACCGTCACCATGACCCCGGGCGGCTTCGAGCACGCCCCCGGTGGATCCGGAGCCCAGAAACCACCCGTCTGCGGCATCCGAGTCATCACAGACCCTCCACGGACGCCGACTGCGCGGGTCTGGTCTGCGCCGGCACGCGTCGTTCCTCGACGGGCTCGCGGGCGGGCTCACGGTCCTCCGCCGGTGGGGCGGGGGCCCGTTCCCCCGCCCCCTGGCCGGCGGTCGCATCGGCGGATTCCCGCTCCGCAGGTTCGATTTCGACCATCCCCTCGGCCGCCTCGACGGGTTCGGCGGGCGCCGCCTCCGCGGCGGCGTCCATCTCGGCGAGCGCGCCGACCTGCTGCACCGCGCCCTGGAGGCCCTGCATGATGCCCTGCGGCGCCGCCGCCGCCATCCCGATCAGCGACATCGGGATCTGGGCGGCCTGCTGGGCGATCTGCATGGACATCCCCATCAGCTGGCTGAGCTGGTTGAGCTGCGCCCCGGCGGCAGGATCCGCGGCTCCTCCGGGCGGGGCCGGCGGGGTGTAACCGGGGGCGTCGAATGTCGCGGCGGCGGTCTGCAGATGCTGTCCGCTCTCCGCGTCGCTGTCCTGGTAGGCGGCCCTGGCTGCGGCGAGGTTGTCGGCGAATCGTTCCTCGCGGGCCCGGGTCTCGGCCACCCGCCGGGTCACCTCGTCGGCGATCGTCGGCATCACCGCCGCGATCAACTGGCTCATCGGATCGGCGCCGGGCGTCACCGCCGGCACGCCGGGCACCGTGACGTCCGCCGGCGTCCAGTACAACTGATCCGGATCGACCCACAGATCCCCGTCACTCATCACCCGCCTCCGGTGCGCTCCCGGTGCTTCTCGGAACGGCGCTCAGACATAGCGCCTCACCATCGCCGCCTCCGCCTCGGCGGCCTGCTCAGGGGTGGGCAACCCCAGCGTGTGTTGCAGGAAATCCCGGATCATCGCCGGCTCCTGCTCCGCCGACATCCCCTCGAACAGCATCTCGTACTGCCCGGCCCGCCCCTTGATCATGGCGACACGGGCGACGGCGAGCAGTTCCTGCGCGAGCTCGGCCTCGGTCATCCCGGTCAGGCTCGACGCGAGTTCCATGTACCGCACCGACCCGTCCATCGCCGCGATGACGGTGATCGTCCCCGGCGGGTTCGTCACCGTCGCGAACTCGCCGTCGAGCAGCTCGTGCATCGCGGCGAGTTCATCGGCGTCCGGTTCCGGCGCGGAGAAATCCAGTGCCGCGGCAAGACTGTCACCCGACAGGTCGTCGGTGAGGTCGTCGTCGAAGTCCCGTTCCATCATCGCCGTCTCCGTCGGTCAGAACCGCAGATTCCGCAGCAGGTCGTACACACTGGCGATCCACAACAGCATCGGGACGGTCGCCGCGATGGCTGCACCGTCGAGCAGTTCGAGCATCCGCTTGGTCACCGGCGAGATGCGACGCACCCGCCGGGTCGCCCCGATCACGATCAACACCACCGCGGCGACCGCGACGTAGCCGGCCAGCAGGAGACCCGCCAGCTGCGGATACCACAGGCACAACCGCACGGTGACACCGGTCGGAACCGCGACCGCAGCGGCTAACAACGCCCAGGCACACCACCGTTCGGCGTACAGCCGGGAGCGGAACCCACAGGTCACCGTGACCAGACCGGCGACGATCAGGCTGTGCACGAAGAAGTGCCCCGGAACCACCACAGTGATCGCGCCGGCCGCGAGCACCAGGGCACCGGCGGCGACGAATCCGATCAGCAGCTGCTTGGCCAGATCGCTGCGATCCTGCAGGCGCTGGGCCGATTCCGGCACCGACGCCAGGATCGCCTGCCAGGTCGAGGTCTCCTGGTCGTCGAGTTCCGGCGTGGCAACGGGATCGAGCAGCTCCTCGTTGGAGACCGTCTCGCCGGGTGCGGGGATCGGCGGCAGCGCGATCCGGGCCACCGCGACGGTGAGCTTGGCCGCGTTGGTCACCACGACCAGCCCGAAGGCGATGGCTCCGGACGGAACCCAGTACTGCCAGCCATAGCCGTAGGCGATCGCCGCGGCGGTCACCCCCAACGCGGTGACCGCGGCGAACGAGGCGAGCTCGGCGCGTCGGCGTGGCCCGCCGCGGCCGGCAACCGCGATCAGCAACACCACGAACCCGGCGGCCGCGAGCTGCGGCGCACCGAGCCGGTCGGTTCCGCGCGGCAGCGGAACCGCCAGCGCGGCACCACATGCCAGTGGTGCAACCGACGCCAGCAGCAGGCTCTCGGCCAACCCGACATCGCCGTAGCGCAGCCGGGCGAGCACACCGCCGCCGAGCAGCCCCAGCCCCAGCACGCACAGGCCGATGGCCCACCACCAGAGCCGGCCGCTGTACGGCCAGGCCACCAACGCCACCGCTGCGACCACCGCCGCCACCAACGGGATCACCACGGCGACGAAGCGGTGCAGCGCGGCCCGGTCGAACCGCGGGCTCTCGTCGAGCACTGCGATCGCGTCGATGACGTCCTCGACCAGCGGCCGGTACCGCTCGGTGCGGCTCACCAACACGAGGGTCAGTAGCGCACCGTCGACCACACCGGCGTCGTCGAGTGATTCGTCGGACTTCAGCGGCGGCGCCCCGGGGCGGGCGAACGCCCAGACACCCTGTGCCTTGAAGTCGATGCCGCCGAGCACGTCGGCCGGGGTGCCGTCGAGCACCTCGGCCAGTACCGAGACGGTTTCGTCGATGTAGGTCTCGATCGGAGCCGTCGCGGGCAACACCAGGTCGGTCATCCGGCGACCGGTCAGGATGGTGACCCGCGTGGTCGCCGGGCGTCCGGGCGTGACGCTCGGCGCCTCCGGGGCGGCGGCCGGCGCGGTCACCGTCGTTCGAGCCTGTCGAAGTCGTCCGACAGCGCCGCGGCGAGCTCGACGATCCGGCGCCGGAAGGTCTTCCCGAGCAGATCCCATTGGAGCTCGGTGCCGGCGGCGATGTGCTTGTCCCACGGCAGCACGACCACCCGCCCAGGCGCGACATGCCGCTCGAACTGCTGCACCAGGTCCTTCACGTCGATGTTCGGCCGACCCGGGACCACCTGGTTGATCACCACGCAGGCGCGGCTGAGCAGGTCCTGGTACCCGTTCTGGCGCAGCCAGTCCATCGTGACCGCGGCCTGCCGGGCCCCGTCGATCGAGGCGCTGGCGACGATCACCATGCCCGACACCGTGGACAGCACCCCGCGGGCGGCGGATTCGAACAGGCCCGATCCGCAGTCGGCGAGCACCAGGTTGTAGTAGCGCGACACGATGTGCGTCGCGCTGTTCCAGTCCTCGGCGTTGAACTCCCGCCGCGCGCCGCTGTACTCCTCGCCGGCGAGCACCTCGAGGTTCGCGGCGTTCATGCTGGTGTAGGCCCGGATGTCGTTGTAGCGCGCCAACTGCTTGTCGGCGAGCAGATCCGCGATGGTGGCGGCCGACTGGCGTCCCGCCCGATCGGCGAGGTTACCGCCGTCCGGGTCGGCGTCGACGGCCAGAATCCGATCGCCGCGAATGGAACTCAGCGCCGACCCGAGGGCGACGGTGACGGCGGTCTTGCCCACACCGCCCTTGAGCCCGAACACCCCGATCTGGTAGGAGTCCCGGGCGTTCCGCCGGATGCGGGTGTGCAGTTCGAGCTCGTAGTGCTCGTCCGGGGACAGGCCGAGGTTGATCCGGGTCAGCAGATACAGCCAGTGCCGCCAACCGCGCTGGGACGGCATCTTGACCGCGGATTTCACCCCGACGTGCGACAGCGCGTCGATCGCCCGGTGTTCTCCGATCGCGGCCGCCGCGGGTGCCGCAGCCGGCGGCGCGGGGTGCCAGCCGTTGCGCTCCACACCCGGATCGGCGAAGTGCGGCGCGGGCGCCGGCACAGCCGTCGGCATCGGCGGGGGCAGCGTGGTCGCCATCGGGTGGGCCGGCGGCGCCTCGAACCGCGGCCCGTCCGGCACCGCGGCGGTCTGCGGCACCCGCAGCAGTGGATTCGGCGGCGGTGGCGGCATTTTCGGGTCGGTGACGGGCAGCTGTGTGGTGACCTCGTTCTGCGGCACGGGATGCACGGATGCGGCCGGGGCGGTCGTGGTGGCGACCGGCACGGTCGGCGACTTCGCGAGGTCGTCCGCCCCGTCGGGCGGCGGCGCGCCGGAGGTCGCCGCGAGCACCGTCTCGCGGTCCACGAGCACGGTGTGGTCCTCCGTCCGCTCGGCGTCGTCGGCCCTGAACAGCCGGTCGTAATCGGCCGACATCTTTCTCCCCTCGGGTAGCGGTGCGCGGTGAGCACGCGGTGGGCGAGCCGGGCAACAGCCCCGAATCGCTCGCCCACCGGCGTGTTCGATCGGGTCAGGCGCTGAAGGTGTTGGTGACCATCGCCTCGGTCCGGGCCATCGAGACCCCGGCCTCGGCGATCTTGTGGCCCAGGTCCTCGAGCGCGGCGATGAGCTCGGCCTCGTTGCTGTTCCAACGCTGCTGGAGGCTCTGGTAGGTCTCCGAACTCGTCCCGCCCCACACCGCGGCAAGCGCGGCCAGCGACTGCTCACCTTCGCTCAGCAGTTGCGCGGTCGCCCGCACGACGCCCTGGATGTCACCCGAATCACCCTCGATTCCGGCGAAGTTGTAGACGATGTTGTCCGACATCGAAATCCCCCTTTGTTTGTCCGGTCGGTCGTCGGCGGCTCAGAAGCCCAGGTTCATCGACGAGGCGAGCGCGCCGGCCTGGTCGTCGTCGGTCGTGGTGTACTGCACACCCGCGTTGTGGATGTTGGCCGAGATCTCGTCGAGCTGCTGCTTCTGGCGCATCGCCGCCTCGTGGAACCGTTGCAGCGCCTGTTGCGCGGAGGTTCCCGCCCCGCTGCTGGACATGTTCATCCCGAGCGACGCCGCGGTGTTCTCCACATAGCCGATCAATGCCTTCAGTTCGGTCGCGATGCGTTCGAAGTTCCCCGCCTCCTTGGCAAGGGCCGCGACTTCAGCACTCAGCGCCATGGTCTTGTCCTCTCCCTCCCGTTGTTCTTCCTCTGCCCTCGCCATGCGATGACGAGTCCTGCCGGCCCCCAAGGCCCGCAAGTCCACGCGACGCGACTACCAGTCGTCGTCGTCCTCGGACAGGTCGTGGCGCAGCGGTGCGGGGACCTTCAGGCCCGCCTTGTTCCCCCCGCCGGTCACGCGTTGTCCGGTGATTCCCACCGGTGCTCCCGGCCCGACCGGTGCCCGGCCGGCGCCGGTCGCGGCCGTCATCGCCCCGACCGGCACCGCCTTCGATCTCTCGGTTCCCCTGCCTCCCAGCAGGTCCGCGACGAGCGCCGTCGTCGGTCCGGTTCCGCCGGCACCCGGGATCGACGCCGCCCGCACCAACCCGGCCCCGGCGGCCGGGCCGCTGCCCCCGGCGAGCGGGTGGTTGGAGAACGGGCTCGCGCCCAGCAACCCGAGCTGCGCCCGTTCGCCACCGAATGCGCCGAGCCGGCCGAAGATCGAGGACACCTGCTGCAGCGGCTGGGTCAGCTGCTGGACCGACTGGTTGATCAGCTGGGTGGCCTGCTGTGGCAGCTGGGCGACGCCCGACACCACCTGCCCGACCATCTGGGTGCCGAGCTGCGTCCCCTGCTGGGTCGCCTCGGCCTGGCGGGCGCGGGTTTCCGCGCTCTGGGCGCCCCGGTGCCCCTGCGAGGCCGCCCGCTCGGCCTGCATCACCACCGTGCCCACCGCTGCCTGTGCGGAGACCTGGGTGAAGACGAGGTTGCGCAGCGCGGTGGCCGGCGCCGCGGCGGCCGCCTCCCCCATCGCCTGGGCGGCCGCGCCCTGCGCGAGGCCCGGTACGGTGAGCGGCGTCAGCGGCATGATCGGCTCGAACACGATGTTCATCGCCGTCTCGGCCTGGTAGAGGTCCATCGTGCCGGCGGCCTGATTCCACATCCGGACGAAGTAGTCGAACTCGTTGATCCCGATCGGAATCGTGTTGATGCCGAGGAAGTTCGTCGCGTACAGCACCGCCCGGGTGACGTGGTTCTGCTCGATCTCGGCCAGCGGCGGGGTGGTCGCCATCGCCTTGCTGTAGGCGGCGGCCTGCGCGGCCGCCTGCGCCGACCGCTTGTGGCACTGCGCCGAGACGGTCCGCAGCCAGGCCACCGCGGTGGCGAACGCCGCGACGGCCCGCTCACCGGCGGCACCGGTCCAGTTGGAGGCCAGCGCGACCATCCCGGCCGCGAGTTCGTCGGCCTGGGTCTCCAGCGAGATCGCCAGCGCCTCCCAACCGGCGGCGGCCTGCAGCATCGGCGCCGGGCCGGCGCCGGCCATCAGCCGCCCGGTGTTGACCTCCGGTGGCAGTGCGTGCCAGATCATCTCGTCGAGTTCCCCGGGTCACCCGGTCGGTCCGCCGCGGCTAGGCCAGCATGCCCGCGTTGGCGGCGTCGACGGCCTGGTAGACGCCGGCGGCCTCGATGACCGCCGCACCGGCCCGGGTCAGCTCCTCCTGGGCGAAGGCGTTCACCGCGAGCATCTCGGCGCCCTCCTTGGCAAACGCGACAGCGGCCAGCGCCGAGACCTCGTCGGCACCGGCGGGCATCAGTGCGGTCACCTCAGCGGCCGCCACGCTGCCCGCGGCCAGCCCGCGAGCACCGTTTGCGGCGACCTGTGATCCGATGCCGACCGTGGCTGGGCAGTGGGTCAACGGCTGCATTTGCGGTCACTCCTTTGCAACGAATCGGAAATGCGGATGAACGGCGGGGTTGCCCCGAACAGGATTTAGCTTGAACGTCAATACAGCGCCCCCCAGACGACATTTCCGAACCCCCGGTACCGCGTTGCTGGCGGCGCGGTTCCTCGATACTAACCACCCTCCGGCGGCGGTGCCGACACATCTTCTTCGGGCGGATCGACGTAGGCGGCCTGGATCACCTCCTTCCCCTCTGGCGAAACCAGGAACGCCTGCCCCGGAGGCCGCTTCTTGACCAGCACCTCCCGGGACGGGTAGTCGTTCTTCTCCCCGGACAAGAACATCGTCGGCGAGCCCGCGCCGAACAGCGGCCCGACGAACTTGTCCATGGTGGCGCGGTGCGCATAGCTCATCTGGCAGGTCACGACGATGTGCAGGCCGATGTCGGTGGCGGCGGGCAGCAGCGGCGCCAGCGGCGCCATCGGCGAGCCCAAACCACTTGCCGCCACGATCATGTGCCAGTCGTCGACGAGCAGCACCACGTCCGGACCTCGCCACCACGACCGCGACCGCAGTTGCGCCGGCGTGAGATCCGGTGGCGGGAGCCGCTTCTCGAGGTTGATCGCCAACGCCTTGATCGCCTGCTCGAGGCTGGCGACGTTGCGGTTGATCGCCCCCGCGTCGAGCAGGTGACTCGGCGGCACCGCGTCGAGCAGCCCGGAGCGGAAGTCGGCGAGCATGAACCGCACCTGCTGCGGACTATTGCGGGCACAGATCGCCTGGGCGATCGCGTGGGCGATCCGCGTCTTGCCGGACTTCGGTGCGCCGAAGACGATCTGGTGCGGCGTGGTGTACATCGGGTTGTGGGCCACCGACAGGTCGGACTCGCGCAGCCCGAGCGGAATCGTCCACCGGGTGCGGTAGCCGGCGTCCGGTCCCGGCGGGTTCGGGTCCAGTTCACGCAGGTGGACGCGCTCCGGCAGCATCCGCACCTGCGGCGCCCGGTCGGTGTGGCGGGCGGCGAGTTGGTCGACGGCCGCGGCCATCGCCGGCACCAGGTCGGCCGCGCTGTGCACCCCGTCCAACCTCGGCACCCCCATCATCAGGTGGTGCTTCTCCAGCGAGACGGCGCGACCGGGACGGTCGGCCGGGATGTCGCGGGTGATCCGGTCGATCTGGGTCTCGTTGACGTCGCCGAGCCGGAACTCGACCTTGGTGCCCAGGTAGTCGCGCACCCGCGACTTGAGCTCGGTCCAGCGTGGGGTGGAGATGACCACGTGCACACCGAACGCCAGCCCCTGGCCCGCCAGGTCCTGGATCACCGGTTCGAGCTCACCGAACTCGGCGACGAACGCCGGCCAGCCGTCGACGACGAGGAACACGTCGCCGAACGGGTCGGCCGAGGCCGGGTGGTTCGGATCCTCGCGCAGCCGCCGGTAGGCCTCCATGGAACCCACGCGGTGTTCCTTGAAGATCTCCTCGCGCTGGCGCAGCACGGCTTTCACCTCGGCCACCAACCGGTTCACCCGCTCCGGCTCGGTCCGGGTGGCCACCCCGCCGACGTGCGGCAGATCCTCGAGATACAACAGCCCGCCGCCGCCGAGATCGACGCAGTAGAACTGGACCTGGAGCGGCGTGTGGGTGGCCGCGGCGGACACGATCAGCGTCTGCAGGAAGGGCGACTTGCCGGTCTGCGGCGCACCGCCGACGGCGATGTTCCCACCGGCACCGGCCACGTCGACACCCCACACGTCCTGGCGGTGCCGGCGCGGCTCGTCCATGATCCCGAGCGGGAACCGCAGTAGGCGCCGCTGCCCGTCGCGCGCCACCAGCTCGTCGACCGGCGTCGGATCGGTCAACGGCGGCAACCACATTCGATAGGCGTGGATCTCGCCGGTGGCGAGCTGGTCGAGCACCACCTCCCGCAGCACCCGCGGTTCGGTCCCGGTGCTCATGGCAGCCCCGCCGGGTCGGGCATCGCGGCAGTGGTGAACGGGCGGATGCGGACCCGGCCGGGGGTGCGCCGGCGCGGGCCGGCCTCACCGTCGTCGCTGTCGGCGGGGCGACCGGGCCGGTGGGGCAGGCCGGTGTAGACCGCGCGGAACTTGACCGGATCCTCCATGCCGACCCGCAGGAATCCCACGCCGCTGTCCTTGTTGGAGATGTACTGAGCCTCCGGGGTGCCGATGACCGCCTTCGATTCGGCGGAACTGGTGGTGCGCAACGCGATCCGGTAGGTCAGGTTCGGTTCGAGCTTGTCGATGCGCACCCCGCCGGTGTTCAGCGACTGGGTGGCCAGCAACAGGTGCACCCGCAGCGAGCGGCCCACCCGGCAGATCCGGTCGAACAGATGAATGAAGTCCGGGTGGTTCTGCAGCAGCTCGGCGAACTCGTCGACCACCACGAACAGCGTCGGTAGCGGCGGCAGATCCGCCCCGCGCTCCCGGTGCCGCTCGTACTCGGCAACCCCGGACAACGCCCCCGCCGCACCGACTTTCATCCCGGCCTGGCGCAGGATCGACTGCCGGCGGTCCAGCTCGCCGGAGAGCACCTCGGCCATCCGGTTGACCAGCTCGGCCTCCTCCTCCATGTTGGTGACGACCGCGGCCGTGTGCGGCAGTTTCTCCATGCCCAGGAAGGTCGAGCCGCCCTTGAAGTCGGTGAGCAGCAGGTTCACCTGATCGGGGTGGTGGGTGGCGACCAGGGACAGGATCAGGGTGCGCAGGAACTCCGACTTGCCCGAGCCGGTGGTGCCGATCAGCATGCCGTGCGGACCGGCGCCGAACTCCGCGCCCTCCTTGATGTCGAGGTACATCACCTCACCGGTCTTGAGCTCGTGGCCGAACGGGATGCGCAGCCGGTCCCGGTCGGCGTCGGCGAACATCCGCCACCGGGCCGGGGTGACCTCCTCGACCGACCTCGCACCGACGAGCTGGTGCCACTCGGTGGCGACCTTCTTCTGCACCCGCACGTTCCGGTCGATGATGGTGCCGGTGATCGACCACCCGGCGAGCTTGCGGGCGATGCGGCCGGCCTGCTGCGGGGTCATCCGGTCCGCCCGGGAGGCGACCGGGCGGAAGCTCTGGTTGGGCAGCCGGTCGTCGGCCGTGCCGTCGGCGCCGACCCGGATCCGGTAGGCGGAGCGGTGGTTGCCCAGCGTGACCACGGTGACGCCGGCCCGGCCGTCCACCGGGAACCCGGCCTTGCCGCCGGTGAGATCGACGACCACGACGTACGGCCCGGCCGGCGCCCCGTCGGCGGTGTGCGGGCCGCGGGCGGTCAGGTCGCTCAGCCCGTCGGGGCGGGTGTAGACCATGCGGGTCGGGCCGGCGGCGTCGGTGTCGGTCGGGTGCGCCACGTGCGGCAGCCATTTGAGCCAGGACCACTCCGGGTCCTCCGGATCCTCGGTGAGCACCCGGAGCTGCAGCAGGTCCGGCGGATGGAAGACCGCCAGGTGGCAGATCATCGCGGTGAGCAGCCGGGCCGCGCCCGCCGGGTCGCCGCCGATGGCGACGGTGGGAAATGTGCGCAGCTGCACAAGTTTCGGGCAGTCGTGCACCAGGCCGTGGGTGCGTAGGAACTTGGTCACCCACATGTGACTGACGGGTTCGAGGTGCGGCTGCGGTGCGGCCTGCGGCCCGGCCAACTCCCCGCCCACGGCGGGTTTGAGCAACCGGTCGACGGCGGGTTCGGACCCGATGCCGATGCGGGCGGCGGCGAAGAAGTCGGCACTGGTCTGGCGCGACCACTGCCGGTGGGTGCCGACCAGGGACAGCAGGTCGTCGGGATGCGGGGCGTGGTAGCCGAAGAACGTCACCTGCGCAGCCGCCGACGAGGTCACCCGGGTACGCAGCCCGGCCAGGTAGCGCAGGTATTCCTTGCGGTCGGCGTTGATCTCGGGCACCCGCTTGCCGCTGGGCCCCCCGCCGGCCAGGAAGCCGAAGGTGCCCATGATCATCATCAGCGGCATCATCAGCATGTACGGCGACAGGGCGCGCACCCCGGTGAACACCAGGATCGCGATCATGCCGAGCATGCAGCCGCCCATCACCCACGGCAGTGCCTTCTGCACGCCCGACGGCGGGATCTCGACGCCGAGGTCGTCCGGTGCGGCGACGGTGATCTCTCCCGGGGTCAGCCGTGGCCCGCGCTTGACGACCGGGCTGAACTTGCGGGTGGTCATGACCCGGCTCCCCGGGGTGGGCCGACCCGGCGCGGGTGGGGATCGGCCGGCAGCGTGTCGTGTTCGAGCAGTGCGGCCTGCGCGGACAGCACCGGACCGTCCACCAGCAGCCCGACCGCCGGCCAGGGCGCGTACACCGGGCTGTGCAGGCCGAGGGCCGCGGCGGCCTGTTCGTCCGGGATGCCGTAGCGCACCCCCTGCGGGTCGATGTAGTACAGGCTCTCGCCGTGCCGGGGGTCGGGTGCCTGCAGCCGCACGTACCGGCCACCGTCGATGTAGACGGTTGCGTCCCCGCCGATCTGGTCGATGCCGGTGCCCAGCGCCGCGCCGTCGAGCGGCAGCCGACGGCCGCTGAGGACGGCGGTCCGCGGTGCGGTGTCCCCGGCCTCGCGCTGCCAGGACCAGCACAGCGTCGGCACCTCGTCGCGGTGCTGCAACTGCAACGGCTCGTCGGGCAACGGTGAGGTGAACACGTCCTCCCGGACGCCGGCGACCGCGCTCGGCTCGATCGCCGGCGGGGCGACCAGGCCGTGCGAGTCCCGGGCCCGCAGTGCGGCGGCGGTGGGGCGGTTGACCCGGGCGACCCCGTCCGGGAGCACCACGTAGTGCTGTTCGGTGTCGTCGGCGACGGTCTTGAACACCGACCCGATCACCAGTTCGCCGGGCAGGCCGAGCGTGTTCGGCGCGCCCGCGTGCGGCACCGCCGGGAGCTGCCAGGGCCCGGCATTGGGGAGGGCGTTGAACAGCCCGGCGGAGATCGGGGTGGGCCTGGCCGTCACCGGGATCCCGACCGCGGAGGTGACGGCCCGGTCGGCGAGGTCGACGGCGTGCCGGCCGGCGGCGGTGACCAGCCAGGTGGCGCCCCGGTGGGAGACCAGCATCCCCTGATTCGCCCGCATCGGCCCGATCGCGTCCTCGGTGACCGGCGGCAGGGCGATGATCGCCGACTCCAGTCGCGGGGCGACGCTCTCGGGTTTGGTGACGGTGTCGCACAACGTCCAGGTGGACCGGCCCGAACCGGCCACCGGGGTGGCGTAGGGCGCGCCCGGGATGCCGATCGGCTGGGCCTTCGGCAACCGGTTCAGCTCATCGGATTTCACCACCGCCGGGTCGGCCGGGTTGCCCAGCACCAGTCGTGCCGAGGTGAGGTTGTACACGGGCCGCAGCCGGTCGCTGTCGGGCAGCATCACGTAGAGCTGGTTGGTGGTGCGGTCGACGAGCAGGGTGTCGCCGCTGCGTTTACCCAGCGGCTTGAAGTAGGCCAGCAGCGCCGCACCCAGGCAGATCAGCACCGCGATCACCATGCCCGCGCCCACGGCGCGGCTGTAGAACTGCAGCGGGTCGTCGAACATCCGGGTGTCACGGCGCACGATCGCGTGTTCGACCCGGCGCAGCAGGAACCGCCACCCGCTGACCTGGACCTTGGTCGTGAGCCGAAAGCCTGCCATCGCCTACCCGCCGACGTTCAGGCGTCCGTGCACCGCCGTGATCGCGGCGGCCATGTCGTCACCGGTGATCTCGCGCAGCTGGTCGACGTCGAGGTGCTCCACGTCCGGGTGTCGGGCCAGCCGCATGTCGCGGTGCTGTTCGGCGGCCTCGACCAGTTGCCGGGCGTAGCGGCCGTTGCCGGCGATGTCCAGTGCGGGTTTGCCGTTGAGGCTGTGCCGGCTCAGTAGGGTGGCGGCCTCCAGCACGTGTTTGGCGGCGTCGTCGGTGACGGTCGAGTCGTTGTTCTCGGCGATCACCGAGGCGATCTCGACGATCTCCTCGGGGCGGTAGGAGTCGAACTCGATGCGGGTGGCGAACCGGGAGCGCAGGCCGTCGTTGGCCTCCAGCAGTCGGTCGATGTCGGCGCTGTAGCCGGCGATGATGACCACCAGCCGGTCGCGGTCGTTCTCCATCCGGGCCAGCAGGGTATCGAGCGCCTCGGTGCCGAAGGGGTCGGCCCGGCCGTCGCGTTCCTGCACCAGGGTGTAGGCCTCGTCGATGAACAGCACCCCACCCAGGGCGCGGTCGATGGTGCGCGCGGTCTTCACCGCGGACTGCCCCTCGTACTCGGCGACGAAGTCCTTGCGCGAGGTCTCGACGAGCTTCGGTTCGGCGATCACCCCGAGCCCGGCCAGGATGTTGGCCACCACCCGGGCGATCGTGGTTTTGCCGGTGCCGGGCGGCCCGGCGAAGATCATGTGCTTGGACGGCTGGGCGACCTTCATCCCGCGTGCCGCACGGAGTTTGGCCATCTGGGTGGCGGCACGGTAGGCCTCGATCTGTTCCTTGACCCGGCCCAACCCGATCTGCCGGTCGAGTTCGGCCTGGGCGTCGGCGAGCAGGCGCTCCCGCCCGGCGGTGTCGGCGACGACCGTGGCCGGATTCCACGGATCGGTTCGGGAGGCGATCTGCTCGGCGGTGGTGGTGTTCAGCCGGTACCCCGGGTCACGCAGCGCCGCAGTCACTTTCGGCTCCGGATAGGTGGCCTGCAACCACTCCAGCAGCCGCACCGCGCCGTCCTCGTTGCCCTGGTGGCGGTAGGTCATCGCCAGGTACCACGCGATGGCCCGGGCGCAGGCCTCGCCGGCCGGTGAGGAATTGGCGGCGGTGAGCCGGCTCTCGGCCTCGGCGAACAACCCGAGGCCGGCGGCGGCCGCACCGTGCGCGACCCCGGCCGCCCCGGCCAGGAACGGGTCCGGCCAGCCGCCGGCACCGCGCACCACCTCGATCACGTCGGTCCAGCGTTCGGCCGCACCGTAGATCACCGCCCTGACCCACGCCACCAGATGTTCGGCCCCGGCGGCGGGCGCGCCCTCGAGCGCCTCCATGGCGTCGGCGTAGTTGCCGTGCGCGGCCTCGTGCACGGCGAAGCCGAGGGTCAGCGCTAGCGGCGAGTTGATCGGGTAGGTGATGTCGCCGAACTGGCCGCCGATCGGGATCCGGGCGCCGAGGCCGATCATCGACAGCTCGGCCGCGCCGGCCAGCTGGCCGAAGTTGGACCGGGTGTACCAGGCCCGGAACAGCGTGGCCCGGTCGGTGTCGCCGCAGCGGATCCGGCCCACCCAGGCGTCGCAGGCTCCCTCGTCGCACTCGGTGATCTCGGTGAACAATTCGAGGGCCCGGGCGGGCGCGGTCGGCAGCATCCCGACCGCGCTGCCGAACAGGCCCGCCAGGTGGTCGCTCATCTCGGGTCCTCGTCCGCCCCGGCCGCGTCGAACCAGGCACCCGCGGGCAAAAAGCCGAGCAGCCCGTCCAGCGCGCGCTGCAGGTTCTCCGGCGTGCCGGCCAGGAAGCTGCCGTAGAGCTCGCCGTTGACCCGGCGCGGAATGGACACGATGCGCCCGTGGCCGCTGTCCAGGACACCGGCGGCGACCTCGGTCCGGGTGACGGTGCCGCCCGGATTGCGTTGGGCGGCGGTGAGCTCCACCCAGCCGAGCGGATTCCCGACGGCATCGGCGTAGACGCGGGCCGAGGCCGGGGCGATACCGAACTCGGCGAGCTGGGCGGGGGTGCGGCAGTCGTCGAGCCGTTCGGCCAGCCCGGTGAGCGGTTCGACGTCGGCGGCGGGCAGGTCACCGAGCACGGCGGTGACCATGCCGGCCAACCCGACCTGCGGTGCGATGCGTTGCAGCACCAGCAGGTCGTCGTCGCGGACGGCGATCACGTGGCGGTCGGCCCGGCGGCACACCGCGAACCGCAGCATCCGGCCGCCGTGGTCGGGCCGCCACCAGCGCGCCTCCAGGGTGCGGTCGGCACGACCGAGGGCGTCGACCATCGCCGCGACCTCCGGGTGCGGGCGGCCGTACGCGTCGAGGACGCCCTGCCCGGTCAGATCACGGGCGACCTGGTCCCACACCCGTTCCCGCAGATCCTCCTGCGGGATGTTGGGGCGGACGCCAAGGGCGGGCGGGAAGTCGGACAGGTTCAGCCGGTCGGCGATGACCAGCATCCCGTCGATGGTGACCTCGACGGCCACGACGTCGTCGATCGGCGCGGCGTCGGGGCCGACGGTGGGCGAGGCGACCATCGGTCAGCCGATCCGCGACCGTGGCTGGACGACCGTTGGATCGCCGGACATGAGCACCCCCCGTGCCTCGTGTCTGCGACGAGCGGTGGCACCGCACCCCGGCACCGCGCCCGCCGTCGTTTTCCCGTTGTTTGCCAGCAGCGGCTTCTCCGGAATCCGGCGACCCGGCCGGCCGATGCGACGACGATGACTGTACCAGTCCCGCAACAGGGTCGTCCGCACAACTTTTCCCTGCGAATCGCGATCAACTTCACTGGATGACAGCTACATCACTCGAGGCACATCGTTCACGTTAAATCCACGTTAGACAGCTGTTCAGCGAATACTTAATTAACTCCTACGAAAATCTGTCTGCATGCCACCAGCAACGCCGGTGTCGGGTCACCGGTGCGATATCCGTCGCCGCTGACGGCGATTCGCACGATTTCCGCACCCTCCCGCCCACTCCCGTTCAGTGTTTGCCAGGATGGAGCCGCCCCGGTTCGGTCGCGGTGACCGATACTGGGAGGACCGACGCCCGCGACCCCGGAGGAGACAGCCGTGGCCGACAACGCCGACGCCACCGCGCCGATCGATCCGGTACCGCCCGCCGCCGGTTTCCGCGGACACCGGCCCGGGTTCGGCGCCCCGGCACCGACTCAGGGATCCTGGCCCCACCCACCGCGCCCCGACACCGGTGGGCGGCCCCCGCAGCCGGGCCGGCAGCCGCAGTCGGCACCGCCCGCACCCCCGCCCGGCCCCTGGCCCGGCGGGCAACCCGCCGAACCCGGCTCCTTCGCCGAGCGGTTCCGCGCCGACGAACTGGTGCCGCCCCGCCGCAACCCGCCGGCGAACGGTTGGCGGCGCTGGGTCTACCGGGCCAGCTTCGGGCTGATCAACCCGGGACCCTCACCCGAGGAACTGCGGCAGGCCCAGCTCGAGGCCCGCATCCGCGGGCCGCTGCGCGGACATTTCAAGATCGGCGTGTTCGGCAAGGGCGGGGTCGGCAAGACCACCGTTTCGGCCTGCGTCGGCTCGGTGTTCGCCGAACTGCGGGTCAACGACCGGGTGGTCGCCGTCGACGCCGACACCTCGTTCGGCAAGCTGGGCAGCCGCATCGACCCGAACTCCCGCAGCTCGTTCTGGGACCTGGCCGCCGACCGCGACGTCGACTCCTTCGCCGACATCCGCGGCCACCTCGGCAGCAATGCCGGCGGGCTGTTCGTGCTGGCCGGCGAGCCGGCCCCGGCCCGGCGCCGGGTGCTCGACCCGGCCGTGTACCGGGAGGCGATGACCCGCCTGGACCGGCACTTCGGCATCGCCGTGGTGGACTGCAGCTCGACCATGGACTCCCCGGTCACCCAGGAGGTGCTCAAGGACCTCGACGCGCTGATCGTGGTGTCCTCCCCCTGGATCGACGGGGCGGCGGCGGCCGGTCAGACGCTGGACTGGCTGCACGCCCACGGCCGCGCAGACCTGCTGCAGCGCACGGTGATCGTGCTCAACGACTCCGACGGCCACGCCGACAAACGCACGCGGGCGGTGCTGGCGCGGCAGTTCGCCGGCCACGGCAAGCCGGTGATCGAGATCCCCTTCGACGGCCGGCTGCGTCCCGGCGGCGTCATCGACGGCACCGCCGCGCTGTCGCCGGCCACCCGGCGCCCGTTCATCGAGGTGGCCGCGGCACTCGCCGAGCACTACCCGACCGGCTCACCCCGCCCGGACGCGCCGCTATTGGAGCCGTAGTAGCGGCCGAGCACGTGCTCGCGCAGCTCGTCGAAGCTGCCGTCGAGGATCGCGGCGCGGATGTCGTCGACGAGCCGGATGATGAACCGTTCGTTGTGGATGGTGGCCAGCGTGTAGCCGAGCAGTTCCCGCGCCTTGAACAGATGGTGCAGGTAGGCGCGGGTGTAGTTGGCGCACGTGTAGCAGTCGCAGTGCTCGTCGATCGGGGTGAAGTCGCGCCGGAACCGGGCGTTGGTGATGTTGAACCGGCCGGTGGGGCTGTACAGCGCGGCATTGCGCGCCACCCGTGACGGGGACACACAGTCGAAGGTGTCCGCACCCGCGGCCACCGCGGCGAACAGATCGTCGGGCTCGCTGATGCCGAGCATGTGCCGGGGCTTGTCCGCCGGCAGCTCGCTGCACACCCATTCCACGATGGTGGCGAGATTCTGCTTCTCCAGCGCCCCGCCGATGCCGAACCCGTCGAAGTCCAACTCGGCCAGCCCGCGGGCGGCCTGCCGGCGCAGGTCCTCGTACTGCGCGCCCTGCACCACCCCGAACAGCGCCTGCGGCGGCCGGTCGCCGCGCTCGGCGGACAGCCGCTTGTGCTCGGCCAGGCAGCGCACCGCCCACTCGTGCGTGCGCCGCACCGACCGCTCCTGGTAGGCGCGGGTGTTGACCAGGGTGGTCAGCTCGTCGAAGGCGAAGATGATGTCCGCGCCCAGCTTGTGCTGGATGCCGATCGACACCTCCGGGGTGAACCGGTGGGTCGACCCGTTGAGGTGCGAGCGGAACGTCACCCCGTCGTCGTCGACGTGCGCCAGCCGCTCCTTGCCCTTGGCGATCACGTCGTCGGCCTGCACCAGGTTGGTGTCCATGGCGAGCACCTTGCGGAACCCGGCCCCCAGCGACAGCACTTGGAACCCGCCGCTGTCGGTGAAGGTGGGACCCGGCCAGTTCATGAACGCCCCGAGCCCGCCCGCCTCGGCGACGATATCCGGGCCGGGCTGCAGGTACAGGTGGTAGGCGTTGGCCAGAACCGCCTGCGCGCCAAGCTGTTTGACGGTCTCCGGCATGACCGCCTTGACGGTGGCCTGGGTGCCGACCGGGATGAACGCCGGGGTGCGGATCTCGCCGTGCGGGGTGCGGATGACACCGGCGCGGCCGAGCCGGCCGGGAAGCTGTGCCTCGATGCTGAAGTAGGGCGCCGATCCTTGCACGGTCACCGCAGTATTGAAGCATCGACCGCCACCGCCGCCCGCCGGCGGCAAGACCGCACCGCCGCCCGGAGCCGGCCCTATATAGGCAATTTTTCGCCGAAACGCAACACCGCAGTTCAGCGGCGCCTCCATACTTCAGGAGATGGTCCGCCGACCGACGGGCCGCGACGAATGGAGCGCCATATGAAGAAGAGCATGCTGACGGCCGTCGGCGGCGCCGCGATCCTGGTCGCCGGATTGGTGGGCTGCTCGTCGAGCAGCGACTCGTCCAGCGAGGAGACCTCGACGACCACCACGGTCGAGACGACCGAGGAGACCACCACCACCGAGGAGACCACCACCGCTGCCGCCGCCGAGGGCGACACCAGGGTCACCATCGACGGCGAGGACCAGCAGATCAGTGGCACCGTCGTATGCGCCGCGAGCGGCGGCAACGTCAACATCGCGATCGGCGAGGCGGCCACCGGCATCGCCGCCGTGGTGACCGAGGGGGACTCCCCCGCGGTCCAGTCGGTCGGGCTGGGCAATGTCAACGGGGTGTCGCTGGGCTTCCAGCAGGGCGCCGGGCAGGGTGAGGCGACCGCCGAGAAGGACGGCAACACCTACCGAATCACCGGTACCGCAACGGGAGTCGACATGGCGAACCCGATGCAGCCGGTGACCAAGCCGTTCGAGATCGTAGTCACCTGCCCCGAGTAGCAGACCGCAGCGCGCCGGCGCCGTCCCGTGATACGGGCGGCGCCGGTGTGTATTTCGGCCCGGCGCCGGATCCCCACCCCGGTGCAGCCGTGGCGTGTCGATCCCGGCAAACTTGGTGCCCGGGACGGTGAGCGGACCTACCATCCCGGTGGGAGGCTGGCATGCGATTCGTGACGGTTCTGGCTCTGGCCGGCGGGCTGTTGACCGCGCCGGTGGTGGCGGCGGCGCCCGCCGCGGCGTGCGACGACGCCGGCTGCGTGCCGTACGTGGCCCGCGGCATCGACCCCGGCGCGCACTGCGACAACCGCGGCATCCGCTACATCTTCGGGATCAGCACCGCCGGGCACACCTACGTGTGCAACTCGACCAACGAGTGGGCGGCGGTCGATCCGCTGGTCGGGGTGCGGGCGCAGGGCCAGCCGTGCGGGGAGGCCCGCGGCTCGGCGCAGAGCCTCGACGGCCTGCCGCTCAGCTGCCAGAACGGCGCGTGGCTGCCGGACTACAGCAAGGTGTACTGGTAGGCCCCCCGGACACAAATCCCGAGACACAGACCCCCCGACCCAGACCCCCAGACCTGGGCCCCGGCACGGGGCGCCCGCGCCGAAATTCGTGCACCGCGGCCACCGGCCCGATCACTAGAGTCGAACCGTACCGGGCGCGAAGGGGGGACATGGCGAAGCCGGTGCGGGTGGTACCCGAGGACCTGAGGATGTCGGCGGACCGGGTGGATGTCTGTGCCGACGACCTGCGCGGTCGCCACGGTTCGGCCGACAGCCGGATCGAAACGGCCCGGGGCGGCCTCCCGGCCGCGGCGGCCGCGGCACTCGACACCGCGCTGGCCAAGTGGCGGGCCGACACAACGGCGGTCGTCGGCCGGATGATCGGCCACGGTGCCGGACTCCGCGCCGGCGCCGCACAGTACCAGCACACCGACCACACCGGCGCCGAGGCGATCGACCGGGCGATGCCGCGGATCGACCCCGACGACATGGGGTTATGACCGGTCCGGTCGATGAGTGTTTCGGTCGCCGACATCGATCGCTGGGATCCGGGTGACGTCCGCGAGGTGTTCCACGCCACCCGTAGTCGTGCCGAGGCCGCCCTCGAGGCGGCGGACGGCATCGCCGACCTGCCGGCATTCGGCACCTGGGGCGGCGACGCCGCCGCAGCCGCCGCCGACGCCATCGACCGGACCCGCAAGGATCTCGACGCGCACGGCAACGAGGCGCTGGCCGTCGCACAGCTGGCGAAGCGGGCCGCCGACGACATCGAGGATGTCAAAGCCCAACTCGTACAACTGCGAGCGGACGCCGAGCGCCTGGGAATGTCCGTCGACCCGGTCGGCAACACCATCGAGCCGAGCCCCGGCTCGGCCGGCGCTCCCCCGATCGAGGTCGAGCTGAAGCGGGCGCAACTGCAGCCCCGGCTCGACGCGATCCTCACCGAGGCGGCGCGAATCGACGAGGATCTCGCGCGCGCCATCCGCACGGCGATCGGCGAGACACCGATACCGGACACGCCGCACGACAACCGCCCCGAGATCCAGGACGCGCTGTCCGAACCGGTTCCCGACGATCCCGACCGGTTCAACGACCTCTGGGAGCGGCTGACCCGGGAGGAGAAGGACTGGCTCTACGCGCAGGACCACGCCATCGGCAACCACCCAGGGATGCCGTTCGTCGACCGGGATCGCTACAACCGCATGCACCTCGACGAGCTGGCCCGTGCGACGCAGTCCGAGATCGACCGGCTGCGCAACGAACACCCCGACTGGGCCGCCGGCGCGGTACCGAACCCCAGAACCGACGGCAGGGCCTACAGCGCCTGGCGCGAGTGGCGACAGGACTGGCATGCCGCCCAACGCCGTCTCGACGGCTACCGCGCCGTCGAGACGGTGCTGCACCGCAACGACGGCGTGCCGCGCTTTCTCGGCTCGATCGACGACCGGGGGCACGCCGCCGTCTCGATCGGAAACCCCGACACCGCAACGCACACCGCGATCCTGGTTCCCGGGACCGGTCAGGATCTGGCCGCATTCGAGGGCAGTGACGGCAAGTCGCTCAGCATGTACCAGGCGGCGCTCGACGCCACCCCCACCCTGGAGCCGAAGGACCTTGCGGCGACGACGTGGATGGGCTACGACCGACCGATGAGCCTCGCGCAGGCCGCCTTCCCGGATCGGGCCGAGCACGGCGGGCCCGCGTTGAGCGCCTTCGTCGACGGCATGCACGCCTCGCACACCGGCCCGCCGGCCGTCGACACCGTCATCGGCCACAGTTACGGCTCCACCCTGGTCGGCGGCGCCGGTTCCGGCGGCGACCACCTCGCCGTCGACAACGTCATCGCCGTGGGCAGCCCGGGCATGCTCGTCGGCCGCGCCTCGGAGTTGAGCCTCGACCCGGGCGCCAACGTCTACGCCACCCGCGCCCAGCACGACATCATCCACCTCGTCGCCGGCGCGACCCTGGGGATCAATCCGACGGCGGACAGCTTCGGCGCGATCGAGCTCGGGGCCGCGCCCGGCCCGGCCACCGGGCCGCCGCTCCTGAATCTGCCGTCGATCGCCGCGCACGGCTCCTACTGGGACGAAGGCAACCCGGCCCTGGCCAATATGGGTGCCATCATCGCAGGCATGCCCCCACCGAAGGTGATCCCATGAAACGCGCGAAACGGGCCCTGACCGGCCTGACGCTGGTCCTCGTCACCGCCATCGGCTGCAACGGCAACGCCCCCGGCCCGGCCACCCCGACCGGCGCCGGCGATATTGGAGGTCCTACGGTGACATCCACGCCACCTCCCCCACCCGGCTGGGACCCGAAGGTCGTCGTCCCCCGCAGCCAACAGCAGGCGCAGGACACGCTGCGGGAGTACCTGCTACGCACCCTGCGGGCGCTGCCACCGGGCACGGTCCTCGACGCCACCCGGTACGGCAGTGCCGGGCGCAACAGCTGGTGCGAGGACGAACCGGCGGATCCGAAGACCGTTCCGCGCCGGTTCCACACCATCGGTGCGCTCACGCCCCCTCCCGGCACCGACCTCAAGGCGGTGGTCCGGCAGGTCGGCGAGATCTGGCGCAGTTGGGGCTGGTACGTCTACGAGCGCGACG
>Ga0207747_1000311_pt1 | contig 59661 bp, 54 predicted proteins | sample HigsolmetaGSP11D_FD_184839 | JGI IMG/M metagenome (GOLD analysis project Ga0207747, IMG submission 184839) | High solid enriched microbial communities from the Joint BioEnergy Institute, USA - SP1-1-D (SPAdes) | ecosystem: Engineered > Bioreactor > SSF (Solid state fermentation) > Aerobic >...
CGAAAACGCATAGCTTACTGATACGAATTGGATTGTTGGAACGACACACTTTCTCAAGGTTAGGCTCATTCTACCCTAAATTATACCAATACAGGAATGTGGTCTACTGTAAGATCACGGATTCAGGTTATAATACAAGATACAAGACGAAGTAGCAACGGCAGTTGCCGGATGGGAGTCACAGAGTGCTTAACAATAATTGAACAGGAGTCGAGATGAACGAAACGCCGCTGGATCTTCCATGGTTCGAGGCCTTGAAGCCGGAACAGATCGCCGAAGCCCTTGGGATGACGACGCAAGCGGTCAACAGCGCCTTGCAAAGGGCGCGTGCGACGATGGAGCGGGCGCAACTTCGTTCCGATGAATATATCGGGATGGAAGCGGAGCCGGATCCGGAGCTGCTGAAGCGTTATGTTGAGGCGTTTGAGCAATTTGATATTCCGGCGATCGTCGCATTGTTCCATGAAGAGGGTTCCATGTCCATGCCGCCATTTACCATGTGGGTGCGCGGAAGAGAAGATCTGTCCCGTTTTTTTTACGCTCACACGTTGGCATTGTGAGGGTTCGCGATTGTTGCCTGTCAAGAACAATGGCGGTTGTCCTGCACTGGCGCAATATGCGCCGAGCCGCGATGGAGCCGGCCTGGTGCCTAGGGGAATTCACGTTCTGGAGACCAGGGGCGACCGCATCGTCCACGTCACCAATTTCATCAACATGCCATTATTCTCGCGATTCGGACTTCCTGGGCGGATCGACCAATGAAGATTGGTTTGGGTCAATGTTTAGAACTGTTATAGAAGGATTCGACATGATGGGTCGATATGGAAAGTCGATGCTGACAGACGTTCCATATCGGCCCATTGCATTGTCGGCGCAGATAAGCATGCTTTTTCTATGGATTGATGAGGAGGTGCAGGAGGTGTCGGGTCTTGCCAGACGTTCACGTTAGTATTAGAAGCCGAGGAACTTCACTTCTGTTTCCAGCTTCACGCCGAACTCCTCATATACGGTTCTCTGTATCAGACTGATCAGTTCACGCACTTCGGCAGCCTTGGCATTGCCGGTATTAATGATAAATCCATTGTGTTTAGGGCTGACCATAGCGCCGCCTATAGAAACACCGCTTAGTCCGGACTCCTGAATCAACTTGCCTGCAAAAAAGCCAACAGGACGTTTGAAAATGGAGCCTGCATTCGGATATTCCAGGGGCTGTTTCGCACGGCGCTTCTCATTGAAATCCTCCATCACCGCGAGGATTTCTTCTGTGTTGCCAGGGGTAAGCTTGAAAGTTGCCTCCAGAACGATCCATCCCTCCCGACCGGGCAAACTGGTTCGATACCCAAATTCAAGAGCCTCTCGATCTAACTCGATGAGGTTGCCGTCATGATCTAAACATAGTGCAGAGGTAATCACTTGAGAAATGTCGCCGCCATAAGCTCCGGCATTCATGATCAAACCGCCGCCAACTGTACCGGGGATGCCTGCTGCAAATTCCAAACCGCTCAACCCGGCACGGGCGGCTGTGAAGGACAAGTCAATGATCTTGGTGCCAGCGGTAGAGCGGATGATATTGTCTGTTATCGTGATAGAGTCAAAATTGTCAGCCAGACTGATGATCACTCCCCTGAAACCTTCATCGCTGACCAGAAGATTGGAACCTTTGCCCACGACGAACCAGGGTACAGACTGTTTCTTGGTCTTATAGAAAGTATAACTTCCCATACATTCTCGTAAGACATAAGAAATACTAAGCTGCCACCGGCGTCCTAAAGGACTTGGCGCCAGCCAAGTATTTCTTACAAATAGAAAGTATCTCTCTGATTTCATCGACCTTGTGTGGAATGACGAAGTAGTCGCAACATCCGCCAATCCTGAAGGTGGTATGTTCAGACATGGGAACTTTGGCTCTCACGTTATCGTACCCGACAATGTCAGCGAGAGATTCGAACATGTCTCTTTCATCCTTTCATCATGAGTGTTGCAGAAAAAACTACAAAATATAATAACTGACGAAGACACATCTTTCAACAATATTTTCATTAATTAAATAAAATTGCCAATTTATAATATTTTGTCGAATAGATGATTACAGTCTCCAACTCTGCGAGATTTGCTATAATGGAAGGGATGGTTCGACATTTTACGGAATAAAGGTGAAAAACATGATTCCTGCCAAGGATTTTATACCGATCATACTCGGAAGTGACGAAAATGCCTACGGCAACGTCAGGCTGATCCATGAAGCTTATCAGATCAAGCCGATCCTGGTCTGCTCGCGGCTGCTCATGCCTACGATGCACAGCAAGCTGTTCCATCTGATCCAGATCGATCAGTTTGACCATGAAGAAGTATTCCCGGATGCATTGCTGGGCGTTCTGGAGCGATACGCCGCCCCGAACCGCAAGTTGATCGTCATTCCTTGCTCCGATTACTACGCCGGGATGCTGTCGCGCCACTACGACAAGTTCAGGGGGCTGATCGCCAACCGCTTCATCCCGGAGGAATTGCTTCGGACTCTGGACACGAAGGACAAGTTCTATCAGCTCTGCGAGAAGCACGGGCTCGATTATCCGAAGACGATTGTCGCAGAGCTGAATGAGCGTGAGCAGGCGCTGGATCGCATGGCATTCCCCTTCCCGATCATCGTCAAGCCGGAGAACAGCAACGCGTATGAGTATCTGCACTGCCAGTTTGAAGGCAAGAAGAAAGTATATATCTTCCACAACAAGGACGAGTACCTGACGATGATCCGGAATATGAACGCCTCCGGATACCGAGGCAAGCTGATCATCCAGGAATTCATCCCGGGCGGAGACAGCGCATCGCGCGTCATCAACTGCTACTCGGACAACAACGGGAAAGTGAAGATGATGTGCCTCGGGCAGCCGGTGCTGGAGGAATACGCACCGAAGACACTTGGCAACTACGCGGCGATCATCTCGCGCTTCGACCAGGATATCTATGCGAAGGTGAAGAAGTTCCTCGAAGAGATCGGCTACGTCGGGTTCTCCAATATGGATATGAAATATGACAGCCGAACTGGCAGATACATGATGTTCGAGATCAATCCGCGTCTCGGACGGAGCAGCTTCTTTGTCAGAGCGGCCGGGCTGAACATGATCGCTGCGCTGATCGACCGGGTCGTCTATGAGAAGGACGAGGAGTGTGTCTACGGCAACCAGACCGCGCTCTGGACCAACGTCCCGCGCATCATCTTGCGCAAATATGTCAAGGACCCGGAACTCGCGGCGGAGATTCGGCAGTTGTACAAGCAGAAGCGGGTTGCGAGGACGATCTGGTACAGCAAGGACCTGAACCTGAAGCGCATCCTGAAGGTTTCGCGCTACCACTTCAGCCATATCAAGAACTACCGCCGCTATTACTATGACAAGGCAGATGTCACATCCAGCGCCGCGGACGGAGTTTATTCACCCTCGAATAGTTAGTGGATAGGCTGCTGCATTTTGATTGATTTGAATATTTCCTTATGAACATAAAAAGGACCATCCGCGAGGATTGGTCCTTATCTGTTGCCAGCGTGCAGCTTCGCCCTCTCCAGCTTCTCCTTCAGTCGGTGCAGATGCTCCATCAACTGCACGTATTCCTCCATGGAGATATGGCAGGTGGTGATGGCATCCTGGACAGCACGTGTGATGCTGGCTTTCTGATCGATCGCTTTCCGCTCCAGATAAACATGGACTTTGCGCTCATCATCCTTGGAACGCTTCTTGCGAATCCAGCCGCCCTTCTCCATGCGGGTGAGAAGCGGGGTGAGTGTGCCGGTGCCGAGATTCACCTTCTCGCCCAGAGCCATGACGCCGATGCCGTCCTGTTCCCACAGCGCCAGCAGGACGAGGTATTGCGGATACGTCAGGTCGAACGGCTCGAGAACCTTGCTGTACAGCTTCGAGAATCGGCTGGACGTTTCGTAGATGGCGAAACAGAGCTGTTTGTCCAAAGTCAGGAAATCATCCATAATTCAGCGCCTTTCATTCGTTCAGCAACTTGGCGATATGCGCTTCGATCTTCTCAGGCTCCGTTGTGGGAGCGAACCGCTCGACGACATGGCCTTGTCTGTCGACGAGGAATTTGGTGAAGTTCCACTTGATGTCCCCGGTCAAGATGCCCCTCTGCTGCTTCTTCAGGAAGACAAACAGCGGGTCCGCGTTTTTGCCGTTTACGTCGATCTTGGCGAACATCGGGAAGGTTACGCCGTAGTTCATCTGGCAGAATTGCATGGTCTCGTCGATCGAGTCAAACTCCTGTTTATTGAACTGGTCGCATGGGAAGCCGAGAATCTCGAGACCTTGGTCTTTGTGCTTCTCGTACAGCTTCTGCAGGCCTTCGAACTGGGGGGTGAGGCCGCATTTGCTGGCGGTGTTGACGATGAGCAGCACCTTTCCTTCGAAGTCCCGAATGGATTGCTTCTCTCCATTGGGCTTGGTGACAGTAAAGTCGTATACCGTTGTCATTGCATGAATCCTCCTTTACATCGCAAACGATTTAATCGCACACGATATATTATACCCGACATCGTCACGTCTTTCAATGTCTCCGCCGGTTGGAATATCATGCATCGATCCGTGCGACAATAATGGCAACAACGGTTCGGATAAGGGTCGATTGCAGCGGCTGCCCCCATAAGCCCAAAAACGGGAAGACTCTTATGCAAGCATCTTCCCGTTTCACAGACGAATGATTAAAGGACGCTTTCGCGCCATTTGCCGCGCACCGGCTTTACGTAAGCAGCCGCAGGCTTCTTGTGCGCTGCCTTGGCGAACATATAGTAAGAGACAAGCGAAGCGATAATGAAGATCGTACCCACCACGTCAAACCACGTGATGGCGTAGCCTCGTACGATGGTGATCGTCAGCGTCGTTACCGGCACGAAATTCAGGAACAACAATCCCTGAACCGGCGACAGGATGCTCACACCCGTATTCCAGCCGAGCAAGGCGATGATTCCCGGGAATACGATGACGAAGATGAGCTGCGGACCCGCGTGAATCACGTCTCCGATCGATGGCAGCTCCGTATAGCCGAGCAACGTCGTGACGGCCGTTACCGACATGGCGGTAATGGTGCCGAGCAAGCAACTGAGCGTCGTGTAGCGCAGAACCGACCATCCCGGGAACTTGCTGCCGCCCATCGTATAGATCACCCATCCGATCACGGCGATGAGCATCAGCATGGAAGGGATGCCTTGTCCGGACAGATCCATCAGGGAGTGCAGGTCGCCCTTGGTAATCACCAACACCGCGCCGATGAAGGAAACGAGCACACAGACAAGCGTGAACGGCTCGGAGCGCTTCCTGAGGATGATCCAACCGATCACGAGAGAGATCATCGGCATGAGTGACTCCATGATTGACGCTGCCATGATGCCAGGTTCCCCGGCCATATCCTGTCCCCAGAAGATGAACAGGTTGTAAACGGTGAATGCCATCGTCCCATAGAACCATAACAGCATGCCTTTGCCTTCCAGGCGGAATGCTTGCTTGCCTTCTTTCCACAGCAAGAGCAGCACGAGCAGCAGTGAGACAGAACCGTAACGGATCACCGTAAAGTAGAAGGGATCGATGTACTGAAATGCCACGTGTGCGGCAGGGAACATGGCGCCCCAGGATACAGCCGCAATCAGACACAACACAGCTCCGAATAAAGTCCGACTACGCAAGATGTTCGACCTCCATAGCAAGATCACACCACATTATCTTCTGATAAAATTGCCATCTTGTAAAATGAATAAATATAATCAATTTCATCATTATCTTTGATATTATGAAGGTAAAGACATTTGGGGAAGGAAGTCGTTCGTTCATGGAGCTGAAGGATCTGGAGATTTTTCAGATGGTGGCGAGCAAGGGGACGGTCTCGGAGGTGGCCAAGGAGCTGAATTATGTGCAATCGAACATCACAATGCGCATCCAGAAGCTCGAACAGGAACTCGGCACGCCGCTGTTTCATCGCCACAGGCGCGGCATGGTACTGACACCCGAGGGCAAGAAGCTGCTGACGTACAGCCAGAAATTGTTGATGCTGGCGGATGAGATGAAGAGAGCGGTGAAGAATAAAGAAGAGCCGTCAGGGAAGCTGGATATCGGAACGGTGGAGATCGTCATCCAGCTGCCGCAGATCTTGTCCTCCTATATGAAGCGATACAAAAACGTCGACTTGTCGCTGTACACCGGCGTTACGGAGCAGTTGGAAGACGAAGTGCTGAATCACAAGCTGGATGGGGCATTCGTGACGGATTCGGAATTCCATCCGGATATTGTGAAGCATGCGGTATTCGGCGAAGAGCTGATCCTCATCTCGGATACGAGCACGTCATCGCTGGATGAGCTGCGAGAGAGACCGTTTCTCTGCTTCAGTAAGGGGTGCGGGTATCGGGCGAGACTGGAAGCCTGGTATCGCGATCAGAACATTACGCCGCAGCGGGTGCTGGAGTTCGGCACGCTGGAGACGATCCTGCAAAGCGTCGTTGCCGGTCTTGGCGTTACCTTCGTGCCGAGGTCGGCGGTGGCCCATCTCCTGGAGAGGGGCAAGGTCAGGAGCTTCTCGTTGCCCGATGCATACAGCAAGATCAAGACCGTATTCATCCGCAGGGCAGATGCGTATCTGACTGCGTCCATGGAGAAGTTCATCGAGACAATCGAGATGCATCGGCATGTCACCGTCGATCCGCTGACGATTGCGATGGATCATGGAAGGATATAAGACAAGAGGGAGGTTGTCCCCGTGAGGCTGCATAGAGACACCTCCCTTTCAGGCGTGATCACGGCACCCAGGATTACTGGTAGTTGATCGAGAAGCTGTTGGTGATGAAATCGAGACCGCCGGAAGAGCTGGTGATCTCGTAACCGAACTGCACTTCACCGACCGTGACATTGCCAAACCAGCCTTTGTTGCGAATCCAGTTCATGATGGCCAGGATGTCGACGGTGCCAGAATTGGTGTTCGAGGTTCTGACGAAGGAGATGACCTCGTTGGCGCCGTTCGATCCGCGATAGACGTTCCATGTATGGCCGCCAACGGATACGTTCGTCTGAACGGGCACCGGATTGCCGCTGGCGTCCCAGTTGTACGAGATTGGTTTGACTCCGCCCCTGTAGTTCATCCAGAGCATGATCTCGTAAGCGTGGTTATTCGCCCAGATGTCGTAAGCGGTTGCATAAGCGCCGCTGCCTGGCACCGTTACGTTGAAGCTGCTCGTCAGGCTGGACAGGCTGCTTAATGATCTGTTCACAACCCGCGTGGCATTCGGATAAGACTTGACGCCTCCGGTGTTCGGATGGTTGGCCCATACGCCCCAGTTGCTGTAGGAGTTGGCCCACATGGTCTGAGGACCGGCGCCTGATCCCCAGATGTTGTTGTAGAGGATGTAGCCGCCGTTCGTCCAACTGCCCCATTGATCGGATGTCCACCATACGGCTGCATATGCTGTGGAGACAAAGGTGAAGAAGGCCGCGATCAATACAACCGCTTTCGTCAACAATTTCGTACTGCGAGTCATCGTTGATCATACCTCCTATTCAATAGATTAATAGCTTCATCTCTAATATAGAAAATATTGTAAGCGCTTAATACCCTATAAATTGGAAAACATTCCATATAATAATTAGAGATTGGGTGGCTGAGGATATGATGCGGGTTTACCGGGAGACGGATGGATGATGGTTTGCATTTTTGGACCTGTCACACTATATTTCTATGTATAGGCCCGGAATATCGAGGATCGGGAGAGGGATGTTATGAACATTCTCGTCACCTTGGATGCGAACTATATGAAGCCGTTGAAAGTGATGCTCAAGTCGTTGTTTATCAACAATCCAGGGCAAAGGTTCACGATCTATTTCATGCATTCGGGAATTGCAGATGAGGAGATGTGCCTGCTGGGCGAATATATCGGTCAGCACGGCGGCCGTCTGGAGGTTCTCCGGATCGATGATCATTATTTCCAGGATGCGCCGATCTTGCTTCACTACACGAAGGAGATGTACTATCGGCTGCTGGCCAGCAAGTTTCTGCCGAAGGAACTGGACAAGATCCTGTACCTCGACCCCGACCTGCTCGTGCTGAATCCAGTGCGGGAGTTATACGAGATGGATCTGGAAGGGTATATGTATGCGGCGGCTTATCATGACAAGATCTCGGTGAAGGAAATCAACCGGATTCGCCTCATGCCATACGAGATCCGCCATTATTACAACTCGGGCGTGCTGCTCATGAATCTGAACCTGCAGAGACTAGTCATCGATGAAGAAGCGATCTTCCGCTTTGTGGAAGCGAATCGCACCAGGCTGATCATGCCGGATCAGGATATTCTGAACGCTCTGTATTCGCGGTATATTGCTACCATCGATGAGAAGCTCTACAATTACGATGCAAGGTATTACTATTACTATAAACTGAAGACCAATGGCAAATGTGACATGGATTACATCATCAACCACACGGTATTCCTCCATTTCTGCGGCAAGAAGAAACCGTGGAAGCCGGACTACAGCGGAAGATTCCATGCCCTGTACAAGCATTATGAGAAGTTGGCCTTGCGCGGGTGATGAAACGATAAGAAGGTTATGTGTTCTGTGAACGAACGCATAATCTTCTATCTGTTTGTGTGGCTGCTTGCCCCTCCGGGTTATTCCCGATCGATCGCCCGGATCGTCTCCCCTTCGATCAGCTCCGGCGTGTAGATCGTGCGTGCAGGCAGATCCTTCTTGCCCTGCAGACGCCGAATGAGCCAATCTGCGGCGTCGCGTCCCATTTGCTCCTGCGGGTGGGTGAGCGTGGTCAGCTTGATATGGGCGTTCCTGGCGAGATAGGAATTGTCCTGTCCGACGACGGACAGCTGCTCCGGGATCGAGATGCCGAGCTTGCGGCAGACCTGGACGACCTCCAGGCCGACTTCATCGTTATAGCAGACGAGCGCGGTGATCTCGTCGAGATGCTCGCGCAGGAAGCTCTCGACATTCGCGGACAAGTCGGGCTTGGTCGACGTGTCGAAGGAGAGCACATGCTCCGGCTGGAACGTTAATCGGGCTTCGCCAAGCGCCTTGATAAACCCCTTCATCCGGAACTTCCCTTGTAAGTCGTCCATCTTGGCGATGATGCCGATGCGCCTATGCCCCTTGGCGATCAGTTCGTTCGTTGCGAGGTAGCTGGACTGCACATCGTCGAGGCAGAAGTAGGGGACGTCCAGTTCCTCATAATAGGCATTGATCATGACGAACGGCACTTCCTGCTCCTGGAAGGACAGGTAGTAAGGGATATTGGGATTGTACAGATTGCTTCGCGTCGGCTCGACGATCAAGCCGTCCACGCCGTAGGACAGCATCATCTCCAGCGCTTTCTTCTCCTGCATGACGTCGTTGTTCGTGCTGGCGAGCAGCAGCGAATAGTTGTCCTCGTTTAATCGGCTCTCGATGCCGCGGATGATCGAAGGGAAGATATAGTCGGAGATGTAGGTCGTGATGACGCCGATCGTCTTGTTCGCGGTTTTGCCGTTTGCCCGGGAACGATACTGGTTGCTGACATAGGTTCCGGAACCTTTCTCACTGCGAAGATATCCTTCATTGGCGAGTTCCAAGAGCGCCTTGCGAACCGTTTGCCGGCTGACCTGATACAGGTCCTGGAGCGCCGACTCGGTTGGGATCTGTTCGCCCGCCTTATACGTCCCCGACAGGATATTGCTTTTGATGTCATCGATGATGATCTGGTATTTGGGCTTCACGAAGTCCACTTCTTTCCATAACGTCCATAAAAGTTGTACGTACATTTTAACATGATCATGGGCATTTGAAAACGTCGTGTCATGAAATGTCGAATTCAATCGTTCGACCTTCGACGATATATGTATGTATGACTTGGCTTATGTATTGACAAATGTACGTACAAAAAAATACACTAAAATTAGTGACGCTGCGAAATCACATTTCTGGATCGGCGCAAGCAGCAGCTTCCAATCATCCCGAACGGAAAGGGGATATGCGTGACATGAATCAGGTTCAGTTTGACGCGGCTGGAGCGATCGCAAGGGGCGACACATCGCTCGGCATCGAGTTTGGTTCCACGCGGATCAAGGCGGTGCTGATCGATCGCCGCTTTCAGACGCTCGCAACCGGAAGCTATGAGTGGGAGAACCAGCTGAAGGACGGGTATTGGACATACGATCAAGAGGACATCATAGCAGGCATGCAAACGGCATATCGCAAGATGAAGCGGGAAGTAAGCGAGAAGTACGGCATCAAGCTGACGAAGATCGGATCGATTGGCTTCTCCGCGATGATGCACGGCTACATGGCCTTCGACCAGCAAGGTCAGTTGCTCGTGGCATTCCGCACCTGGCGCAATGCCACGACCGGCCCGGCCGCCAGGAAACTGACGGAGCTGTTCCAGTTCAACATTCCGGAGCGCTGGAGCATTGCTCATCTGTACCAGGCGATCCTGAACGAAGAAGAGCATCTGCCGCGCGTGGCTCATCTTACGACACTGGCCGGATACATACATTGGCTGTTAACCGGCAGCCAGGCGATCGGCATCGGCGATGCCTCCGGCATATTCCCGATCGATGAAGCAACGCTGAACTACCATGCGGGCATGATCGAGAAATTTAATGCGTTGATCGCGGACAAGGGTTATCCGTGGAAGCTGGAGGATCTGTTGCCGAAGGTATATCTCGCAGGCGAAGAAGCTGGCCGGCTCACGGAGTCTGGCGCAGCTCTGCTGGATACGGAAGGCGACCTAACGCCAGGCATCCCGCTCTGCCCGCCGGAAGGCGATGCTGGCACGGGGATGGTGGCGACGAACAGCGTGCGGAAGCGGACGGGCAATATCTCCGTCGGCACGTCGGTATTCGCGATGATCGTGCTGGAGAAAGAGCTCGGAGGCGTCTATCCGGAGATCGACATGGTCACCACACCAAGCGGCAGTCCTGTGGCGATGGTGCATGCCAACAACTGCTCCAGCGATCTCAACGCTTGGATGGATCTGTTCCGCGAATTCGCCGAAGCGATGGGTTACGGAGCGGACTCCGGCAAGCTGTTCAGCGTGCTGCTGAACAAAGCGCTGGAAGCTGATCCGGATGGAGGCGGCTTGCTCAGCTACGGATACTTGTCGGGCGAGAACATCACCGGTCTGGAAGAAGGACGTCCGCTGTTCGTGCGTTCGCCGAAGAGCCGGTTCAACCTGGCCAACTTCATGCGCACGCATCTCTATGCAGCCTTCGGGGCGCTGAAGATCGGCATGGACATCCTGACGGAGAATGAACAGGTGGCGATCGACAGCATACTGGCTCATGGCGGCCTCTTCAAGACGCCTGTTGTTGGTCAGCGGTTGCTGGCGGCCGCACTCAATGTGCCGGTATCCGTCATGTCGACTGCCGGCGAGGGCGGCGCATGGGGCATGGCGCTTCTCGCTTCCTACATGAGCACGAAGGAGGCAGGCGAGAGCCTGGAAGACTTCCTCGATCAGAAGGTATTCCAGGGCGTCGAGAGCACCGAACTGGCGCCCGATGCGACTGACGTCGCAGGCTTCGCCGCTTTCATCGAACGCTACCGTGCGGGACTGGCGATTGAACGGGCAGCTGTAGAACATCTGCTGGAAAACTGGGAGGCATAAGACGATGTTGGAACAACTGAAGGAAGAAGTATATGAAGCCAATCTGGCGTTGCCCAAATACGGCCTCGTCAAATTCACCTGGGGCAATGCCAGCGGCATCGACCGGGAAAGCGGTCTGTTCGTCATCAAGCCGAGCGGCGTCGACTACGAGAAGCTGAAGCCAAGCGACATGGTGGTCGTGGACCTGGACGGCAATGTGGTGGAAGGGAACCTGCGACCTTCCTCCGATACGGCGACGCATGCTGTGTTGTATAAGCACTACCCGCAGATCGGCGGCATCGTGCACACGCACTCGACCTGGGCGACGATCTGGGCGCAGGCGGGTCTCGACGTGCCGGTTATGGGCACGACGCATGCCGACACCTTCTATGGTCCCGTACCATGCGCACGTTTCCTGACCCAGGAGGAGATCGACCGGGGTTATGAATACGAGACGGGGCGCGTGATCATCGAAACCTTCGAGAAGCGCGGCATCGACGTTATGGCGGTTCCCGCGGTACTGCTGCAGGGACATGCGCCGTTCACCTGGGGCAAGAATGTGCATGAGGCTGTGGTGAACAGCGTGGTGTTGGAAGAGGTTTGCATGATGAACCTGTATGCCAGACAGCTGAACAGCTTCGCGAAGGAGTTGCCGCAAGGCATCCTCGACAAGCATTATCTTCGCAAGCACGGCAAGAACGCTTACTATGGGCAGAAGTCTGGTCACTAATCGATGATTTCTATTGAGAAGAAAGGATGGTCAAGCATGTCAGCAGCATCGAAACAGTTCTGGTTCGTCGTAGGTTCGCAGCATCTGTATGGGGAAGAGGCGCTGGCGGAAGTCAAGGCGCATGCGCAGCGGATGACCGATGCCCTGAACAGCAGCGGCGTGCTCCCGTATCCGATCGTGCTGCAGGATCTGGCTGTCAGCGCGGATACGATCACGCGCATCATGAAAGAGGTCAACTATCGCGATGAGGTAGCGGGCGTCATCACCTGGATGCATACGTTCTCGCCTGCGAAGATGTGGATTCGCGGCACGAAGTTGTTGCAGAAGCCGTTGCTCCACCTGGCGACCCAGTACAACGAGAGCATCCCGTGGGCGACGATCGACATGAACTTCATGAACCTGAACCAGGCGGCGCATGGCGACCGCGAGTACGGCTTCATCAATGCCCGTCTGAAGAAGAACAACAAGGTAGTCGTAGGCTACTGGGAGCGTCCGGAGGTGCAGAAGCAGATCGCGGACTGGATGGACGTGGCGGTTGCCTACAACGAAAGCTTCAACATCAAGGTGGCCCGTTTCGGCGACAACATGCGCCATGTAGGCGTAACCGAAGGGGACAAGGTGGAAGCGCAGATCCAGTTCGGATGGACCGTGGACTACTACGGCATCGGCGACCTGGTGGAGTACGTCAAGGGCGTTACCGAACAGGAAATTGACGCGCTGATGGCGGAGTATGCAGAAATGTATGATTTTGACTACGGCAACTACAGCAAGGAAGACTGGGAGGCGAGCGTTCGCATCCAGGCGAGCTATGAGATCGCCATCAAGCGTTTCCTCGATGAGCGCGGCTATAATGCATTCACCACGAACTTTGAAGACCTGCACGGCATGCGCCAGCTTCCGGGTCTGGCGGTGCAACGCCTCATGGCACAGGGTTACGGCTTCGCCGGTGAAGGCGACTGGAAGACGGCTGCTCTTAACCGCCTGCTGAAGGTGATGAGTCATAATCAGAATACAGGCTTCATGGAGGATTATACGTACGAGTTGGCAGCCGGTCAGGAATCGATCCTGCAAGCCCATATGCTCGAAGTCGACCCGAGCCTCGCTGCGAACCGTCCGCGCATCCTCGTATCGCCGCTTGGCATCGGCAACCGGGAAGATCCGGCCCGCCTCGTGTTTGATGGCAAAGCCGGTGAAGGCGTCGTCGTATCGATGGCGGACTTCGGCACCCACTTCAAGCTGCTCATCCAGGAGGTCACCGCATTCGAGCCAACGGTTCCGGCTCCGAAGCTGCCGGTTGCCCGCGTCCTGTGGAAGGTGAAGCCGAACTTCCAGGATGCAGTCAGAACGTGGATCGAGAACGGCGGCGGCCATCATACGGTCGTATCGCTGAATCTGACCACCGACCAGATCGTGATGTATGCGAAGCTGGTTGATCTGGATTATGTGGTAATCAGGTAACAACAGGCAGCGGGCCCTTAGCAAGCAGTTGCAGACTGCTCTGGGGACCCGCTTTGCTGTTATAGCAGCTCCATCTGCCGCGGCGGGAGCGGTTCCGGTTTCTGTCCCAGCAGACGCTGCAGATCCTTCGCATTGCCTGCGGCGTGTCCGCCGGAATTGTTGTTGAATACCACGCAGATCTCCTCACAGTTCCCCTGCAGTCGGAGCAGCCGCTCTTTCCATTCCGCCAGCTCGTCCTCACTGTAGCGGTAGAGATAACGCACGGCCTGCCAGTCATCGCCCGACCCCTGGCGATTCCATCCTTCCTCGTTGCGGCCGTGGAATCGGACGATTGTACACATCTTCGAAGTAACCCGCTCGATCGTTGGCACCGATCCTTCTCCTGCCTGCGGTTCATCGCAGATGCTGTGGATCCAGCCTTCCTGCTTCATGAACGCCAGCGTCTTCTCGATGTATTCGGGAAGGAACCAGGACTGGTGACGGAACTCCAGCGCCACGGGCAGATCGCCCATCCGCGCCTTCGTCCGTTTCAGCAGCTCGACGTGCTGCCTCGTGCAGTCGAACCACGGCGGGTATTGAAACAGCACCGCTGTCAGACGGCCCGCCTGTTGGACTGGCCCGATCGACAGCTTGAAGTCTTCGAACATCGCGTCGGCCGATTCGTAAGGAATCCGGCCGCGCGTGTGACCGGTCATGCCTTGATAAGCCTTGAAGATGAAGGCGAAGTGGTCGGGCGTATCCTGCAGCCATTTGCGGATATTGCGCTCTGGCTGCACGGCATAAAATGAGCTGTCCACTTCCACGATCGGAAAGTGACGGCTATAGATGCGCAGCTTGTCGCTGGAGGGAGCTCCTTCCGGGTACAGGTCGTCGTGATCACCCCAGCCGGCCAGTCCAATCTTGATCATCCACCATCCTCCTATCGCCAGATCCAGTCAGGATGCTTCTTCAGATAAGTTTATCACACGTCAGCTGCACGCCGAAGCCTGGCCTGCATCTATGCGTCTATGTGCTGCGCTGCCCCTTCACCTGCTTCAGAGCGGCAACAATCAGGAAGCTGACGATGACCAGCAGCAGCCAGGAGCTGATCTTGCCCACATGCACGACACGCCAGACGTCGGACTGATTCGGATATTGCCAGGCGCTGAAGAAGGTGGCGACGTTCTCCGCGATCCAGATGAAGAAGCCGATCAACACGAAGGACAGGACGAGCGGCATGCGGTAGCGGCGGTCTCCGACTCCGAAGGTGATGGAAGTTCGCCAGAATATGATCAGCACGAGGCCGGCCAGCCACCAGCGAATATCGATCCAGTAATGATGGGTGAAGAAGTTGAGATAGATGGCGGCAGCGATCGGAGTGACGAGCCAGAGCGATGGCCAGTTCACCAGCTCGAGCTTGAGCCGGCGCCACGCCTGGCACATATAGCTTGCCACGCTGGCATACATGAATCCGCTGTAGAGAGGAACGCCGCCCACCTTCGTCCAGCCTTCTTCCGGATAGGACCAGGAGCCCATGTGCACCTTGAACAGTTCCAGCGCAAGTCCGATCAGGTGGAACACAGTGATCACCTTCAGTTCATCACGCGTCTCCAGACCTGAGCGCACCATCCATACCTGCATGGCCAGGCAGATGAGAAGCAGCCAGTCGTAGCGCGGCAGCCAGGGCAGCGGAACCATCTTGGTCAGCGCGAGAGAGGCGAAGATGACCACCGGGAATACACAGGACAACGCCTGCTGCCATCCGAATCGAAGAAGTTGCATGAGAATATGAATCCATCGTCCCGGCCATGTTTGCTCTGCCTTGCGAATGGTTTCCAGCTGCTGGACAGACATCGCATGATCAACTCCTCTCACGATTGCCAGTGCGGTTCATAACGTGCTGTTCGCCAGTATGGCGGTATAGCTTGCGCATCTCCCGACATGCGGGCATGATGTCAGCCAACCGGATCTAGTCCTCCGAATTCCCATAATCCCCGAATTCACCGTCATCCTGGTACTCCAATATATCTCCCGGCTGGCAGTCCAGGGCTTTGCAGATCGCATCCAGCGTTGAGAAGCGGATCGCCTTGGCCTTGCCATTCTTGAGAATGGACAGGTTGGCCAGCGTGATGCCAACCTTCTCTGCCAGCTCGGTAACACTCATCTTCCGTTTGGCCAGCATAACATCGATATTGATGATGATCGTCATCGCATTCACCTCAGACCGTCAGATCGATTTCCTGTTTCATATCGATCGCACTGTGGAGCAACTTTTGAAGGACGGCGGCGAATACCGCCACCACCGCAGAGCCGAATGCGATCCCCAGTCCGAAGGCGAGGATACCGGGCGCATCATCCAACTTCGCCATCTGGTACAGGAGCGGCGCCATCAAGATATAGAGGACGGTGATCGAGATGGCGCAATGTTTGATGTTCTTGAGCGCCTTCACGGAAGTTTCCGAGAACGCCTCATTCCTGTCGATCAGGTTCAACAAGCCAAAGGCTTGATACAGGGCGATGAAGTACGGTATGGCCGATGCATACATGCCGATGATCACCGGCCAGGCCATCCATTTGGGGAAATATTCGACCGCATCCGCTGCCACACCAGGCAGCCACAAGATGCACAGGGCAAGCACCGGCAAGCTGAGCAGAATCAATGTTATCTTGAGGAAAAGCGTCTGACCTCGTTCCATTACCAACACCTCACGGAAATGATCTACTTGGTACATTACCATAGAATTTATCGTAAAACAATAAATAATTATTTCAATGAAATAAATTTATGCTGTCTTTCAGAAAGTGAGTGTGAGATTGGAGACCCGATAACCCGAATCACTAGTCAAAGGATGGTTAATTGGAAAACATCCAACTAATTGCTCTGAAATAAGGTCATATCAATAGATGAATTGGATTCTGCCCAATCATTTGCCTGGAAACTGAGGAAATGACCCTTTGGGACAAAAAGGGGCTGTCCAGAAAGTCTGTGTTTGTTGCCTGACAGCGAAAAGAAGTGCCCGAAAATGCCTGATATAAAGGCATCTTCGGGCTTATCTTCGGTCTTATAGAAAGTATAACTTCCCATACATTCTCGTAAGACATAAGAAATACCAAGCTGCCACCGGCGTCCTAAAGGACTTGGCGCCAGCCAAGTATTTCTTTATCCGGCGTCAGGATCAACTTCCACTTATCGGACAGCCCCACCTTTGAAAACTCCCACTTTCCGCCAAACTTAATTGGATGTTTTCCAACTAAGCTCTTGCGGTATGTCGAACGCGAAACAAGCAATAAAAGACCCGGAAGCTCAATTCCTTGAGTCCGGGTCTCCATAACGATTGATCTACGCGGAAGGGCTGACAGGCACTTCAATCGTAATCGTCGTGCCGAACCGTACCTTGCTGCGAATGACGAATCGGTAGTTCATATTGTATATCAGCGACAGCCGCTTGACGGTGTTGACCAGTCCGATATGTTCATGGGTCTCCGCCTGTTCATCGATCCTCTGCAGCTTCTGCCTGAGCGCGGCCAGTTGATCAGGCGCGATACCGACACCGTTGTCGATGACGACAACGCGAAGATGCTCGTCACCTCGGCGACTGATCTTGATCTTGATCAGCCCGAAGCCGTCCTTCTCCTTGATGCCGTGATACAGGCTGTTCTCCACCAGCGGCTGGAGGACCAGGCGGATCGTATGCAGGTGCAGGATCTCCTCGTCGTACTCGAAGTAAGCGTCGAACTGATCCTTGTAGCGGTGCTTCTGGATGAACAGATAGTGCCGGGTATGGTTGATCTCCTCTTCCCATGTGACCTTGCCCGTCGGGTTGTTAAGTGAGTAGCTGAGCAGATCGGACAGGCTCTCCAGCATTTCGCTCGCCTTGTTCGGCTTGCCGGTCAGACTGACCGTCTCCCAATAGATTGAATGCAGCGTGTTGTACAGGAAATGCGGGTTGATCTGCGATTGCAGGGCGAGCAGTTCCGCCGTTTGGAGCCGGTACTTCTTCTCCGATAACTGCGTCTTGATAAACTGATGCTCGATGAAGTGCGCGATCATGTTCTGGATGATGTAGGAGTATTCATCCTTGACCTTCTTCGGCAGCTTCACCGGCGTGATGTTTTTCTCCGCTGACTTGATCAGCGATGAGATGGTGACCAGTTGCCGATAATTGCGCCGGGTCAAGAGAAACGCTATCGCTAGACCGAACACCAGCGAGACGCCCGCGAAGAAGACCGTATAGGACAAGATCCGATATGGTCAAGTCGAAGAACGTTGAGGAAGCAGTGAAGTTCCTGAACTGGTTCATGAATGACCCGGAGGCCGCTGCGATCCTGGGTGACGTACGATCCGTTCCGGCTTCCTCCAGCGCCCAGCAGGCTGCTGTTGAAGCGGGCAAGATCGACCCCGTAGTGGCCATGGCGATTGAAGATGGACTCGCTAACCAGGGGTTGCCGGACAGCCAACTGTCCACCGACTCCAAGCTGCAAACCGCACTGCAGGATGTCATCGAGAAGGTCGCATTCGGGGAAGCTGCGCCTGAAGCGGCAGCGGATGAATTGATCAGCAATCTGGAGAAGCTGCTGGCATCGATGAAGGGCTGATTCGTGTGCGTGAGGGGAAGGCCAACCATGCGAAGACTGAGCTGGTCGAAGCGAGGTAGGCATTCCCTTCCTTCAAATTCAGAAGGAGGCGTGTTGGAGTGACAGGTGGCAGAAAAGGTTATATCGGTTTGCTGTACATCATGCCCTGGATGCTGGGTCTCCTGATTTTTCAGCTGTATCCGTTCATCTCGTCGTTCTATTACTCATTAACCGATTACAACATGGTGGAATCTCCAACATTCATCGGATTGGACAACTATATCCATATCTTCACTGAAGACAAGGATTTTACCCAATCGCTGAAAGTGACATTCATCTATGTGCTGATGGCAGTTCCGCTCAAGCTCGCGTTTGCCTTGTTCATCGCGATGATCTTGAACAGCAAACTAAGAGGCATCAATTCTTCCGAACGGTCTATTATCTGCCTTCAATATTGGGCGGCAGCGTCGCGATCTCTGTCCTCTGGCGCTTCCTCTTCATGCAAGATGGCGTGGTAAACGGCTTGCTCAGCAAACTCGGCATCCCCAAGGTTGGCTGGTTAAGCGATCCGAGTATCGCGCTGTTTACGCTCGGACTGCTTACGGTCTGGCAGTTCGGCTCATCGATGGTGCTGTTCCTGGCCGGCCTGCAACAGATCCCGAATGATCTGTACGAGGCGGCTGCGATCGACGGCGCTTCGAAGCCGCGCGTATTCTTCCGGATTACGATCCCGATGCTGACGCCGATTGTGCTGTTTAACGTCATCATGCAGACCGTGAATGCGTTCCAGGAATTTACCGGCGCATTTGTCATTACCAATGGCGGCCCCATGAAATCGACCTATCTGTATGCCGTGAAGCTGTATGAAGAAGCGTTCAGGCACTTCAATATGGGTTATGCGTCCGCTCTGTCGTGGGTGTTGTTCGTGATCATCATGCTCGTGACAGCGGCGATCTTCAAATCTTCTGAACGCTGGGTGCACTATGAGGATGGGGGCGGTCACAGATGAAAAAACTGGTCAAGAGCAAAGCGCTTCGGTATCTGTTTCTGATTGCACTTGGATATCTGATGGTCTATCCGTTAATCTGGATATTCGTGTCGTCGTTCAAGACGAATGAAGATATATTCGGCTCCAGCAGTCTGTTCGCCGACAAGTATGTGTGGGATTCCTACGCGAAAGGGTGGAAGGGCACGGGTTTGTATGACTTCGGAGACTTTATGCTTAATACCTTCGAGCTGGTGGTGCCGACCGTGCTGCTTACCTTGCTGTCCAGCATCTTCGTGGCGTATGGCTTCGCCCGCTTTCACTTCCCGGGCAAGTCGATCCTGTTCTCGTTCATGATCGCCACGCTGATGCTTCCGGAGTCCACGATCCTGATCCCGCGTTATCTCATGTTCAAGGAGCTCGGCTGGCTGGACAGCTATCTGCCGTTTATCGTCCCGGCAGGATTTGCAACGCAAGCGTTCTTCATCTACCTGCTGGTGCAATTCTTCCGCGGCATCCCGCGTGAGCTTGATGAAGCGGCGACGATTGACGGCTGCAACTCCTTCCAGACGTTGTATCGCGTCCTCCTGCCGCTCAGCAAGCCGGCGTTGTTCTCGGTCTGCATCTTCAAATTCATCTGGATCTGGAATGACTTCTTCAACTCGATCATCTATATCAGCAGCGTGAAGAACTTCACCGTGTCGCTCGCCCTGCGCATGTCGCTGGACTCGGCTTCGGCCGTCTCCTGGAACCAGGTGCTGGCGATGTCGGTCGTCAGCATCATCCCGTGCGTGTTGCTCTTCTTCTTCGCACAGAAATACTTCGTGGAAGGGATCTCGACAACCGGCCTGAAGGGTTGATTCGATCTATACACGATGGGTTTGATCATGTATTCATCATGACTTGAATTAACGAGAAATGTAGGTAACGAACCGCAGATACTCGGATTAGGAGCGTTAGCTTTTCTTTCCCATTTAGCACCATTAAATAAAAAGAAGAGGGTATATCCCTCTTCTTTTCTAACGTATTCGTGTTAACGAATAAAAAGTAACGCATAAACGTTTTAGCGTATGAGTAAATATGTATTCTAATACTAGCGTAACGATAAAAATTTGTCAATAACATTATTGCTCAGTATTTCCTGTTGCCACTTGATCCAACCCACTAACTATTTTACTTGCTTGTTCAGTTAGTATGACACTTGTTTTTTTCGAACCATCAGACATTATTTTTGCACCTTCAGTAATCAGTCCCTCGATCTTTAGTTTTTCAACAAGTTCACTGGATTGGTTAGCAGAGATTGAGAACTTTCTAGCTAATTGCTCTCGGAGCCAAGGCGTCCCTAAGTACTTATCCTCCTTTCACATTCATTTATAGCAATATACATTGTACAATAAATGTTATTTTTTATCGATACATGTATATTTGAGGTAGTCTAAACAAATGGCCAGTGAAGCCAATTGGACGTATGACGAACGGGAAGATCGGTACGTATGCCCCAATGGCCGGTATGTTCGTTTTAAGAAGTACCAGACGAAGAGAACGCAGACGGGACTGGAGCAAGGCTTCAAGCTCTATGAATGTGAGGATTGCAGCGATTGCCCGTTGAAGTCCGCATGTACCACAGTAAAAGGCAACCGCCAGGTACACTGGAATACGGTGTGAAGAGTGAAGGCGAAAGCCCATGCAACCCTTGAGGATGACAAAAAATCCACGATCTATGCTAGCCGCAAGGTAGAGGTTGAGAGCGTGTTTGGTCACATCAAGGGCAATCGGTCGTTCCGCCGTTTCTCGTTGAGGGTGCTGGATAAGGTGCATACCGAGTTTGGGATCGTGGCGATAGCTCACAATCTACTGAAGGTGGCGAGTATCCGCCTCGCTACCTTCCTGGAGACATTATGGAATAAGAATGGACGGAAAACCGTATTGGAGTTCCGTCCACATTTCATTTTAGGGACTTTTTAGACAGTCCCGCTGATCATATACGGCAGTTCTCTAGAACCTTCCGTAGAAGGCGTTGCGGTAGATCTCAGCCAGTTCCGAGACGAGCGGCAGGCGCGGGTTGGCGGTGGTGCATTGGTCCTCGAACGCCCGGTCGGCCAGGTAGTCGACCTTCGCTTCGAAATCCGCCGGATCGATGCCGAGATCCTGGAATTTCTCCGGGATGCCAAGCGTCCGGTTCATCTCGCGGATGCGGTTGATCAGACTGTTCACGCCTTCCTCAACGGTGCGTGCCGGAAGCCCGAGCATCCTGGCGATCTCCGCGTAGCGCTGGTCGGCGATGAACGCCTCGTACTTCGGGAACGACGCGAACTTCGTCGGGCGCTGCGCGTTATAGCGGATGACGTGCGGCATCAGAATCGCGTTGGTGCGGCCGTGCGCCGTATGATACTCGCCGCCCCACTTGTGTGCCAGGCTATGATTGATGCCGAGGAACGCGTTGGCGAAGGCCATGCCGGCGATCGTCGAGGCGTTGTGCATCTTCTCGCGTGCCTTCGGGTCGCCTGTCAGATAGGACTTCTCGAGATTTTCGAAGACGAGTTTGATCGCCTGCATCGCCAGCCCATCCGTATAGTCGTTAGCCATCACCGAGACGTAGGCTTCGATCGCGTGCGTCAGCACGTCCATGCCGGTGTCGGCTACTGCAGTCTTCGGCAGCGAGAGCACATAGTCGGGATCGACGATCGCCACATCGGGGGTCAGTTCGTAATCGGCCAGAGGGTACTTCGTATTGCCGTGCTTCTTGTCCGTGATGACCGCGAACGATGTCACCTCCGAGCCGGTGCCCGAAGTCGTCGGGATGGCGACGAACTTGGCCTTCTGCCCCAGACGGGGATACTTGTACACCCGCTTGCGGATGTCCAGGAACTTCTGCTTCATCGCATGGAAGTTCGTATCCGGATATTCATAGAACAGCCACATCGCCTTGGCCGCATCCATCGGCGATCCGCCGCCGAGCGCGATGATGCAATCCGGCTGGAAGGCTTCCATGAGGAGAGTGCCGCGCTCCACGGTTTCGACCGAAGGATCGGGCTCGACATCGGAGAACACCTCGATGGCGACCGGCTTGGTGCGCTTGCGCAGGAAGTATTCGACGCGCTCCACATAGCCGAGCTTCACCATCATCTCGTCGGTGACGATCACGATGCGGTTGATGTCCGGCATCTTCTCCAGATACTGCGTGGCGCCTTTCTCGAAGTAGATCTTCGGCGGCACCTTGAACCACTGCATATTCACCGTCCGGTAGGCGACGCGCTTGATGTTCAGCAGGTTGACCGCGCTCACGTTGGCCGTCGTCGAGTTGGAGCCGTACGAACCGCAGCCGAGCGTTAAAGAAGGCAGGTTCGTATTGTAAATATCGCCGATCGCACCATGCGAAGACGGAGAATTGACGATCACCCGGCCTGTTTGCAGCCTCTCCGCGAAGCGTTGGATGACGTGATCGTCCTGTGAATGAATGACCGATGAATGTCCCATGCCGCCATAGGCGACCACTTCGGCGGCTCGCTCGATGCCATGCTCGGCGTTCTTGACCTTGTAGCAGGCGAGCACCGGGCTGAGCTTCTCGGCGGACAATGGATATTTCGGGCCCACACCTGTCAACTCGGCGACAAGAATCTTGGTGGAAGACGGTACGGTGATGCCCGCCAGCTCGGCGATCTTCGTTGCCGGCTGACCGACGATCACCGGATTGACCGCGCATTTCTCCTGGTTGATCACGAGCTGCGATACTTTCTCTGTCTCTTCCTTGTTCAGGAAGTAGCAGCCAAGCTCGATCATCTGCCGCTTCGTCTGCTCATAGATCGGCTCCTCGATGATGACCGCCTGCTCGGATGCGCAGATCATGCCATTGTCGAACGTCTTGGACAGGATGAGGTCGGTCACCGCTTGGCGGATATTTGCGGTTTTCTCGATGAAGCACGGTACGTTGCCGGGGCCGACGCCAAGCGCAGGTTTGCCGGTGCTGTAAGCAGCCTTGACCATCGCGGCACCGCCGGTTGCCAGCACAAGCTTGACATCCGGGTGGTTCATCAGGAGCTGCGTCGCTTCAACAGACGGCTGCTCGATCCACTGGATCGCGTGCTCCGGCGCGCCGTTGCGGACAGCCGCCTCCAGCATCACCCGCGCCGCTTCCGCGCTACAGCGCTGCGCCGACGGATGAAACGCGAAGATGATCGGATTGCGCGTTTTGACGGATATGAGAGACTTGAACATCGTCGTTGAGGTCGGGTTTGTCACCGGTGTTACACCGGCGATGATCCCGACAGGCTCCGCGACCATCTGATAGCGTTCGTAGGGATTGTCTTCGATCACGCCGACCGTCTTGTTCTTCTTGATGCTGTGGTAGATGTACTCCGTAGCGAAGATGTTCTTGGTGATCTTGTCTTCGTACACGCCCCGGCCGGTTTCCTCAACAGCCATCTTCGCCAGCACCATATGCTTGTCGAGACCGGCCAGCGCCATCGCCTGCACGATGTTGTCGATCTGCTGCTGGTCGAGCAGCATGAATTGCTCCTGCGCCTTGCGCGCCTGTTCGACGAGCTTGTTCACCTGTTCTGCAGCGCTGCCCATTTCTTTAACCTTTGATTCTTTGACAGCCATATCTCTCCGCCTCCTTGGTAGAACTGATACATCTCAAGCATGCCAGGTCTGGAGGTTGTGAACTGTGATTAAATCACAGTGGAAGCGTTTGAGTTCGAACATATTGTGAAAAAATTCACAAATCTCAATGTTTATGCTGTGTTTATCTTCGATGTTGCTTGCGTGACAGAGGGACGGGGGTTTTGTCACGGTTGGCAACGGAACGTAGAACCGCTATTTGTGGCTAAATAAGCCGTTTCGCAAGGCTAACGGAATGAGATGACGTTATCCGATGTTTCCGAGCGTGATTCCCCGTCCAATGTGACCAATAAAGGCTGTACGTTCCGTTAGTATCAAAAAAACGGGTTTTCTGTAAAATAACGTATCCTGGTTCCATTACGTTTACTGGTCTGAACAATGGAGCCGCCAAGCAACAATCGACTTAAACACAGCCAATGTTTATCTCCGGTGTTGCTTGCGACAGAAGCGAATGGAAGTATGGACTCACCGACAACCGCATACGCAATCCGTAACTGGCATGACGATGAAGACGCGAAGTAATCATATCCTGGAATACCGCTTGCCAAAAAAACGGTCAGGCGCTTGAAGCTGCCTGACCGTTTATGGGGATGATGTCTACAATAAACTGCTCCACAAGCGGTACAGGATCACCGCAGCTTCAGCGCGAGTGAGCGTACCTTGTGGATGGAGCTTGCCGCCGGAGCCGTTAATGATGCCGGCTGCTGCAAGTGCGGCGGCGCTGTCGCGTGCATAGTCTGCGACAAGCGATGCGTCGCTGAACATGCTGAGTGATCCGGAGGCTGCCGGTTCCTTGCCGACTGCCTTCAGCGCGCGCATCACCATCACCATCATGTCCTGGCGAGTGATCGTTTCATTCGGGCCGAACAGGGTGTTGCCCTTGCCTTGCACGATGCCATGCTGGCGTGCGAGCTTCACCGCCTCAGCATAGTAAGCCGAAGAGCTGATATCGTCAAATGCCGGAACGGGTTCGCCGATATCTTGAAGCTCCAGCAAGCTGACGAGCAGCAGAACGAAGTCCGCCCGTGTGATCGCGGCACCCGGCGTGTAGCTGACCGCTGATGTTCCGTTTATGATGCCGCGCGCGGCCATCGCTTCGATCGCCTGCTTCGCCCACGGCACGCTCGCGAGGTCGCCGAACGTCCTGTAATTGTACACGACTGCGAAGTCGCTGAAGTGCGTGGTCTGGAAGACGACCGTTCCGGAAGCGGCGTCGTAACGGGCATTCTTCACGACAGTCGCTCTGCCTTGACCGTCGATATACCAGATCACGATCGCGTCAGGATTCTCCAGTTCCTCTGCAGCAGGCGTGTAAGGCACGGAGACGGTGACCGGAGCATTCGGGTTGTTCCACTCGAACAGGCTGTAGCCAACCCATACTTCGAGGCTGATCACCGGCCGTTCGCCGATCTGTTCGCGAAGTTCGGCGCTGAGCTCGTCGGTGGAAGCCCTGGAGAGGCGTACCGAGACCTTGTCTGCGGTTGCGATGTCCGTATTCGCGAACATGTCTCCCGGCAAGTCGACGGTCCCTTGCTCGGTCTTGATCGAGATCACTGTGCTGTCGGAACTCTTGAGATTTGAGAGCGGCAGTTCGACTTCGTAAGAGGTTGCGCCCGATTGCGTTGGCACCTCTAACGTGACCTGTTTCTTGCCATCAGCATTCACATTGGCTTGCTCGAAAGCTTGACTCAGGAGGCTGACCGTTACGCTGGTCGAGACTACTGCTCCGTTCTTCACCTGAAATGTTGGCCTAATCGTCACAAGGCCATCCTTCAGCTGGATGGACGGGCCGCCTGGAGCTGGAACAAACGGCAGGGATGGGGAAGGCCTTGGCCCCGGAGACGGTTCTGGTTCTGGCTCCGGTTCCCGGAGCGTCAGCTCTCCCCAGTTCTCCGTCGTATTGTAGCCGTTCGCATGCGGATCGCTCCATGTGGTGAGCAGCCTGCCTCTGCCGGAAGCGGCATCGTTGATCTGCACATCGAAGCTGATGACGGTGCCTGGCTCAGGTTCGATCACGCGGAACGGAATCTTCATCTCCACGATGTAACCGTCGTCCACGATCCTGGCTGCGGACTCGAAGCCTTCTCCCATGCTGGCGCTTCTGAAAGATTCGTTGCCCTCATAGGTTACCCGGTATTGTCCGTCACCGTCCCGGTATTCCGCGCTTCGATGCACCGTTTCGCTCATGAACACCTCGATGGAATCTTGCTCCCATGGATTCGGCGAATCGTTGTTGAGCTCGGAGTCGGTGATCTCCGCATACACGTACAGGTACTCTTCATCCCACAGCGTTCTGACCACAGCTGAAGCAGCATCCTCGGTCTGGCCGTCCGGCCGCCTGTTCACGTTGATCTCCGGTGCGATGGCCCAGATCTCATCCGCTTCCGCATCGATGGTCGGCGTGCCTTTCATGGCGCTTGCTTCCGGCAGCACTGGCGGCGGAGACGGAGGGTTCTCAGCCAGGTAGCCGTCCGGATCGATGACCGCATAGTAGGCTTCCTTGGCAGCGTGCAATCTGTCGAAGAGGAGCGGATAGCCTGCGGACCGCCAGCTGTACGGGTCGGCGATGCCCCAGATGGTGACGCGCTCGATCGAATCCGCGTATTTCTTGTAGATCTGGAAGAGCTGGGCGTACTTCTGTGCCTGGATGACCTGTTCCTCATGGGTGAGCGGGGTTGTCCGGCTCTCGAAATTGCTGTAGCTGCCATATGGGATATCAAGCTCGGATACGGTGATGATCGCCCCGGTCTCGATGTAGCGCTTGATCGCATTCTCGACATTCTCGAGACTCAAGGAGGCGGTGAAGAAGTGGGACTGCATGCCGATTCCTTCGATCAGCAACCGGTCCGGCTCGGTATTGCGCGGATCTTCCGCCCACTTCGCATTGAGGTCTTCGACCATCGCCGCGATCGCGTCGCGCTTGGACGGGGCTTCTTCGTTGTAATCGTTGTAATACAGCGTGGCGTTCGGATCAGCCAGACGGGCCTGAACGAATGCGTCATAGATGTAGTCCGCGCCGCTCTCGCCGGCCTCCTCGTCTGCTCCATTGGCATAAGCCAGGTACCACGGCGAGTTCTTGCGCAGGCTGTCCTTCCAGTTGCCGCTGTAGGACACGCCATCTGCGAACGCCTCGTTCACCACGTCCCACGAGATGAGCCTGCCCTGGAAATGGCCGGCGACAGTTTCGATATATTCGATCAGGTTGGCTTGCGCTTCCTCGCGGGTAAGCGGTTGGCCTTCCGAATCCCTGTTCAGCCATGGCGACGTCTGCGAGTGCCAGATCAACGCATGGCCGTGAACATGGATGCCGTTGTCGAGCGCCCAATTGACCAGCTTGTCGGCATTGTCGAAGTTATAGACACCCTTGGACGGGCTGAGCGCCTCGGGTTTCATGTGGTTCTCGGAGGTTATGACGTTGTAATGGTGCTTAAACATCGCGACGAACTCGTCATCGTCAACCTGATGCGGCGAAGCGATGTTGCCGAACAGGAAGTAGTCCTCGTAAGCCTCATACAGGGAATCGAGCGTGAGATCCCATTGCGGATCAATCGGTTCCTCCGCCGATGCCACCGCATTTATCGTGATGTGGTCGATATAGATCGGAACGGCTTTGGCAGAGTCACTCGTCTGGATGCGGAAGTAGGAATCGTCCTTGATCTCGGCGATGGTTGAAGCGGTAAACACCGTCTTGTATTCCAGCGAGAAGGTGCCGTTCGTCAAGGCCTGGTTAACGAGCCATTGATATTGGCCGTATGGACCGAACGGGTTCGGATTGCTGAATACGATGAGTGAACCGCCCGACACGTCCGTTTCTTCATCCACATGACCGCTGACCGTGAAGGTATACTCCATGTTGGGGGATAATCCCAGCGCGCTCAGTTTGATGTCCACTCCGAAATAATCTGCTGTCCGGTCCGTCAGGTAGATCGACTTGCCGCCACCATAGGAGACGATGGTGCGCGTGCCGCCGCCGCTGTTCGTCAGATAGACCGTGCCGTTGAACGCCGTGCCATCATCAGCCCCGGATATGCCCGGATCATCCTGCATGTGATAGATGACGGTACCTCCGTCTCTGCCCTTGGTTTCCGCTGCCCATATGCCCAGCGGCCACGAGGTGAAGATCAGCGCCAGACTGCAAACCATTGCCAGAAGCTTTCTCGACATCTTGTTTGCCATGTTCCTCCTCCTTATCTATGATACGAAATAAAGCGTTTGCAAAAAAACGAAGTAACCCCGCACCTCCCTTCTCTAACCATCATGATATATGCCCCTGAACACGTGTTCACTTTGGAAATTTGAGATTATACCCTAAAAACTATAGATTTTGGAATTTCAGGTGGAATAAAGAAAGGGATGATGCTTGTTGGCACCATCCCTGTTCAATGCCGATGATCGGGTATGTCGTCATGATGCTGTAAACTTCAGGTTGATCTTGCCTTTGGCATGAATCACGAGCTGCTCCGGAACCTCCAAGTAGAGGAGTTCGTGACCGCTCCAGATCGTCTTGCGGCTGTCTTGATCAGAATCATCTTTGACAAATTGCTGCATGTGGGAGTCCAGCCTAAACTTGCTCAGCTCCACGCGCGCTCTGGTCACCGGATACGACACGATCAGTTCATCCCTTTCGGCTGTCACTTCAGGCAGCCTCAGCCAGTGGGTGAAATCATACCATTCTTCTACATAAATGTGAGGAGTCGAATAATAGGTGACGCGTATCTCGTGCTCAGGCAGATCTGAAGTGCGCTTGACCAACACCCAGACATCGCTATCCTCCCAGTTCTTCGGAACGATCGTAAGCTCCGGACGCTCGTAGCGGAAGCTCCAGCTATGGCGCTCGCGCATATGTTTCGTCTTATAGAAAGTATAACTTCCCATACATTCTCGTAAGACATAAGAAATACTAAGCTGCCACCGGCGTCCTAAAGGACTTGGCGCCAGCCAAGTATTTCTTTATCAGAAGGCAGTTGCCCTTGTTGGATGGCTTGCTTGAATATGCTGGACGATTCCTGCATCTGAATCACGGCTTCCTGTCGATCGATGTCAATCTTGGCTTCCGGCGCCAGATAGAGCAGCGGGACGGAGAGCAGCAAGAGGGCGGGATAGGCGACGACCAGATACCTGATCAATCGTCTCCTGAACAAATATGATTCGCGGGAGAGCCAGATCAGTCCCCATATTCCGCCCAGAAACAACAGAATGGCAAAGAAGGAAATCAACGCCGCACCTCCAATCGATTGGTCAAGAAGATGATGAACGCATAGACAAGGCACAAGGTCAGAGCCACTTTCATGGTAAACAGCAGAACAGAAGACTCTGCGTTGTAGAATCGGTGCACATTCTGGATGAATTCGCTTGTTGCCGGAGTAAACGACAAACCAATGTAAGTCCCGAGCAGTATGCTGAACATCACCTCACTGAGCTGGAACAACATCCCTGCCGCATATCCGAGGCAGGAGAAGAGAGCGGCATACCCTGCCGTGACGAGCAGGCTCATAAGCAGTTCATCCGGCGACGGGGCTACGTCGTTGAGGATCACATTCATGTTCCGCCAATAGACAACCAGCCTCAGGAAGAAACCGAGCAAGGGCACGGTGATCCCCGCATAGAGGCTTGCGGTCAGCAGAAGCACGATCGTCGACAGGTGGCTGGCGAGCCGATTGGTGACGAAGAAAAAGTCCGTCTCGCGATAGTTCTTGATCGTCAGCCAGAACCCGACGATTATCGCCCACCAAAACGTAAATTGGGAGATCAGCTCCCCGGAGAAGTACCTGACATGAATGGACACGCCCCCATAGCCTGTGCCGGAGCTCCCGGTGCCGCCTAACGACAGCGCAAACGACAGCACTTGCACCACCATCAGTGAGGGAAATATGCCGCTCAAAGACTTCAGTTTGCACACATATTGCTTCCAAACGACGCTCTTAAGGTTCGGTTCGGTCAAATACATCATCGATCCGTCCTTTCGTCTGATTCGTCAAATACACACAGATATCTTCCGGCGATACGGGGGCAACCTCCAGACCATGGTGGCTTGCCGCAAGCAAGACGGACTCGTCCTTCCTGACAACCGCGGTGCAGCGGCTAAACCGGGTATGCTGCTTATGATAGATCTCCCGGTTCGCAGTAACCCGATCGACGAGCTCTTTGGCTCCAATTATCGCCAAGAAAAATGGAAGAGGTTTTTTAAATTGCCAGGAGTGAGGAAAGTAGAGTTGCGCAGGTTGTGCTAAAATGGTTCGTAAGTTCAAAAGTTGGCAACGGAATGAAAGGAGTCCATCTATGACGCACAGGATAATGATCTGTGAAGACGATCCGAAGCTGGCTGAGCTGCTGCGGTCTCACCTGGAGAAATACGGCTATGAGGTGCGGCTGGTCGATGATTTCGACCGGGTGCTGGAGCAGTTTGCCCGCCATCAGCCTCATCTTGTATTGCTCGATGTGAATCTGCCAAGGTACGACGGGTATTATTGGTGCAGGCAGATTCGCATGGTATCCACCTGCCCGATCATTTTCATATCCGCCCGTGCAGGGGAGATGGATCAGGTGATGGCCCTGGAGTATGGCGGCGATGATTATATTACGAAACCATTTCACTATGAGATCGTGCTGGCGAAGATTCGCAGTCAGTTGCGTCGGGTCTACGGCGAATATGCGCCTGCCCTGGAGGAACGCAAGGTAGCGCTGGCCGGACTCACGCTGTATCCGGAGCGAATGGAGTTGACCCTGCACGAACGCACCGTGATGCTGACGAAGAATGAATGCATCCTGCTCGAGTGCCTGATGCGTCAATACCCGCGCCTAACAAGCCGGGAGCATCTGCTTGAGGCACTGTGGGACGACCAAACCTTCGTCGACGAGAACACGCTGAATGTCAATGTGACACGCGTCAGGAAGAAGCTGAAGGAACTAGGCGCGGACAACTGCATCGAGACAGTTCGGGGGGCGGGTTATCGATTGCAGATCGTCTGGGATGAAGGTGCGGTTGTATGAAGCTGTTTGTTCGCGAGCATATCCCGCTGATGCTCATTCAGATCATTCAACTGTTCCTTGTCCTGCTCGTGTATTGGCTGGATGGTTATCGCAATCTGCCCACTGCGCTCTACTCCGTGTTCATCGGGCTGGTGCTGCTCACCGCCTATCTCGTATATCGCTACGTCAGTCATCGAAAGTTCTATCGGCGATTGTCCGAATCTCTGGCAACACTGGATGAATCGCTGCAGAAGAGCGGTCAGACTCCGCTCGCCCGGGCTTTGGATGAACTGCTCGACGCGCAATACCGGCACTACAAGGAGCAACTGAAGAGATGGGAGACGAAGCGACGCGAGCATATCACCTTCGTGAACCAGTGGGTGCACCAGATGAAGACGCCGCTCTCGGTCATTCATCTGACGGTGCAGGGGGAGGATGATCCGCGTTATGCGAGCATTCGCGAGGAAGCAGAGCGCATCGAGAAGGGGCTGGAGACCGTGCTCTATGCCGCCAGGCTGGAGGCGTTCGAACATGATTTCGCGGTGGAGCCGGTGCCGCTGCGCAAGGCGGTGGAGCGGGTCATTCATGAGAACAAGCGCTCCTTTATTCGCAACCATGTATATCCGGATGTGCAAGTGGATGAGACGCTGTTCGTGGAATCGGATGCGAAGTGGCTGCACTTCGTGTTGAACCAGGTGCTGTCCAATGCGATCAAGTACTCAGCAGGCAGCCAGCAGAAGATTACTTTCCTGTCGCAGGCGGAAGGGAGGCAGGCGCGTCTGATGATTCGGGATCATGGCGTTGGCATCCCGGCCAGCGATCTGAAGCGGGTGTTCCATCCCTTCTATACCGGGGAGAACGGCCGCAAGTTCAGAGAGTCGACCGGCATGGGACTCTATCTGGTGAAGGAGATCTGTGAGCGCCTTGGACATCGTGTGGAGATTGAATCACAGGTTGGCGAGGGGACAGTGGTCACGCTTATATTCGCTTCCCATGAGCACCGGCTTACGTCCGCGTAGCATCCGGTTTGCGCGTTCCGTTGCCAACGGGCGATGGTCGAAGGAAGCATTAGATGCTTGCTGATGCAAGCTTACAGCATTGTAAGGAAGTTGAAAGCCAGTTCGATGGGAAGTTATTCTCCTTTCGCTTACAATTCTGGTCATAGAGCAAGTTGGAAAGGAGAAATCATGCATGGACATGTTGAAAATCGAACATCTGAGCAAGGTATACGGCGGTCAGGTCACGTACCGTGCACTCGATGATATTTCGCTTACGATCGAGAAAGGGGAATTCGTCGGCATCATGGGTCCTTCGGGCAGCGGCAAGACGACGCTGCTCAATCTGGTGGCGACGATTGACAAACCTACCACCGGCCATGTCTGGATCAACGGCCAGGACATCCACAAGCTCCGCCCCAACCAGTTAGCGAAGTTTCGCCGCAGGGAACTGGGCTTCGTCTTCCAGGACTTCAATCTGCTGAACACGCTCACAGCAGAGGAGAATATCGTGCTGCCGCTGACGCTGGAAGGCGAACGGGTGAAGGTGATGGAGGAGAAGGTGAAGCGGCTGGCGGAACGCTTCGGCATCACCTCGATCCTCGGCAAGCGGACGTTCGAAATCTCCGGCGGCCAGGCGCAGCGCACGGCGATCGCCCGGGCGATCATTCATTCGCCGAAGCTGCTGCTCGCAGATGAGCCAACCGGCAATCTGGATTCCAAGTCATCCCGCGATGTGATGGAGACGCTCGAGAACATCAACCGTACCGATGGCACGACGATGATGCTGGTTACGCATGATGCGCTGGCTGCCAGCTACTGTCACCGCGTCATTTTCATCAAGGACGGCAAGCTGTACAACGAGATCCACCGCGGCGACAACCGACAGGCCTTCTTCCAGAAGATCATCGATGTCCTGTCTCTCCTGGGGGGGAATGCACATGACCTTTCGTCAATTCGCGTTTAACAACGTCCTGCGCAATAAGCGGACGTATGCGGCTTACTTCCTGAGCAGCGTCTTCTCTGTGCTGGTATTCTTCGTCTATGCGGTGTTTGCATTCCATCCGAATCTGTCAGGCGGTTCTCTGAATTCCAGCGTGGCGCAAGGGATGTTTCTGGCGGAAGGGATCATCTACGTCTTCTCATTCTTCTTCGTGCTGTATTCGATGAGCGCCTTCCTCAAGTCCCGCAAGAAAGAGTTTGGGTTGCTTATGATGCAAGGCATGACGAGCTTTCAACTGAGGTTGATGGTGTTCCTCGAGAACATTCTGATCGGATTCTTCGCCACGTTGAGCGGCATCGGGATCGGCTTGGTATCAGCCAAGCTGATCCTGATGATCGCGGAGAATGTGCTGGATCTCGATGAGACATTGCCGTTCTATGTCCCGGTAGAAGCGGTGCTGCTAACCTTTGGCGCGTTTATCCTGCTGTTCATGTCGATCTCGATCTTTACTGTTGCGATCATTCGCAGCAAAGGCCTGATCGAGCTGATCCGGGGAAGCGACAAGCCGAAGCCGGAACCGAAGGCCTCTGTTCTTCTGTCACTGCTGGCTGTGTTGCTGCTCGGTGCCGGTTACGGTGTTGCGCTCTGGGTTCGGGGCCTGATGGTGGCAGCGGCGATGATTCCCGTGACGATCGTGGTCATCATCGGCACCTACTTCCTGTTTACGCAGCTCAGCGTCTATCTCGTCCGACATGTCCGGAACCGAAGGAATCTGTTCTGGCGCAGGACGAACATGCTGCTGTTCTCTGACCTGTCCTACCGGATGAAGGACAATGCGCGGATGTTTTTTATCGTTGCGATCCTGTCGACGGTGGCATTTTCGGCGATAGGCGCACTGGTGGGCTTTCGGTCAATGACAACCAATATATTTGTGCTGGAGAATCCGTACGCCTTTGAATATACGTCGTTCCCGAGTAACACTGCCGATGCAGAAGAACAGCACATCAAGCTGATCGAACAGACTTTGGGCGAAGAGGGAATCGACTATCGTCGGGTGAGCGGCGTTCTGAGGCTGCAAGCGCAGATTGGTTCCGATGATGGGGTGGATGTGATCGGTGTCAGCGAGTTCAATGCATTTGCCGCCGCAGCGGGACAGAAGACGGTGGAGCTCGGTGATCATGAGGCTCTGATGTTGTACTATACCAATCCCTTGAATGTCGGGCGCGATGCTGAGCCGCATCAACTCCAGCTGGCAGGGGCGGATTCGGTTGTGGAGCTGGAGGTGATCGGTTCAAGGGAATCTTATCTGTTCCCGGTCTATACCCAGATGTACGTGCTGCCCGATCAACTGATCGAGAGCCTGCAGGAGCCGGTGCGCGTTCTGCGCTATCATGTGTTCGATGTGGACAACTGGCGCGGCACGAGAGAAGCCGGCCGGCAACTGTCGGAGGTGCTTCGCGGTTCGCAAGGGTATACGTTCTTCGCCATGGCGCATGTGCTGCATGTGCTGAATCAAGGCTTCGGGGCGATCCTGTTCGTTGGCTTCTTCATCGGAGCGGTGTTCTTCGTGGCTGCAGGCAGCTTCCTGTATTTCCGACTGTACACCGATTTGCCCGATGACAAGCGGAAATTTGCGGCGATCATGAAGATCGGCCTGACGGATGGAGAGCTGTCCAACGTGATCACGAAGCAGCTCGCGATCCTGTTCCTCGTGCCGATCGGGGTAGCGACGGTACACGGCGCGGTTGCGCTAACGGCCCTGCAGCACATGTTCAACTATTCGCTCGCCAAGGAGTCAGCGATTGTGTTGGGAAGCTTCGTGCTCGTTCAGCTGATATACTTCCTGCTCATCAGGGTTCGATATATTCGCCAGGTGAAGGGAGCCTGAGCGGCAAGGAACGCGTGGTTCTCTCCGGGACAGCTCGATTCGGACTAAGGGAGCCCACGCAGATGAGCCGATGAATCAAACACTGATCATCTCGAATGATCAGTGTTTTTATTAGTCTTATAGAAAGTATAACTTCCCATACATTCTCGTAAGACATAAGAAATACTAAGCTGCCACCGGCGTCCTAAAGGACTTGGAGCCAGCCAAGTATTTCTTTATCTGTCGAATTTCGGTAAAATGGGCATGAAAGGGCTACCATACAAGTGCCTGATGTCGTACACTTAAGAAGTCGCACAACGAAAGATACAGAGTATCATAGCTTTGCTAATCACGGACAACCAGTGGAGGACGATGACATGAGCAGCAGCTTGAGATCCAGACTAAGATCCAGAATCAGATCGAATCTTCGAACGAAAATCACCTTGATCGTATGGTTCTTCACCTTGCTAGGCAGTTTGCTGATTGCGTATATAAGCTTCACATCAACCGAAAGACTGGCCGTGGATTCCATGGGACAGATCGCACGGTCGGTAATCGAACAGGCCAGCAGAGTGATCGATATTGAGCGTTACGAGCAGATCACGCTGGAATCCGGCGAAAATGAATACTACTACGAATTGCGAAATCAATTGAACCAGATCAGACAATCAGCCGGACTTACATACTTATACACGATGTCCAGACGCCAAACAGGTGATGGCTATGAATATTACTACATGGTGGATGGGTTGCCGATAGGGGATGAGAATGAATCCCTGCTGGGTGATCGGGAAGAGGAAATCGAGGCCTATCCGGGAATCGTGAAGACATTCGACACGGGCTCCTCGCACGCGGAAATCTCGCATTCGAGCATATGGGGCACCTCCATATCCGCATATATTCCGATTTGCTCGGCCTCAGGAGAGATCATCGGCATCGTTGCGGCAGACATCGATATTACGGATGTCTACCAGTCGATGCAGAAGAAGCGATGGCTGTTGGTCATGACGCTGCTCGGCATCTCGTTGGTCAGTTGCGTGTTGATTTTCATTTACTTATACCGATTGTTGAAGCCGCTTCAATCTCTGAAGCAACAGGTCATGCGCATCGGCGAAGGCGACATGACCTCTCGCATCGATGTGCAGCGCCAGGACGAGATCGGGTATCTGGCTCAAGCGATCAGCGGCATGCAGGACAAGCTGCGCGAGATGATCGGCAATATCCTGCAGGCTGCCGAGTCGGTCAGCGGCCAGAGCACAGATCTGACGAAGTCATCACAGGAAGTGAAGGAAGCCAATGAGCAGATCGCCATGACGATGGAGCAACTGGCGTCAGGCGTGGATCTTGAGGCAAGCGAACTGGGTAGATTGAAGAGGGATATGCAATTATTCGCTTCGAGGATAGGCGATGTGAACGAATTCGGCAGGGAGCTCTCCGGCGAGGCAACGGGGATCGAGGCTCTGGCGAGGCAAGGAGCGCAGCTGATGGACAGCTCGATGCGGCAGATGGCCAATATTAATGAGATGATGAAGCAATCCGTCGACAGAATCCAGCAGTTGAACTGCCAAGCGGAGCAGATCTCCAGACTGGTTCTTGTGATCAGATCGATCGCTGATCAGACCAATCTGCTTGCGCTCAATGCCTCGATCGAAGCGGTGCGGGCAGGCGAACATGGCAGCGGGTTCGCTGTCGTAGCCGGGGAAGTCAGGAAGCTGGCTGATCAGGTTGCCCAGGCTGCGCATGACATCACAACGATCGTCGGAAGCATTCAGGATGATACACAGAGCATGGTGACGTCTCTGGAGAGTGGATATGCCCAGGTGCAGGTCGGCAGCGAGCAGATCGACCGCACGGGAAGCACCTTGCAGCAGATTCAGGCATCGATCTCTGCGGTGTCGGACAAGCTGGCCGCTATCGCCGAGACGATCGACGGGATCACGCAGCAGTCAGAGGATTACGCCGAAGCGATCAACAAGATAGCAGCCCTGTCCCAGGAAACGGCAGCCGGAGTAGAGGAGATATCGGCTTCCATCGAAGAGAGCAATTGCTCCATGGAGGATGTGTCGCGAAGCGCGGATCAGCTGGCGAAGCTGGCGCACACCCTGCGAGACCAGGTGAAGACGTTCAGGATCGAATAGTGCCTGCTCTAGTGGAATTTACCGACTACCCAATCGGTCTCAACTGTCTTATACTTAGTATAGACGCGAATATAAATATATCTTTGATTTGCTTATACATTTGATAGTGGTACACTATGGAATATATTAGATTGAATTCTCACAAATACAAATCTCACAAATAAGGGACGATCACAATGAGCAACAGACAAACCAAGACTGATGTGATTCTGATCGGCGCCGGCATCATGAGCGCCACGCTTGGTTCCCTGCTGAAAGAGTTGGCGCCGGATTGGGAGATTACGGTGTTCGAGAGACGGGGAAGCGCAGGAGAGGAAAGCTCCAACGAATGGAACAATGCCGGAACCGGCCATTCTTCGCTGTGCGAACTGAACTATACCGTTGAGAAGCCGGACGGCTCGATCGATATCAGCAAGGCGATCAAGGTCAATGAAGAGTTTCAGCTGTCCAAGCAATTCTGGTCCTATCTGGTCAAGAGCAATCTGATCAAGAGTCCGCGAGATTTCATCACACCGCTCCCTCATATGAGCTTCGTGCAAGGGGAGAAGAACGTGTCATTCCTGCGGAAGCGTTTTGAAGCGCTGTCGCAGAACCCGCTCTTCTATGGCATGGAATTCAGCGATGATCCGGATCAATTGAAGGAATGGATCCCGCTCATGATGAAGGACCGCAAGATTGAAGGGCCGATCGCCGCGACCCGGATCGAATCCGGTACGGACATCAATTTCGGTGCTTTGACCCGCATGCTGTTCAAGCATCTGGCGGAGCAGAATGTGGCGATCCATTACAACCGGCAGGTGGATGATGTCCGCCGCATGAGCGACGGCTCCTGGGAGGTCATCGTGCGCGATATCCAGAGCGGAGCGGTTGAACGGCATCAGGCCAAGTTCGTGTTCCTGGGCGCAGGCGGCGGCAGCCTGCATCTGCTCCAGAAGTCGTGCATCCCGGAAGGCAAGGGAATCGGGGGATTCCCGGTCAGCGGCCTGTTCATGGTATGCCGCGATCCGGAGATCGTGAAGCAGCATCATGCCAAGGTATACGGAATCGCGCCGGTTGGCGCGCCGCCGATGTCCGTGCCGCATCTGGACACCCGGTTCATCGATCGTCAGGCCTCTCTGTTCTTTGGCCCGTTCGCTGGATTCACGCCGAAGTTCCTGAAATATGGCTCGATGTGGGATCTGTTCAAGTCGATCAAGCTGCATAACCTGATGACGATGCTGGCAGCCGGTGTGAAGAACTTCGAGCTGACCCGATATCTGATCGGACAACTCATGCTGACCAAGGAACAGAGGGTGCAGGAACTGCGCGAGTTCTATCCGAATGCGAGAAGCGAGGATTGGGAACTCGTCGTCGCAGGCCAACGCGTCCAGATCATCAAGGATACGCAAGCGGGCAGAGGAACGCTGCTGTTCGGCACAGAAGTGATCAGCGCCGCCGATGGCTCGATCGCGGCATTGCTCGGCGCTTCGCCTGGCGCTTCTACGGCCGTGGCCATCATGCTCGAGGTCATTCGCAGATGCTTTCCGCAGCATTTGAAGGCTTGGGAGCCGAAGATCAAAGAGATGATTCCGTCCTATGGTGAATCGCTCTTGAAGAAGCCGGATCTGATCGGCGAGATCGAAACGTCTGCGGTTGAGACGCTGGGACTAACCCGTGCGAAGCAGGCTACAGCCTGATCAGCGGGGGCCTGGCATCACAGCATGATTCAATAGATAGCTTGCACGTCAGGAACCATAGCCATACGACAAGCCTGACTCCTTGGCATCAAGGAATCAGGCTTTTGCTGTTCATGGCGGAGCAATTGCCCTGGATTCGGAGGGGCGAAGGTCAGATCATCAGAATCTCGCGCAGTTCCTGTTCGCTCAGCACCGAAGCCGCGCCATGCTCAGGCCCGGTCAGCAGCCTGCTGTTCGACTGCCGGGTTCCACCACAGATCGTACAGGATGACGGTATCAGCCCCGGTATCTTGAACACCTGCGCTTCGTCGAGGATGAGAGCGTGGAACTCGCGACCGGCATAATGCGGCAGGTCCCTAAACAGCAGCGGATAGGAGGTGATGACCACGTCGGTGTCCTCCACATCGCGCAGCTTGGCCTTACGCTAGCGAGGATCACCGTCAGCGATCAGCACCCGGATATCCGGAGCGAACTTGCGAAGCTCCTGCTGCCAATTGTAAATGATGGAGCCAGGTGAGATGATCAGGGCGGGAGTCCGCCGTTTGCGTATGTCCGGGATCACGGACGAGAGGAAGGCGATGCTCTGCACCGTCTTCCCCAGCGAAGGGCAGGTGCACCGCGCGATCGGGGCGCCCTGCGCACCCTCATGCACCTGAACCTGGTTCCGCTCATGGCCGAACACTTCGGCGATATAGACGCCCTCGTCCGCATCATAGCGAAGGAACTGCACTTTTCCGCTGTTGCTAAGCCGCTCCCCCTTCTGATAGGCCTGGGGACTGCACCATTGTTTGATCGCATGCCTTGACAGTTTGATGACCATCGTCCAACCCTTCCTGGCTTTATTCTTTCGTCCATTGTAGAATAGTTCGGTTCGGTTAGAGGAAGGAACCCGTCTGGAAGTTCGGCTGCCATCATGGCAATGGTTCGATGTGCCCATAACGCCTGATGATGGAAACGAAAGATCTAACCGTTCGATGGAATTCGGACGGTGGGATGTGGAAATCATATGCCTTTTGGTAAATACAGAAATCTGTCGAATTATGTTGAAATGAAAATGGGACATTGGTTATAATTATTCTAAACAGCGAAAGGGCAAACTTGTCGAAAGGCAAGGACGCAAAGCCGCGGGCCTAAGGTGAGGAATCTCACTATGGCAGCCGGGTTGCCGGGGATAAATGGGGAAACTTCGGCCACTTGCTTAAGTGGCCTTTTCCATTTTCCAGGGGAGGAAGGGTGGCGATGAGTTTAATGGATCTGCATTCATTAAATACACGCAATAAACTGATGCTTCTGTTATGTTGGGGATTGACGGTAATCGGCACGTTAACGGGACTCATCGTCGGACAGACGAAGTTGGCCGCGCTCACTCTGATCTACGGCATCGTGTCTTTCGCGATGCCGACGTTTCTCGTCTGGAAGCAAAGGCTGGACAAACTGATCATGTACTGGGTCACCCTGGTCTTCGCTTTATATGGCTATCTGGCTCAGCCAAGCGTTTTGCTTTATATGTGGACATTTCTGTATGTTGTATTTCTCAGCTTGTATTTTGACTATCGTCCCGTCATTTTGATGGGGATTGCCAATATTATCTACACGATCTACTTTGTCTACAAGAATGATGCGACCCTCTTCCTTGCAGCGACGAATAATCCCATTCGGGTGATGCTGTCGCTCATCGGCATCCATTTGCTGGTCACAAGCTTGCTCATCATGCAATCGTACTTCGGATCGCGGCTGCGCTCGAACAGCTTGCTGATGGAGAGGCTGTCGAAGACGGACGCCCTGACCGGGCTGTTCAATCACAAGATGTTCTATGAGTATCTGGAGCAGACGCTGCGGGAATTGTCGGCAGAGCTGGTGTCGAATGTGCATCTGGCTATGATCGATATTGACAACTTCAAGCAGATCAATGATTCGTTCGGCCATGCGACCGGGGATCTGATCGTCAGACGGGTCGCCGAAGCGATCCGCAGCAACAAGACATCGAGCGATTTCGTCGCCAGATACGGCGGCGAAGAGTTCGCGATCATCTTCCGCGACAAAACCCTGCAACAAGCATGCAAGATCGCAGAGAACATTCGTCTCGAACTCGAGAAGCTCCATCATCCGGAGATTGGGCATCAACCGGTCACGATCAGCATTGGACTCAAGCAAGCCAGCCCGGAGATGAGCAAGTCGGAGTTGTTCGAACGGGCGGATGAACTCATGTACTCGGCGAAGAGACAAGGCAAGAATCGGACGATCGTGGAGTAAGGCCGACGCCGGGAATCAACATGGACAAGACGCGGATGCAGAAGAAGCTGTCGCCCCCTGAGGGGGCGGCAGCTTCTTCCGTTGGAGAGGGCAGTTCAGTCGCTACAGGTTGAGACGGGCAAGCTCCTGACGAACGAGCGGCGCCACTCTCGTGCCGAGCAGTTCGATCGAGCGGAGCATGTCGCGATGGGGAATGGAGCCAAAGTCGCAATGCAGCATAAATCGCGTGATCCCCAGATTCTTGCGCAGCAGGACGATCTTCTCGGCCACATACTCCGGATCGCCGACATAGAGACAGCCGCGCAAGCTGCAGGCAGCATCGAACGCATCCCTGTCATAATGCGGCCAGCCGCGTTCGCGTCCGAGCTTGTTCATCTGCGCCTGATTCGGAGGGAAAAACAGTTCGGCAGCCCGCTCCCTCGTATCGGCGATGAAGCCGTGCGAATGGGTGGCCACGGGCAGTTTGTCCGGATCATGCCCGGCCTTGCGAGCGGCATCCTTGTACAGCTGAACGAGAGGGGCGAACCGCTCAGGCATGCCGCCGATGATCGCCAGCACGAGCGGCAGTCCGAGGATGCCGGCGCGCGCGACGGACTCTGGCGTGCCGCCGCTGGCAATCCAGACGGGCAGCGGGTTCTGAACCGCCCGAGGGTAGACGCCGAGATTGTTGATCGCCGGACGGTGGCCACCTGGCCAGGAGACGATCTCCGAGGAACGTATCTTCAGCAGCAGCTCCAGCTTCTCTTCGAACAGTTCATGATAATCGTTCAGGCTGTAGCCGAAGAGCGGGAATGATTCGATGAAGGAACCCCTGCCTGCCATGATCTCGGCCCGGCCGTTCGATACGGCATCCAGAGTGGCAAACGCCTGATAGACGCGGACAGGATCGTCGGACGACAGCACGGTGACGGCGCTGGTCAGCCGGATGTGCTTCGTCTGCGTCGCCGCAGCAGCGAGGATGATTTCCGGTGCCGAGCTGGCGTAGTCCTTGCGATGATGCTCGCCGATGCCATATACGTCGAGGCCGACCTGATCCGCCAGGATGATCTCCTCGACAGCGCGCTGGATGCGCTCCGCATGAGTGATCGTTTCACCGGTGATCGGATGGGGGTCTGCCTCGAGGAAGGTGCTTATGCCTATCTCGATCGAAGGGGTTGCTTGATGGTCTTGGTCAGTCATATCGATTCTCCTCCTTGGTAACCTGGCTCCATCTTACTATAATTTCGTACGTTTCTCAATCCGAGTAAGTAAGGATCGATTTCAACGTCTCAGTTGAAGCGTAGTATGATCGTTCCTGCGGATGATCATGTTCAGGCGGTCGGCGTTTGTCAGGACTGTGATGTGCATGAATCTGCTTTGCAGGCAAGCTGCTCGTCCGTTACAATGTGGGTAGGATGACAACTCATGGACATATGGCCGTATATGTCGGAAAGGTGTGAGAGCCATTGATCTCCGGTATTGTGTTATATATGATCTTCAGCGCGCTGCTTTCATTCGCCAGCGTACAGGAGGATGAGCTGGCTCTGCTGCGAGAGGCGCTCATCTATGACAGGCCTGAGATTACCGTCGCGGCTCCTGCAAGGCCAGGAACGGCTGCGCAAGGAGCGGATGACCTGACGGCCGCGCTTGATGAGATTCTGCAGGACGCGCGCCTCACCGGTGCAATGACAGGAGTCAGCGTCCGTCTGGCCGATACCGGAGAGCTGCTCTACTCCCACATGGGCGATATCCGGCTGACTCCGGCATCCAATATGAAGATTCTGACCGCTGTCGCCGCGCTGGAAATGCTCGGACCGGAGTACCGTTTCACGACAGAGTTGCTGACGGACGGACAGATCAAGGATGGCACGCTGATCGGCAACCTGTACCTGAAGGGAAAAGGCGATCCGACGCTGATGAAGGAAGAACTGGACCGGTTCGCCGAGCGTTTGCGGGAACTTGGCATCACGAAGATCGAAGGGCATCTGATCGGCGATGACAGCTGGTATGACGATATTCGCCTGTCGCTTGACCTCGACTGGTCGGACGAACCGTACTATACCGGGACGCAGGTGTCGGCGTTGACCATGTCGCCGAATGAGGACTATGACGCGGGGACGGTGATCGTCGAAGTGAGCCCGGGTTCGGCTGCGGGAAGCGAGCCGCAGGTCAAGGTGATTCCCGAGACGGACTACGTGACGATCGTGAATCAAGCGGTGACAGGCAGCAGCAGAGAGAGGAATACGATCAAGGTCGAACGCGAACATGGAACGAATCGCATCATCGTCAGCGGCTCGATTCCGCTCGGCGGCACGACAAGCCGAGTATGGGCATCCGTATGGGAGCCGACCGGTTATGTGCTCGACGTGTTCAGCCGTTCGCTGAAGGAGCATGGCATCACATTCGGCGCGATGTCCGAGACGCTGACGGGCATCGCGCCTGAGGAGGCGACCCTGCTGGCTTCCAGGAGCTCGATTCCGCTCAGCGAGCTGCTCATTCCGTTCATGAAATTGAGCAATAACGGACACGGGGAGATCCTGACGAAGGAGATGGGTCGCGTCATCCACGGCGAAGGCAGCTGGACCAAGGGCTTGCGGGTAGTCCGGGATGTTCTGGCGAATCTTGGCGTAAACACCGATATGCTCGTGCTGCGCGACGGCTCGGGTATGAGCCACATCACGAAGATCCCGGCGGATGAATTGTCCTATCTGCTGTATGCGGTTCAGGACAAGAGCTGGTATCCGATATTCGAACGCTCGCTGCCGGTGGCAGGCGCGTCGGACAGGCTGACGGGCGGGACGCTGCGCTCGCGGATGAAAGGAACGGCCGCGGAAGGCAACGTCAAGGCGAAGACCGGCTCGCTTACGGGCGTGTCCACGCTGTCCGGATACGTGACCACCAGCGATGGGGAGAGGCTGATCTTCTCGATCCTGATCAACAACTTCGTCGCCTCATCGGTCCGGCCCATCGAGGACAGGATCGCGGTCAACCTGGCCAGTTGGAAGCTGAGATAGAAACCTGTGCAATCATCAAATGATTGGAGGGTAAAACCATGAAAATGCGCGTGTCTGCAGTGCAATATCATCTTCATTCGATTGACAGCTTCGAGCAATTCGCCGAACAGGTGACGCATTATGTCAAGACGGCGGCGGAGTTTGAGGCGGAGTTCGTGCTGTTCCCTGAATTTTTCACCACCCAGCTGCTGTCGATCCCGGTCGCTGGTTCGGCAGGCAATCGCCCGATCGGGGACTTGGCTGACTACACTGACCGCTATGTTGAACTGTTCCGGTCATTGGCGGCAAGCACCGGCATGCATCTGATCGGCGGGACGCACATCGTACGGAAGGGCGGCAAGCTCTACAATACCGCGCATCTGTTCTATCCGGACGGACAGGTGGAGGAGCAGGCGAAGATCCATCTGACGCCGACGGAGGTGAAAGAATGGAAGTTGGCGCCGGGAGAAGGCGTGCGCGTATTCGATACGCCGAAAGGGAAGATCGCGATGCTCACCTGTTACGACATCGAGTTTCCGGAGATCGTCCGCATCGTGCGCGGTTTGGGGGCGGATGTGATCTTCTGTCCGTCCTGCACGGATGACCGGCACGGATTCCATCGCGTGCGTTACTGTTGCCACGCGCGGACGATCGAGAACCAGCTATATGTGGTGACGACAGGGACAGTGGGGGCGCTGCCGACCGTCGACTTCATGCGCGCCAACTTCGGCCAGGCGGCGGTGATCACGCCGAATGACATCCCGTTCCCGCCGCACGGCATCCTCGTTGAGGGAGAGATCAACCAGGATATGATCGTGACGGCGGATGTGGACCTGTCCTTGCTCGCGACGGTGCGCGAGCGCGGCTCGGTGACGACGTGGCGCGACCGCCGCACTGATCTGTATCCGGACCTCGGCCAGCATGCCGATTCGTGATTCATGGCGGGAAAGGGGCCTGTAACCATGGGATATGAGAAACGTTTCTATGTGCAGGGGAAGGATCGCAATCATCAGGCAGTTATCCGCAACTATCGCCGCGAGGATTTTCCCGAGCTGATCGAGATTCAGCGTGAGAGCTTTCCCCCGCCTTTTCCATCGGAGTTGTGGTGGAACGAAGAACAGCTGACCAGCCATGTGACGCGGTTCCCGGAAGGCGCGCTGTGCGTGGAGGTGGACGGCGTGCTGGCCGGTTCGATGACGGGGTTGATCGTTCATTTCGATCCCGGGCATCTGCAGCATACGTGGGAAGAAATTACCGACAGCGGATATATCCGTAACCATGACCCAAACGGCAATACGCTGTATATCGTCGACATCTGCATCCGCCCCGCCTATCGTTCCATGAAGCTGGGCTACTGGCTGATGCAATCGATGTGCGAAGTCGTCGTGCATCTCGGACTCGACAGGCTGCTGGGCGGCGGCAGGATGCCGGGGTATCACCGCTATGCCAATCAGATGACTCCTGAACAGTACGTGCAGGCGGTTGTGGAAGGGACGATCCGCGATCCGGTCATCACCTTCCTGCTTCGCTGCGGCCGCAGTCCGATCGGTGTCGTGAATCAATACCTGGAGGATGAGGAATCCTGCAACAACGCCGTGCTGATGGAGTGGAAGAACCCGTTCAAGCAGCCGGGCGATGAATAGGATGCCGGGTTTCTTAAATCATAAAGATCCGCATGAAAACCGTTGTAGAACGGGTAAACCGTTCTGCAACGGTTTTTTATTGGTCTTATAGAAAGTATAACTTCCCATACATTCTCGTAAGACATAAGAAATACTAAGCTGCCACCGGCGTCCTAAAGGACTTGGCGCCAGCCAAGTATTTCTTTAGTCTTATAGAAAGTATAACTTCCCATACATTCTCGTAAGACATAAGAAATACCAAGCTGCCACCGGCGTCCTAAAGGACTTGGCGCCAGCCAAGTATTTCTTTGGCACGTGACAGAGGAACGGGGGTTTTGTCACGTTGGTAACGGTTCATTATTTGTTGAATTGCAATCAGATTTATAGTATTGTTAAATTATACATGATTATATTAACAATAGTATTGAAAGCGTTTGTAGTTACAGGCGGGGGTGGCAGCGAGCAGCATGCATCCGATACTTGACCATTTATTCATGGAGAGGAGAGCGAACAAGTGAATCGAAGCATGAAGCTGGGCATTGCGGTGATCGGCATCATCGTGATCTTGATCATAATCGCAGGGGTGATCTATCTGAACAGGGACAAACCTGAAGATCCGGTTCCGGTCGCGAACACGGACAGCGGCGGGGAACAAGCGCAAACGAAGGATCCGGAACCTGCATCCGCTCCGATGGTTCAATATGATGCTGAACCGCCAACCTTCCGGAACGTATCTGTCCATGACCCGTCGATCATCAAGGTCGATGGCACTTACTATATCTTCGGTACGCATATCGAGGCGGCGAAGTCGGACGACCTGATGGCGTGGACGCGATTCACCAACGGATATGCGACGCCGGGCAACAAGCTGTACGGCGATCTGTCCGCCAATCTGGCGGAGTCCTTCCGCTGGGCTGGCGAAGACGATGCGGACAGCAAAGGCGGGTTCGCCGTATGGGCGCCGGAGATCTTCTGGAACGAGCACTATGTGAACGAAGATGGAACGAAGGGCGCATACATGCTCTACTACAGCGCTTCTTCCACGTATATCCGCTCGGCGATCGGGTTCGCGGTGTCGAAGGAGATCGAAGGCCCCTATCAGTATGTGGACACGATCGTCTACTCCGGATTTACGAGGGAAGAAGCCTACGATCACAACAGCGATGTCAACAAAATATGGACGAACACCAATATTCCGAAGCTGATCGAAGCGGGCAAAGTGAGCGGAGTAAGTGACAGCTGGTTCAGCGCAAACGGCGCGTACAACAACCGTCTGTACCCCAATGCGATCGATGCGACGCTGTTCTATGATGCCGATGGCAAGCTGTGGATGGCATACGGATCCTGGTCGGGAGGCATCTTCCTGCTGGAGATCGATCCGGTGACCGGACGACCGATCTATCCGGGTGGAGATGGGGAAACGCCGGACGGGCGAATGATCGACCGCTACTTCGGCACGAAGATCGCGGGCGGATATACCAAGTCCGGTGAAGGCCCGTACATCGTCTATGATCGCAACACGGGCTATTATTACCTCTACATGACCTATGGCTGGCTTGGCGCCGATGGCGGTTACAACATGCGGCTGTTCCGCTCCGAGCATCCGGACGGACCCTATGTCGATATCAAGGGACAGAGCGCCGTATTGCCTGGCAGTGTGGACAATGCCCCATACGGCAACAAGTTGATGGGCAACTACATCTTCGAGCGGAAGCTCGGAGAGCCAGGCAGCGGCACCGGTGTAGGTTATGCATCACCGGGACACAACTCCGTGCTGTACGATGAAGATCTGGGCAAGATGTTCCTCGTCTTCCATACGCGTTTCCCTGAGAGAGGCGAGATGCATGAAGTGCGCGTGCACCAGCTCTTCATGACCAAGGACGGCTGGCCGATCGCTGCGCCATACCGGTACGCGGGAGAATCGCTCGTGAACATCGAGCGGGACGCGCTCGTCGGCAGCTACAAGATCATCAATCACGGCAAGGATAATCTGGCGGCGTTCAAGAAGCCTGAGGTCATCCGCTTCGAGGCCGACGGCACGATCAGCGGCAGCACGAGCGGTACTTGGCAGAAGGTCGGCGAATACGAAGCCATCATCACGTTGAGCAATGTCGAGTATCATGGCGTGTATGTCTGGCAATGGGATCCGGTCTCGAGCAGCTATGTGCTGGCATTTACGGCGCTGAACGGGGAAGGCATGACGCTGTGGGGCAGCAAGATTCCGGACCGGACTGATGAGGAGATCGTGACGGCGATCGAGCAGGATCTGCGGATCGATACGGTCGCGGTTGTCTCGAATCTGACATTGCCGACGGAAGCAGCAGGAGGCGCAACGATCACCTGGTCGAGCTCCAATCCGGAGATCGTCACGGACAATGGGATCGTGAAGAGGCCGCCTGCAGGATCGGAGGCGGGGAAAGCAACGCTGACTGCGACCATCACGAAGGGAAGCGTCACCGCAACCAGAACCTTCGAAGTGACTGTACTGCCTGAGATTAAGGCAGTGGAGCTGAGAGCGCATTATCCATTCGAAGGCGATCTTCAGGATGCGACAGGTCATCACGCAGCAGGCTCGCCGACGGGTGACCGGATCGACAATACGGGAGGAGCGATCTCGTATGAGGATGGCGTGGTCGGTCAGGCTGCCGTATTCGACGGCAGCTCCGGCGTGCGGCTGCCTGATGGTCTCATCGTAGGCGATCAATACAGCGTGTCGCTGTGGATTCATCCGACCGCTCTGACGCAGTACACGACCACATTCTTCGGAGCGAGGGACAGCAATAACTGGGTCAGCATCGTGCCGGACGGACCGATCGAGCATCAGACGATGGTCTGGTCCGGGAGCAGCCGATGGTACGACGGTACGAGCGGGATGACGGTCGATACGGATGAGTGGACGCATCTGGCGCTGACCGTGGACAAGGGAACGGTTCGCTTCTATGTGAATGGGGAGCAGAAGTTTAACGGCACAAGCTTCCCGGATGTGTTCACCTCAGCCGGCTCGAGCTTCAGCCTGGGCGTCAACTGGTGGGATCCGCCCTTTCAGGGGCTGATCGATGAACTGCGCATCTACGATGGAGTGCTGGGCCAGTCCGAGATTGAAGAATTGTACGGCGAGATGCATTGAATCTGAAGACAACACAGCGGAAGTGCGGCATGCCCGATGCTGGCAAACGGCGAGTCCTTGTATGGACCTGTTTGCGCGGATCGGAGCAGGCTGCCTTCCGCTGTTCACGTTCTCAGGCAGGACGTCATCGCTGCCTGCGGATGGGTTCAATCATCCAGATCGACGTTGTGATAGATCTGCTGCACGTCCTCAAGATCGTCCAGCGCATCGATCAGCTTCTCGAACTGGGCGCGCGCATCGCCGGTCAGAACGACATCGTTCTTCGCCAGCATCGTCAGCTCCGCTACGGTATAATCGGTGATTCCGGCGTTCTTGAAGGCGCGCTGCACCTCATGGAATTGATCTGGCTCAGCGTACACGATCACCGAGTCGTCCTCTTCGATGATGTCACGCACATCTACATCGGCTTCCATCAGCAGTTCCAGCACTTCCTCCGCTGTTTTGCCTTCGACACCCAACACGGCTGTTGCGTCAAACATATAGGATACCGAACCTGTGACTCCCATATTGCCGCCGTTCTTGTTAAAGGCGGCACGCACTTCTGCCGCTGTGCGGTTCACATTATTGGTCAATGTATCAACGATGATCATGGAGCCGTTTGGACCGAAGCCTTCATAGCGCAGCTCCTCAAACGTTTCATCAGAGTTGCCCTTGGCCTTGTCGATCGCCCGGTCGATGATCGCTTTAGGCACGTTGTATGTCTTCGCGCGTTCTATAACTAATCTCAGGGCCTGATTTGTCTCCGGATCGGGATCACCGCGCCTTGCAGCCACATAGAGCTCACGGCCGAATTTGGCATAGATGCGGCTGGTGTTGGTATCTTTTGCGGCTTTTTTGTCCTTGATATTGTTCCACTTGCGCCCCATAATTCCAACTCACTTTCGATCCTAATTTTATCGAGGATATTCATTCGAGCTAAATCATAAGTTTATCATAACTCGATTCCTCGAGAAAGCATTCCAAATCTATTATATGATCTCATCCGCACCAGACACAAGAAAGCATAGGTTGCGGGCAATGAAGGCTTACAACGATCCGGTTTTTTTCTATTTCTATAGTCCCATATCTTTCTGCGAAATAAGACACAATTCGACATGTAGTAGAATGAATTAGGATTATCGCCATTTCAAATAAGGCAATTTGCTTACAACAGGAGGATGACAGAAAAAATGGCAGGTTTCTTTGACAAGCTTAGGCAAGGGGCGCAGGAGGCTGGCAAAAAGGCGCAGATTACGGTTCCTCGTCATCCTGGCGATGATCGCGGCGACTGCGGCGATCGTATGGTGGTTGCGACGCACGAGCAAGCGGCGGCAGCAGAGATAACGCAAGATCCGATGATCATGCGATTTGTGCAACAACGCCGCCTGTCGCTCCTGATCGCGCATGACCCGGCGTTTCTATCGCAGATTCCGCTTCCTCCAGGATGGAAGGGAGAACAACTCAGGCGGTTCCTGGCCGAGGTCAGCGATCCGGCCATATCCATTTTTGCTATGGAGGGAAGCTTGCTATAATGAGAGTAATCAATATGGGGCTCAAGCAACCGTCCAGTATTTCTTGTGTGGCATGAAATGCAAGGTGCCAATCAATACTGTCGGATCGAGGTGAACGGGCTTGGATTGGCTGTCGAGGATCGTAGAGGAGAAGATTCAGGAAGCGATCGAGAAGGGCGAGTTCAACAACGTGCAGGGGATGAGCAAGCCGCTGAAGCTGGATGATGATTCCATGGTGCCTGAAGATCTCAGGGCGACTTACCGGCTGATGAAGAATGCCGGCGTTCTGCCGGAGGAGCTCCAGTTGCGCAAGGACATGATCACGCTGCAGGATCTGATCAAATGTTGCGACGATGAACGGGAGCAGGAGAAGCTGCAGCGGGAGCTGTCAGCGCTGCGGCTCCGCTATCAGACGCTGATGGCGCAGAGAGGCTGGTCGGCATCGGCTGTCTTCAGGGAATATGAGGAGAAGATTGAGAACAAGCTTGCGGGACATGAGGAGAAGTAGAAGACGAGCTGCAATCGATGAAAATCGAGCATCGATTCTCAGCAACAGGTGCGGACTTCTGTTATGTTCAGGGCTGACCGCTCGTGATATGATGTTGTTGACAGCGTTTGCTGAAATGACAGATGACAGATTGACGAATAAGGGGTTGGACATTCGATGAAGCGGGTTGTCGTTACGTTTCCGCATGGCAAGTTCAAGGTGCTGACGATGAGTTATGATGACGGTCGGGCAGCTGATCGGCGGCTCGTCGACATTTTCAACAAGCATGGGATCAAGGGAACCTTCCACATCAACGCAGGTTTGCTGGGGCAGGGCGACCGGATCGGAGCGGATGAGATCGCCGAGTTGTACCAGGGGCATGAAGTTTCTGCGCATACGCTCACCCATCCGACGATCGCCAGATGCTCGAAGGAGCAGCTCGTGTACGAGATCATGGAGGATCGCAAGCGCCTGGAGGAGCTCGTCGGTTATCCGGTGCGCGGCATGTCCTACCCGAACGGCTCATACAGCCGTGCGATTATCGATATGCTGCCGCATCTCGGCATCGAGTACGCGCGCACGGTACATAGTACGGGCAACTTCGCTCTCCCCGATGATCCGCTGGAGTGGAAAGCGACCTGTCACCACAAGCGCGATCTCCTGAATCTGGGTGAGCAGTTCCTGGCGTTGCACAAGAGCCAGTACCTCTTCATGATGTATGTCTGGGGACACAGCTATGAATTCGACAACGACAACAACTGGGAGCTCATCGAGGATTTCTGCCGTCTGATGGGCGGTCAGGACAATATCTGGTATGCGACCAACATCGAGTACATCGACTATATGAATGCATTCCGCCGTTTGCAGTTCTCCGCCTCGCAGGACTTCGTCTATAATCCATCCTATCAGAGCGTCTGGCTCCATGTGGATGGGCGGGGAGTCCTTGAGGTCAAGGGCGGAACGACGACAATTTTATAGTGCATGACAAGAAGCAAGGGGCTGTGACTATGGTCACAAGCCTTTTGTGCTTTTTCCTGGATCTTGCCGGGCGACATTCAGTGAAATTTCTCTACAAAATCTGCACCAATACTGATAAAATTGAACTAATTCTTTTTAATATATAGATAGAGTTGCTTTACGGGTTGGATGTCGGAGAGGAGGAACTCGCATACATACGGACATTAAGAAACATGAAGTGGCGCCTTATTATCAGCCGATTGTTTCCTTGCAGACACGAAAGATCGCCGGCTATGAAACATTGGGCAGAAGAATCGTCGACGGCAAGCCCGTCAGCCTTGGATCTTTCTTCGCAGATCCCATGATCAGCGAGGATACTCACCTGGAGATCGACCGTACGCTCCGTGATCGAGCCATCAGCAACGTTCGTCGTTTGGAGCCGAACCAGCTGCTGTTTCTGAATCTGAAGCCCTCCTGGATCTACAGGCAGTACAAGACGAACGGGAAACTGAAGACGCTGGAGATGATCGACAAGCACGCGGTCAATCCGGAGCAGATCGTGATTGAGATTACGGAGGAGTATTTCAAGGGCGAGTTGACGGAACTGACGGAGATCGTCAATATGTACAAGGACAAAGGCTGTACGGTAGCGGTGGATGACGTGGGAAGCGGGTTCAGCAACTTCGACCGGATCGCGTTGATTCAGCCCAAAATTCTGAAAGTGGATCTGAACATCCTGAGGAAAAGCGCAACCCATGACGGTTACAAAGCCTTGATGCGTTCCTTCTCCATCCTGTCCTCCCAGATTGGCGCTTCCCTTCTGGTAGAAGGAGTGGAGACCAGGCAGGATCTGCATCAATCCCTGAGAGTTGGCGCCAGAAATGTGCAAGGGTATCTGTTCAGCGAGGCGCGGGCCGAATTTATGCCATCGGATCGTTTCTCGGATATGCTGAAGGAGGAGCTGACCTTGTTCAGTAACGAGGAATTTGCCAAGCTGCAGCACCTCATGGCGCTGGAGGATTCCTTCGAATCGCTCTTCTCGCCGGCTCTGACCCTGCATGACGATGAGCATGCGGATCGCCTGATCGAGAGCGTACTGGACAGAGTATATACGAACTGTATTCGCATCTTTATCTGCCAGGAGGATGGTGTCCAGATTTCGTCGAATTTTCAGCGCGCAGACGGAGGAAGATGGATGAAGCAACCGCAGTATAGGGGTTCGAACTGGATCTGGCGGCCGTATTTTCTGCCGAACATCATCCTGATGAACAAATGGGGCAGAGGCATCCTGTCCACCGTCTATACGGACCTCGACAGCTCCAGCCTGATTCAGACCTATTCGTTCCCCTTGGGCAACGGGTATTATATGTTCCTTGATCTGGAGATCTAGACATGCAACTTCGGTTTAATGTTAGCGTCCTATGTTGTATAATGAATGCAATCCACAGATATATAACGTATGCTATGGCTTGCAGGCGTTTATATAGCGAGAAGGAAGGTAACCCATGTCCGAAGCGAATATCACACGAATCCATCAGGACGGCAAGGAATACATCATCATCGGCACTGCACACGTATCGAGACAAAGCGCCGAGCAGGTGAAGGAAGTGATCGAACAGGAGCGTCCGGACGCCGTCTGCGTCGAATTGGACGAGCAGCGCTACCAGTCGATCATGGAAGGTAACAAATGGAAGGAAATGGACATTTTCAAAGTGATCCGGGAAGGCAAATCCAGCGTGCTGCTGGTGAACCTGGCGGTTTCCTCCTTCCAGAAGCGGATCGCAGAGCAGTTCGACATCCAGCCTGGACAGGAGATGATCCAGGGCATCAAATCAGCGGAGGAAGTTGGCGCGAAGCTGGTGCTTGCTGACCGCAACATTCAGGTGACGTTCTCCCGCATCTGGAAGAGTGTCGGCTTCTGGGGCAAGATGAAGCTGCTGGCACAGATCGTCTACAGCATCTTCAGCAACGAGGAAGTGACGGTAGAAGAGCTGGAGAAGATGAAGTCGCAGGATATGCTCGATTCGATCCTCGAGGAGTTCTCGGCGAGCTTCCCGCGGCTGAAGACGCCGCTCATCGACGAGCGCGACCAGTATCTGGCGCAGAAGATCAAGGAAGCGCCAGGCAACAAGGTCGTTGCGGTGTTGGGCGCAGCGCATGTGCCGGGCGTCAAGGAACAGATCAAGCGGGATCACGATCTGAACGCGTTGTCGGAGTTGCCGCCGAAGTCCAGATGGCCGAAGATCATCGGCTGGAGCATCCCGATCTTGATCCTGGCGATCATCGCCTATACGTTCGTCGCGAATCCGCAGGCAGGCTGGCAGCAGATGCTCAGCTGGGTGCTGTGGCACGGTTCGCTGTCCGCCATCGGTGCGGCGGTTGCCCTCGCCCATCCGCTGGCGATCCTGACGGCATTCATCGCCGCACCGATCACCTCGCTCAATCCGATTCTCGCCTCCGGCTGGTTCGCGGGGATCGCGCAGACGTACTTCAAGCGGCCAAACGTCGGAGATTTCCAGAATCTGTCGACAGACGTGACCAGTGTGAAGGGTTTCTGGCGCAACAAGGTGACAAGAATCCTGCTCGTCGTCGTGCTGTCCAACATCGGCAGCTCGATTGGCACATTCATCGGCGGCGCCGATGTTTTGCGCGTATTCTTCAACAATCTGTAGACATCACAAGATCCGCCGCGGTTCCGCGAACAGAACCCGGCGGATCTTGGTGCTTGCAAGGGGGATATATAGTCGACTCAGCCGATGATATTCCTGATGGCTCGAATGATCGCTTCTTTCTCGACGTTTCTGACCTTCGCCCGCTGTTCCAGCATGTACGCATACCAGGCAGCCTTGCCTTCCTCGCCGATATCGCCGACGGTGCGTCCATCCCAGTTCCACTCCGGATGCAGCTCCCAGAACTGCGCCCGCCAGGATGAAATCATCTGCGTGATCTCCTCCGGCCGCTCGATGAATGTCCCGAGCTCCTGCCCTGCGCTGTTGAAGAACACGTAAGTCGGCAGACGAAGCTTGCCGTCGTGAGCGGGATACGCCTCAGCGATGTCCCGGTTGTCCGGATCGCGAATGAGGATGTGCAGCTTCAGCTTCCCTGTCAGCTGTTCGATCCTGGCCATCAGCGGCAGGTTCGATGCCACATCGCCGCACCAGTCATGGGCAAGCACTAGAACATCGACCGGTTCGGCAAGCGATTGGAAATAGGACAGCTCCTGATCGGTCAATTCATATGCTTCGTAGTTGCGGCGCAGCAAGTCCTGATGCACCTGGGCGTTGTCGACAAATTGCCGGAAGGTGATGCCTTCCTGATAGGCTCGCAGTCTCCTGTCGTCACTGATCGCATTGGTACGAGATTGCATCCTGATCGCCTCCATGTATGGGATGAGAAATGGGAGTCATATGGATGATGCTTCCGTTATATGTCTATCATATCATGCCTGATTCGGCGCGCAAAATTATTCATCGTGAAGCATATCTTGAGACGCGCTTTATCACGTATAATAGGCATGATAACGTTTACATTCGGCAAGATGCGGAGGGATGCGGCGATGCTGGACAGAATGGTGAACTCACCATATTCGTATGCCTTCGGGATGCTGGCGATGATGATCCCGGTACAGGCATTTATGTCGTATTACATGTGGTTCTGCATGGCGATGACGAGGGAGCGGGAGGATGTGCGGGCGCCGGAGCCGCTCGCGCTGAAGGAAGCGTTCAAGGAGACGCTGAAGAACGGGCCGTTCTGGGTGTTCAATATCGCCAATTCGTTCGCCCAGACCGTCAACGGCCTGATCAGCTCGCTGATTCCGTTCTATGCCGTTTATGTGCTCGGCATCCCCGAAGAGCAGGTGACGATCCTGATGGCCTCCGTATTTGTCTCGGTCATTCCGCTGGTATGGGTATGGTACCGGATCGTGCGCCGGCTCGGTCCGGTGAACGGCTGGCGTGCGGCCTTTGTGTGCTATGCGTTGTCCGTCATCCCGCTCTGGTTTGCGCAAGGGTTAGTCGGCGGCGTCATCGCCGGGATCATCGTCGGCTTCGGTCTGGCTGGTTTCCTCGTGACGCCGCCTGTCCTGACCGGGCGGATCATCGACCGCGACGCGGAGCAGACCGGACGTCGAAGAGAGGGAATGTATACAGCCGTAGCCGGTTTCATCACCAGGTCCAGCGGCATCCTGTCCGCACTTGCTTTCTTCGTGGTGGGGGTCATCTATGGCTATGAGAGCGGCGACAATCCGGGACCCGATCCGGAAGGGGCGTTCCGTTTCCTGATCTGCATCGTTCCATTCGTGCTGCTCGCCGTCTCATTTCTCATGTCGCTTCTGTTCAAGGGCTATTCCGGCAAGGAGGTGAACCAACATGGCCAAACGACTCATCTTGAACTGTGACGACTACGGACAGAGCCGCGCTGCGAATGAGGCGATCCAGCAACTCTTGGCGGAGCGGCGGGTATCTTCGGCGACGATCATGGCGCCGGCGCCTGCCTTCAGGGAAGCTGCGGAGTGGGTGAAGCGCCGCGGCATTCGCAATGTCGGGCTGCATCTGACGCTGACAAGCGAGATTGACGGCCGCAGATGGAAGAGCCTGAGCGGGGGTAGCTCGCTGCATGACGAGAGCGGATATATGCCGAAGACGATTCTCGAATTCGAGCAGCGGGCCGATTCTGATGAGGTGAAGAAGGAGATCCAGGCGCAGTTTCGGGCGGCACGAGAGGCGGGGTTAGTCCCATCCCACGTCGATAATCATATGGGCAGCCTGTATGGCATTGCAACAGGGCGCAGTTTCCTGCCTTATGTGCTGAAGGTGTGCGCAACGCGCAAGCTGCCGTTTCGCGTGCCGCGCCATGTCTATGAGAAGGATGAGCTGCTGAACTCCATCCCAAACGCCGCCGCCACGCTCAGAAAGGTGGCGCTGCTGGCCGATCTGCTCGGCTGCCGCATCCCGGACTATTTGTTGTCTCATCCATACGAGCTGCAGCCAGGCGAGACTTACGCCAGCTTCAAATCGATGTTCATCGCCAAGCTGTATGAGCTGCCGGATGGCGTGTCCGAGACGTATATCCATCCTGCCGTCGATGATCCTGTCATGCGGAAGCTGGTGCCGTCATGGGAGAAGCGGGTGTGGGAATACCGGTTGATGCTCGATGACGATTTTGCCTATGCGCTGAAGGATGCCGGTGTGATCTTGACGGATTATGCCTATGTGCAGCAGCATCTGCGGCGGTCGAGATGGACGGCGGGGTTGAAGCTGCTTGCCTCAAGCTTGTGACAAAGGGGACGGGGGTATTGTCACCCATGCAGGTGACAACCCCCGTCCCCTTTGTCACTTCAGCCGAACACCATCTTGTCATCGGCCAGCTTGTGCCCGCTGATCTTCTCGAATTCCTGGAGCAGCTTCTCGATCGTCAACTGCTTCTTCTCTTCCTCGCTGAAGTCGAGGATGATGCGGCCCTCGTCCATCATGATCAGGCGATTGCCGAGTCGGATCGCTTGCTCCATGTTGTGCGTGACCATGAGTGTCGTCAGGCGCAGTTCGCGTACGAGCTTATCCGTCATGCGTGTGATCAGCTCGGCCCGGTTCGGGTCCAGCGCTGCGGTATGCTCGTCGAGCAATAGGATCTGCGGCTTCGTGAAGGTGGCCATCAGCAGGCTGAGTGCCTGGCGTTCGCCGCCGGAGAGCTGCCCGACCTTTGCCCGCAGCCGGTTCTCCAGGCCGATCCCGAGCAGGGCGAGCTGTTCCTTGAAGAAGGTGCGCTTGCGATGGGTGACCCCGAAGCGAAGGCCGCGGGACTTGCCGCGCGCATAGGCGATGGCCAGATTCTCCTCGATCGTCATGTTCGGCGCCGTGCCGGCCATCGGGTCCTGGAAGACGCGGCCGATCCATTGGCTGCGCTTGTGCTCAGACAAGCTCTGCACTTCTGTCCCGTTGATCGTGACGGTGCCGGTTTCCGGCTTCAGCCCGCCCGATATGATGTTCATGAGCGTCGATTTGCCCGCCCCGTTGCTGCCGATGATCGTCACGAAATCGCCGGCCTCCAGGTGCAGATTGATATCGACGAGCGCAATCTTCTCATCCAGTGTGCCGGGGAAGAACAGCTTGGTGACGTTTTTCATCTCAAGCATGCCGTTCACCTCCCGACCCGTGCTTATCGGAATTGAGTTCGAGCGCCCGCTTGCGTGCGGCGTTGTTGTTCCTCCAGGACTTCTGAACCGCCGGTACGATGAGCGCGATGATGACGATAAACGCCGTGATCATCTTCAGGTCGGACGCTTCCAGCCATCTGACGCGCAAGGCCAGGTCAACGATGATGCGGTAGACAACCGATCCCAATGCGGCTGCCGTTGTTGCGATGATGACGTTGCGTGTGCCGAAGATCGCTTCACCGATGATGACGGAGGCCAGGCCGATGACGATCATGCCGACGCCCATATACACATCGGCGTATCCCGACGACTGTGCAACCAGTCCGCCGGATAGCGCAACGAGACCGTTGGAAAGGCTGATGCCGATGATCTTCGTCACATCCGTATTGGCCCCGAAGCTGCGGATCATCCGGTCATTGTCCCCCGTCGCCCGCAGTGCGAGTCCGATATCGGTATGCAGGAACAGGTCGAGCAACAGCTTGATGACCAGGATGCCCAGGACCACGCAGGCGAAGACGACCCAGACAAGCTGCGGGTTGTCCTTGAGTTCGCTGACGCTCGGGAAGATCGTCTTGATCCGGTACAACGACACATTGGGCGTTCCCATGATGCGGTTGTTGATCGAGTGCAACGCGATCATCATCAGGATGCCCGACAGGAGGCCGTTGATCTTGCCTTTCGTGTGCAGCAAACCGGTGCAAGCGCCGGCAAGCAGCCCCCCGATGAAGGCGCCGACGAGCGCAAGCCATGGATTGTAACCCTGGACGATCATGATGGCAGCGATGCCGCCGCCGGTGGTGAAACTCCCATCGACGGTCAGATCCGGGAAGTTGAGGATACGGAATGTGATGTAGACGCCCAGCGACATGAGCGCATAGAGCAGGCCAAGTTGAATCGTAGCCGGCAGAGTCTGAAGCATAACAGAACCTCCTGTAATCAGTAGACCAGCTTCGGACGAATCGTGCCGAAGCGGCATATCCTGGTGGTCAACGTTCACCGCCGCGTCGGGTCACAAGATTGCTGCAACAACGCTGTAACGGGGTAAATCATCGAAGCATACAGAAAGAAGGGAGTGGCAACCACCGCCCACCCCCTGTCTCTCATTTCCTGTTTATTCCTGGATCAGATTGTTTTGTGGATCCTGGATTTCCTTGATCATTTCCTCGGTGACCGTAAGGCCTTGACGTTCTGCCGCCGGTACGTTGATGATCAGGTCCAGCTTGTCCGGAAGCAGGACAGGCATATCGCCAGGGTTCTTGCCATTCTTCAGGATGTCTACCGCCATCTGGCCAGCCTGATAACCATGGTCGTAGTAACGGAAGCCAACTGCTGCTACTGCGCCGCCCTCAACCGTATCGCGGTCTGCGGCGAACAGCGGGATGCCTTCCGCTTCAGCGACCTGGATGATCGAATTGATCGCAGCAACAACCGAGTTGTCCAGCGTAATGTAGAAGGCGTCTACATCCTTGGCCAGCGATTGGGCAGCCTGAGGAACTTCGGACGTGTTCGTGACCGCCGCGCGGAGCAGGTTGATGCCATGCTCCTTCAGCTTGGCTTCAGCGTACTCTGCCATGACCACGGCATTCGGTTCGCCTTCGTTGATGATCAGGCCGATGTTCTTCACATCAGGCAGATGCTTGGCGATGAATTCCATCAGCATATTGATCGATTCCGGGTTGAAGTCCGCAACGCCGGTGATGTTGCCGCCCGGTTTCTCGAGATCGTCGACGAGACGGGCGTCCAGCGGATCGGTAACCGCAGCGAACAGGAGCGGCGTGTCATCCGAAATCTGGGAAGCCAGCGCCATGGCCGACGGTGTAGCAATCGCCAGCAGCAGGTCATAGTCTCCGCCTGCCAGCTTCGTGGCGATCGAGTTGTTGTTGGTGGAGTCGGCTTGGGCGGTGTTATAATCCACTTCCAGATTCACACCCTCCTCGATACCGGCATCCTTGAGCGCGGCCAGGAAGCCTTCTCTGGTTGCATCGAGCGACGGATGTTCGAGATATTGCGAGATGCCGATCTTGTAGGTGTTTCCGCTGTTTGCAGCGCCGGAATTATCGGTGGCG
>Ga0207747_1000313_pt1 | contig 59603 bp, 60 predicted proteins | sample HigsolmetaGSP11D_FD_184839 | JGI IMG/M metagenome (GOLD analysis project Ga0207747, IMG submission 184839) | High solid enriched microbial communities from the Joint BioEnergy Institute, USA - SP1-1-D (SPAdes) | ecosystem: Engineered > Bioreactor > SSF (Solid state fermentation) > Aerobic >...
GCTGGTCGAGATCCGGCGGCTGAAGATGTGGACTCAGAGCAAGCTCGCCGAGGAGGCGGGGGTGAGTCCGACGACGGTATCGGGGATAGAGAGCGGCAGGATCTCGAACCCGCACTTCGGGACGGTACGCAAGCTTGCGCGGGCGCTGGGGGTCGATCCCCGGGGGCTGCTCTCGCCGCAGGGGGGGCAGGGCCCTGCGACGGAGCCTGAGGCGTCGCTGGAGTGGGCGATGTCGGTCGGGGAGGACGAGTTCGAGCGGATGCTCGAGAGGTTTCCGCTCGCGGATCTCGAGCGTCTGTTGCGCGAGCTCTACGAGGAGTGCCGGAGGCTGCAGGAGCTCTACGGCGAATTCCCGGCCAGGAGCAACCAGCGCTGGTTCATAAAGCGTCAGATCCGCGAGGTCTACGCCCGTTCCGGGTCGATAGAGACGACGATCATGTTCCACCGCGAGGCACGCGAGGGGCGGCCCGCGGAACGGGCGGAGGAAGGCGGTAGATCGCGAGGCCGGGTTACTTGAAGCGGTACTGGCGGTAGGAGCGAGCGCTCTCGTCCACGTCGGCTTCGGTCACGCGGTCGCGGCCGCGGCTCGCGACGCGCTCTTCGATGCGCTTGCGGATGTAGCGGCGCATGAAGAAGGGGCTGCGCTTGATCCTGCGTTCGGCCTCCGGATCCCAGGTGATTTTCTTGGTCTCCGCCACGGCGATCTCCTCCTTTCGAGTACAGCGTCTCTCCTCGGTCATTATATCCCCAGCCGCTAGCAGGTCGAGTGCACCAGCGCACCCACCGCCCGGCCCTCTTCGCACAGCCGCTCGTAGAGTGCGGCGGCCTCGGGAGTTTGGAGAACATGCAATTCGATGCCGTGCCCCTCGAGAAATACCCTGGTCTCCGGCGAGACCCCGAGGCGGCCGTGGAAGCCGCAGCCGATGATCACCTCTCTGGCGCCCCTCTCGAGCAGCTCGGACACGTCGGCCGGTTGCACGCCGGGATGATGATGGGTTCCGGTCTCGACCCAGTCCCACTCCCGCGCTCCACCGGGAAAGAGCTTGGCGTCCCGGAAAACGCCGCGATCCGTCTCGACCCTGCCCCAGGAGAGTCCGGTCACGCGCGGCGCGGGTCTCATCGCATCCCTCAGGAACTTTGCACACCCTCGTAGATGGCGGCCATGTCCTCCTGACCGTGGCCGGACTCGATCGCACGGTCGAAGTGTGAGGCCACGGCCTCGGAGACGGGCATCCCGAGAGCCCCTCCCGCGGCCGCTTCGAGGATGAGCCCGACGTCCTTGCGGGCCAGCTCGAGCGGGAAGCTCACCGGGTACTCTCCCTTTATCATCATCCGGCCCTTCATCTGGGCGTACGGTGAATCCATCTGGCCCCCCTCTATGATGTTCAAGAACCCCTCCGGGTCAACCCCGAGCGCGCGGGCGAGGGCTATCGTCTCGGCGAGCGCCCCGAGGAGCCCGTCGATCCAGTTGTTCGCGACCAGCTTCAGCCGGCTCGCCTCCCCCGCTTCGGGGCCGAGCCAGAGCGTCCTGCGTCCCACCGCGTCGAAGACGGGTGCGCACCGCTCCTTCAGCTCTTCGGGGCCGGAGGCGATCACCACCAGCTCCCCCCGCTCGGCGGGCTGTTTCGTGCCGAGCACCGGGGCGTCCACGTAAGAGACACCGGCACGCTTCGCGAGCTCGGCCAGCTTCCCGCACCCTGAGACGCCCACGGTGCTCGTCTGCAGCCACACGCCGTCCCGGGCGAGAGTCCCGAGCACACCGTCCCCGAGCACTTCCTCGATGACCTCCGCCGTGGGGAGCATCGTGATCAAAAAATCCGCTCCCTCCGCGGCCTCCTCCGGACTTGCGGCGACCATTGCCCCCTCTTCCGAGAGGGGCTCGGCCTTCTCCCGCGTGCGGTTCCACACGCCGACCTCGAACCCGGCCTTCAGCAGGTTCCTCGCCATCGCCGCGCCCATGATCCCGGTTCCGAGCACCGCTATTCTCGTCGCCATCACAGACCCTCCAGACTCCGGACACTCCACACCCGACATCTACCCTCCACGGAGCCGCGGCTAACCCGGCGCCGGTAAACCGCTTAACATACTCCGCCTGCGAAAGAGCGCTAGAATGTTTCTTCGTGGTGGATTCGGACCAGTAAAAAGGAGACCCACGGACCTTGCCTCCGGTACTCGAGGTCGAAAACGTAACGAAGGTATACAAAAGCAGCGGACGCGGGGTCGAAGGCGCGAGCCTGCAAGTCGAACGGGGCGAGGTCTTCGGGCTCATGGGCCCCAACGGGAGCGGCAAGAGCACGCTGCTCGGCGTCGTCTCCACCCGGATAAAACCGGATGAGGGCTCCTTCAGGGTCTGCGGGCTCGACGGGGTGAGAGAGAGGCGGAAGGTCCGGGCGAAGCTCGGGCTCATGGTGGACCGCCCGACCCACTACGGCGATCTCACGGCGTGGGCGAACGCCTACCTCTTCGCCAGCTTCTACGGGATGGACGAGAAGAAAGCCGAGCGGGCGCTCGCGGAGCTCTTCGAGTACTTCGACCTGGCCGAGTACCGGGACGACAAGGCCAAGACCTTCTCCTACGGGATGGGCAAGAAGCTCGCCCTGATCGAGGCGATGGCCCACGACCCGGAGCTCCTGCTGCTGGACGAGCCCTCTGTCGGGCTCGACTACACCTCGCAGCTCGCCTACCAGCGCAAGATCCGGGATCTCGCCTCCTCCGGGACCGCCATCGTGCTGGCGAGCAACCAGGTCGACGAGGTCGAAACCCTGTGCGACCGGGTGGCGTTCCTGCACCGGGGCAGGATCGTCACGACCGGAACACCGGACGAGTTGATCTCGACCCTCGAGGGGCTGCAACGGGTGGTCGCGCGGTTGCGGGTCCCGGTCGAGTACGATCCGGTACTCGAAGTCGAGGGTGTAAGGCAGGTCGTCACCGAGGGCAGGGACCTCGTGATCCACTGCGAAGAGAGGAGCGGCATCGTCGCCGACGTCGTCGCGGCGCTCGTGCGGGCGGGTGGGGACATCGTGACGCTCTCGGTCCGGCGCCCGAACCTGGAGGACGTGTACGTGAAGCTCACCGGGGAGGCTCTCAGGGATGAAGATCAACCCGCCGGATAGTTACTGGAAGAAGGACGTCGTCCTCTTCTTCAGCCGGCGCTTCGCGCTCGCCTTGAAGTTCCTCTACCCGATAGCCCTCATCGTCCCGGTGGCGGCGAGCGGCATCCCACCACAGTACGGGGCGGCGGTGGTGGGGATCGTGGCGCTCATGGCCGGCACCTTCGGTGCGGGCGAGAGCCTGACGACGGATATAAACGACGGCATCCTGGTGCGCCTGGCGATGACCCCGCGCTCGCCGTACAGGATCACCTTCGAGATCCTGGCGGTGAACGCCGTGCTGGACTTCCTGCAGCTGTTGCCGGCGCTCATCATCACCTACATCCTGCATCCCGCCCCCGCCATATGGCTCGCGGCGACGACCTTCGCGGTCTTCCTGACGCTGTTCGCAGCGAACTGCATCGGGATCTTCATCGCCAACTTCACCACCTCCCCGGCGGATGTGCTGCTGTACGCGACCGCGATACTCTTCCCCCTGATCTACCTCTCCGGCTTCTTCCGCAACCGCCACCCGACCGGCGCCCTGGCGACCATCCGAGATTTCATCCCCTTCTCCTACATGAACGACGCCCTCGGGGTGGTCTTCGGCCTCAGGGGCACCTTCACCCCGGCGGAGATCTTCGTCTACCCGGCGATCATCTGCGCCCTCGTGGCCGCCGCCGTCTGCCTGACCGGCCCGAAGCTCCTCTCTCCCCGCACCTAGAGCCCACACCACCGGTGCTAGAATGACGGCGGGTGGGATTATCACCCGCTGAGTATCCGGAAGAGGAGGGGTCTTTGGCGGGGAGGGGAAGGCGCATTCTGCGCTGGCTCGGGCTGGCCGTGGCCGTGGTCGTGGCGGTTATCATCGTGGCCGGTGTGGGAGGATACCTCTACCTGAAGAGGAGCACGCTCCCGCAGGGGAGCGGGACGCTCAGGGTGGCGGGGCTGCACCACCCGGTCGAGGTGATCCGGGACTCCCACGGCATCCCTACGATAGAGGCGAGAGACGCCCACGACCTGTTCTTCGCGCTCGGGGTGGTCCACGCGCAGGACCGGTTGTGGCAGATGGACTTCCAGCGCAGGATCGGGCGCGGGACGCTCTCGGGGGTGCTCGGCAGGGCCACGGTGGAGCAGGATGAGTTCGTCAGGACCTGGGGCTTCTACCGGGCGGCCCGGGAGGCCTACCGCAACCTGGATCCGGCCTCGAAGCGGGTGGTGGACGACTACGTGGCCGGGATCAACGCCTACCTGAAGACCGACCCGCCGCTTCCGGTCGAGTTCCGGCTGCTCGGATACAGGCCCGCACCGTGGCGGCCGGCCGATGTCCTGGTGTGGGCCAAGCTGCAGAGTTTCGAGCTCTCGGCGAACTGGGACTCGGAGCTCGAACGCTACCGGCTGCTCGCGCGAGGGCTGAGCAAGAGGCGCATCGCGCAGCTACTCCCCCCATACCCCAAGGACGCCCCGACGGTCCTGAGCGGGGCGGACGCCTCCCAGGGGAACGTCTCGCGAGCCGACGCGGAGCAGGCCGAGGCTGTACTGCGGGCAGGCCGCTCGCTCCCGGAGGCGCTCGCGGCCTCAAACGACTGGGTCGTCTCCGGCCGGTACACCACGACCGGGAAGCCCTTCCTCGCCAACGACCCCCACCTCGGGCTGCAGGCCCCCTCGATCTGGTACCTGGTGCACCTGAAGTCCCCCGGCATCGACGCTACCGGGGCCTCGTTCCCCGGTCTTCCGGCCGTCGTGATCGGTCACAACCGCCACATCGCCTGGGGGGTGACCAACGTCGGGGCGGACGTGGAGGATCTCTACGTGATGCACGACGTGGACGGCGGCAGGGCCTACATCTACCGGGGGAAGGTGCGTCCCTACCGGGTGCGCCACGAGACGATAGAGGTCAAGGGCGCAAAGCCCGTGCACCTGAGCGTACGCGAGAGCGTCTACGGGCCCGTGATCTCCGACGTGGAGAAGGTCCCCGGCGGCAGGAGCCTCTCGCTGCACTGGACGAGCCTCGCCCCGAAGGACGGCACGATCGGGGCCTTCCTCGGCGTAGAGAAGGCGGAGAACTGGCGCCAGTTCAACGCGGCGCTCCGCAGCTACGTCGCCCCGAGCCAGAACTTCGTCTACGCCGACAAGGAGGGCAACATAGGCTATGTGGCGCCGGGCAAATTCCCGATCCGGAAGAAAGGGGACACCGGGCTCTACCCGATGCCCGGCAACGGGAGGTGGGACTGGCGGGGATGGGTCCCCTACCGCGACTGGCCCCGGACGTTCAACCCCAGGGAGGGCTTCGTCGTTACCGCGAACAACAGGGCAACCCCGAAGGACTACCCTTACACGCTCTCGCTCGAGTGGGCCGACCCCTACCGGGCGGAGCGCATCCGGCAGATGATCGAAGAGGTAACGAACTCCGGCAGAAAGCTCTCCCGGAAGGATATGGAGCGGATACAGCTCGACCAGAAGTCGCTCCTCTTCGAGAGCTTCCGGCCGGTCATAGAGGACATGCACCCCCGCACCGGGGACGGCGAGACCTGGCAGAAGCGGCTCCTCCGGTGGGACGGGAAGGTATCACCATCCTCGCGCGAGGCGGCGCTCTTCGAGGACTGGTACGCCCGGCTCACCCGACTCCCGGCGAAGGAGGTCGGGGAGGAGCACTGGGACCACCCGCGTTACATCCTGAACGCCCTCGAGCACGGGGATAGGGCCTGCGGCACCCGGAAGGAGTGCCTCGCGTACGCCGCCCGGGCCTTCGACCGCACGCTCGAGGGGTTCGGTGGGAATGTGCCCCGGTGGGGAGACATCCACAAGACCGTGATAGACCACCCGGTACTCTCCAAGAGCCCGCTCGCCCGCTTCGCCGACCGGACCCTGCCGCACGGGGGGGACGAGTCGACGGTGAACGTCGGCTCCTACGACCCCTCGAGCTTCGAGATGACCGCCGGGCCGAGCTACCGCCAGGTCGTCAGCCTCGCCGACCCCGGAGACTCGCGCTTCGTCATGCCGATGGGCGAGTCGGGGAACCTCCTCTCTTCCCACTATGACGACCTGCTGCCGCTCTGGCAGGACGGACGCTACCTGCCGATGCGGGGCGGGAGGAAGGGTTTGGGGGAGAGGCTCCTGCTCGAGCCTTAACCGCTGCGCTTGAGCTTCCCGCTCTTCCTCGCGTAGAGCTCGCCGAGGTGGAAGACCAAAAGCCCGAGCGGGACGAAGACGGCGCCCATCACCAGAAGCGGCCAGACGAAGCCCCACAGCGCGCCGAGACCGGCACCATCCAGAAGCGCCTTCCTCACCCCCTCTAGCCCGTAGTAGACCGGGGAGAGGTGCGCGATCTCCTGCATCCAGCCCGGCAGCACGCCGATCGGGTAGTAGACGCCGGAGACCAGCAGGATCAGGGCGGAGATTATGTAGGTGACCTGCTGCCCCTTCTCCGGTGAGAGGAGCGGCATCACCGCCGCGATTACCCCGAACCCCACGAGCGAGACGCTGCACGCGCCGAGCACGACGAGGGCTCCCAGGTAATCGGCGTGCGAGAGGTCGAGCTCGAAGAGGAGCGAGACCGCGGCGAGGATGAGCGCGGTGCGCAGTATCCCGTAGACCACCGCGTAGATCCCCATCCCGAGGAGGTGGGTCACCCGGCTCGCCGGGCTCATGAAGGTGTACTCGATCGTCCCCTCCCACCGCTCCCAGCTCACCGTCTCGGAGAGCACGTCGAAGATCATCGAGAGGTAGCTCCAGATGAGCGCCCCGATGAGCAGATACGTCGTGAAGCGCGCCACGTCGATCCCGCCCCCGCCGGAGAGGACACCGGCACCTTTGCCGATGAACGTTATGGAGATGACGTTGACCGCGGTGTAGGTGAGCCAGACCAGCTCCCACATGAAGTAGCGCCGGGTGAGGTAGTAGTTCCTCTGCACGTACCCCCAGGTGGCAACGAGCTCTATCGCCCACCTGGGTTTCATCCCGCCCTGCCGCAAGGCACACCTCCTCTTCTTCAGGCCGAGGCCTGCTCGACGCCGTATCCGGTGGCGGCCATGAAGGCCTCCTCGAGGGTGCGCGCCCGGTAGCGCCGCTTGAGCGCGCCGGGTTCTTCGAGCGCCAGGATGCGCCCGCCGGCCATGATCCCGACGCGGTCGCAGAGCCCTTCGGCCTCGTCCATGTCGTGGGTGCAGAGCAGGATCGAAGCGTCCCGCTCCTCCCTCATGCGCCGGATGAGCGCCTGCACGTCGCGCTTGCTCGCCGGGTCGAGCCCGGTCGTCGGCTCGTCGAGCAGCATCAAAACCGGGCTCGTGAGCAGCGCCCGCGCCAGGGCTATCTTCTGCTGCATCCCGCGCGAGAGGTTCTCCATCGGCTCGGAGGCACGCCCGAAATCGAAGCCGATCTCCTCGAGGATCCGGCGTATCCGCGGGCGGGCCTCCCCGCCCCCGACCCCGTAGAGCTTCGCCCCGTAGAGTAGATTCTCCATCGCCGAGAGCTTCTTGAAGAAGCTGGCCTCCACGCTGACCCGGTTCATGTAGCGCTGCACCCGTTTGGGGTGCTTCACGGCGTCGATCCCGAAGACCTGGACATCCCCCTCATCCGGTACGACGAGGGTGGAGACGACGCGCACCAGCGTGCTCTTGCCGCTCCCGTTCGGACCGAGGATGCCGACGACCTCACCCCGGCCCACCTCGAACGTGACGCCGTCCAGCGCCCGCACCGTCTCCCCCCGCCGCCTCCTGAAGCCCTTGCGCACCCCCTGCAGCGCAAGGGCGGCCCCTTCTCTCAAAGCCGCCCCCTCGCCTCGAGGCGCTCCCATACGATGCGCCAGGTCTCCTCACGCTCGAGCGCGACCGCCGCCACGAACAGCCGCCGCGCCACCCGCGCCCGCAGCGTCGGCCGCCCGCAGGCCGCAAGCCGCGCAAGCCTCCTCTCCTCCGCCTCTCTCAACCTCTCCCTCTCCCGTTCCTTCGCCACCTGACGATATCCGTAGTACGACACGACCCAGACTCCTTCTACTCCGAAGCTGTCCTCAGAATGCCCCGCCCTCTCTCCCAAAAGGACCGGAGGCTACGAAAGATCCGGGTGCGGACGTACAAGACTTCGGGCCTCCGGTCCCGATGTCCGGAGGCCCTCTGGCAAAAGATGCCGCTGGTTCAGCGCATCAACGAGGGTGAGAGGACATCAGGGCGCACCTCTCCGCAGGCAGGCTGTCGGTCACCGCGATGACCGCCGCCGCGCTGTTCATAAGACGGATCAGCACCTCTCACCCCTTTCTGTCCTCGAAGAGATCTTCACGACTTCAGAGAGCTTAACACCGCCGCGAGAACTTTGTCAACCGAGTTACGCAAATTTCTCCAACATCGCTGCACAAAACTTAACAATCACCGGAGGGGTTCCAGCTCCAGGGTGCTGGAGATCTCGATGCTCCCGCGGATGGAACGGGCGACGGGACATCCGTCGGCGTAGAAGGAGAGGATGCGCTCTATGGTCTTACGGTCGTCCTCCCTCGCACGCAGGTGGTAACGGACGTTTATACGCTTGACGACGAGCACGTTGCCCTCCAGTTCCACCTCACCGGCAACCTCGGCGCTAAGGCCGGTGAAGGAGACGCGACGCGCTGCCAGCGCGCCCGAGAAGGTCCCGAGCAGTCAACCGCCGGCTGCGGCGACCAGGTAGTCGAGCGTGGTGGCGTGCGCAGGCTCCTCCTCCGGCGAGACCCCGTAGTGCCTGGCGACCTCACCGTGGACGCCGAACAACACCGGCTCTCCGTCCGGGGGGACGTAAGCGCGGCGGATCTTACCTTCGACCGGCTCGACCTTCACCCGGGAGACGTAGGCGACCTCGGCCATGTTGCACACCTCCTGCGGCGCTCCGCGTGTCGTAGTCGCGTATTTTTTACCCTAGCCGCGTTTCCCGAAACTCAGCGGCTCGAAGCGGCGGGGGGTGGCGAGCAGCACGACTATACCGAGGAGGGCGAAGGCGGCGAGCGCGAGGAAGACGTGGTGGGCGGCGAGGTAGAGACCGTGACGTACGTAGGAGGCGGCCCGATCGTCCAGGGCGTGGGCTCCGTTCCCGCCGAGCAGGCGGCTCGCGGCGTCGACGGTATGGGGGACGCGCCCCGAGATGTCCGAAGGAGCACGGGAGAGCCAGCCGAGCAGGGCGGAGTTGGCGATGGTGCCGAAGAGCGCGGCGCCGACGGCCTGACCGAGCTGACGGGTGAACATGTTGGCGCCGGTGACCGTCCCGCGCCGCTCCCAGCCGACAACCTGCTGCAGACCGACGACGATGGGGGTGGAGAGGAGGCCGAGCCCGAGCCCCATGACGAAGCTTCCGGCGGTGGCGAGCCACAGGGGGGAGGATTGCGGGAGGAGGCTGAAGACGATGCCGGAGGCCAGGCAGAAGAGGGAGCCGATGAGCGCGGTGTCGCGGAAGCCTATCCTGAGGTAGAGGCGCCCGGAGAACGTCGAGGCCAGCGGCCAGCCGATCGACATCACCGCGAGGGAGAATCCCGCGGCGACGGCTCCCGCACCGAGCACCCCCTGGGCGTAGGTCGGGAGGAAGGTGGTCAGCCCGATCGTGAGCAGCCCGAGCACCGCCGCCGAGAGGTTCGCCCCGACGAGGAGCCGGCGCCCGAAGACCCAGGGCGGGAGCGTGGGCTCGGCGGCGCGGCGCTCGCGCCGGACGAAGGCAGCCAGGAGCAACGCGGCGAGTGAGAACACCCCGACGATCTGGGGCGAGAGCCAGGGCCAGCCGACCCCGCCCTCGAGCAGCCCGAAGATGACGAGCCCCACCCCGAGCGCGAGGAGCGCCGCCCCCTGGTAGTCGAGTTCATGATGCGTCTTCTCGACGCTCTCCTTCAGATAGATCCCGACGACGAGCAGCGCCAGCGCGCCCACGGGGAGGTTTATGTAGAAGATCCAACGCCACGAGGCATACTCGGAGAGCAGCCCGCCGAGCGCCGGGCCCACGACCGCAGAGATGCCCCACACGCTGGAGAGCGCGCCCTGGATGCGGGCCCGCTCACGCACGTCGTACATGTCGCCGGCGAGCGTGGTGACCGTCGGCTGTATCGCCCCGGCCCCCACCCCCTGCACCGCCCGGAAGGCGATGAGCGAGATCATGCTGAAGGAGAGACCGCACAACACCGACCCGAGCAGGAACACCCCGGTCCCGAAGAAGAGCACCGGCTTGCGGCCGTAGAGGTCGGAGAGCTTGCCGTAGATCGGCACCATCACCGCCTGCACGAGCAGGTAGATCGAGAAGACCCAGGTGAAGAGCGAGAAGCCCCCGAGGTCGCGCACGATCGAGGGGATCGCCGTCGAGACTATCGTCGCGTCCATCGCCGCGAGCCCCATCGCGAGCACGAGCCCGAAGAGCACCCGCCCCCTGTACGGGTACCCGCCGGCAGCCTCCCTTTGCGTCCGTGATCCCGTATCCAATCCGCTCCTCGTACGCCGATGCGCTTACGTCCACAAATATTACTGTTCGTATACGTGCGCGTACGGGTTCCGGGGATAAAATCTTCACGGAGCTTCACGGGAGGTGGAAAGCTTGGCTTACGGCATCGAGGAGTCGCAGGTTTCCTTCAGGGGTGACGGCAGGGATCTCGAGGCGTACCTCGCGGTCCCGGAGGGTGCGGGAGGCGGGTTGCCCGCGGTCGTCGTGATCCAGGAGATCTGGGGCCTGGAGGAGCACATCAGGGACGTGGCGCGGCGTTTCGCCGCCGAAGGGTACGTGGCGCTCGCGCCTGATCTCTACACCGGGGAGTGGAACGAGAAGCTCACCCCGGAGCGCGTCGCGCGGGCGATGGGCTTCCTGCGGGGGGCTTCTCAGGAGGTCCAGCGCGACCCGGAGAAGCTCGAGAGCGCGCTCTCGGAGAAGCCGCAGGAGGAGAAGGATGCGGTCATGATCCTGCGGCGTCTGCTCACCCCCGAGCAGCGGATGGCTTTCGCCCGGGATCTCGTCGGCGCGGTGCGCTACCTGCAGAAGAGGCCCGAGGTGGACCCCGGGCGCATCGGGAGCGTGGGGTTCTGCATGGGCGGGGGCATCTCGGCCGATCTCGCCGTGGTGTGCCCGGAGCTCGCTGCGGCGGTCATCTTCTACGGGCAGAACCCGCCGCTCGATCGGGTACCGGAGATAAACGCCCCGGTGCTCGGCATCTACGGGGAGGAAGACAAAGGCATCACCGGGGCCGTCCCGGAGCTGGAGAGGGCCATGAGGGAGGCGGGCAAGGACTTCCGCTACCACGTCTACCCCGGCGCCCCGCACGCCTTCTTCAACGACACCCGCCCCAACTACCGGAAGGAGGCCGCCGGGGACGCCTGGCGGCGCACGCTCGAGTTCTTCGGGGAGACGCTGGGCCGCTAACCCGAGGGATCGCTCCTCGTCGGGCTCCCGGTCCCCGCACCGCCTTCAGCGAAACAGGGCGTGGTACTCCTCGTTCGGAATCATGCCGCAGGCGAGCGACATCCGGTTGGTGAAGTTGTACATCGCGGCGATCTCGGCCACGTCCCACACCTCCTCCAGCGTGAGCCCGTAGCCCTGCAGACGCTCGATGTCTTCCGGGGTGCACTCGAGCGGCTCCTTCGTTACCTTGACCGCGTAGTCGAGGATCGCCCGGGTGCGCTCGTCGAGCCCGGCCCGGCGGTAGTCGAGCGTGATCCTGTCGGCCGCGACCGGATCTCCGAGCGCCCGCCGCAGCTCGGCACCATGCGCCACCAGGCAGTAGAGGCAGCCGTTCTCCATCGAGACGGCGACCGCGATCATCTCACGCTCGGCCTCGCTCAGGTTGTCCGTAGGGACGTGGAGCTGTTTGTAGTGGTTGAACCACGCCGAGAGACGCTCGGGCCTGAAGCTGTACGCCCGGAAGACGTTGGGTACGAACCCTACGTTCTCCTTCGCCTTGCGGAAGAGCCCCTGCAGGTTCTCCGGCAGCTCGGATTCGTCGGGCACCGGGAACCAGCTTATCGGGACGCCGGTCTTCTGGGCCATCTCTCTAGCACCGCCTTTCTCCTCTCCTGCGACAGCGGCCCTATCTTACCCTCCCTAAACCTCAGCGGTTCACCGCGCGCATCCCGGCCTCGTCGTAGCGCTCCCCGGCCGCGACGCCCTTCGGAGCGACCTCGTCGATGCGCCGCAGATCCTCCTCCGTCAGCTCTATCTCGACGGCCGCGGCGTTCTCCTCCAGGTAGCGGCGGCGCTTGGTGCCGGGGATGGGCACGATATCCTCCCCCTGGTGCAACAGCCAGGCCAGCGCGAGCTGGCTCGCGGTGACGTCCTTCTCGTCGGCGATCTGCCGCACCCTGTCCACGAGCTGGAGGTTCTTCTTGAAGTTCTCGCCCTGAAAGCGCGGGGAGTTGCGCCGGTAGTCGCCTTCGGGAAGGTCCTCGAAGCGCCGGAACCGCCCGGTCAGGAAGCCGCGCCCGAGCGGGCTGTAGGCGACGAATCCTATCCCGAGCTCGCGGCAGGTGGGCAGGATCTCGTCCTCCGGATCCCGGCTCCAGAGCGAGTACTCGGTCTGAAGGGCGGTGACCGGGTGTACCGCGTGCGCTTTGCGGATCGTCTCCGGCGCGGCCTCGGAGATCCCGAGGTAGCGTACCTTGCCGGCCTCGACGAGCTCCTTCATCGCACCCCAGGTCTCCTCTACGGGGGTGTCGGGGTCGACCCGGTGCTGGTAGTAGAGGTCTATGTGGTCGACGCCGAGGCGCTTCAGCGAGGCGTCGCAGGCCTTCCTCACGTAGTCGGGCTTTCCGCTGATGCCGAGCCGGGTCCCGTCCTCGGCGCGCACGTTTCCGAACTTGGTCGCGAGGACGACCTCCTCACGCCGGTCCTTTATCGCCCGGCCGACGAGCCGCTCGTTGGTGAACGGTCCGTACATGTCCGCGGTGTCCAGGAAGTTTATGCCGAGGTCGAGCGCCCGTTGGATCGTGGCGATCGACTCCTCCTCGTCCGGGGTGCCGTAGAACTCGCTCATCCCCATGCATCCGAGCCCGATCTCCGACACGACGAGCCCCTGGCTGCCCAGAGCGCGTCTCTCCATACCGCCCTCCTTCGAAAAGGCTTCCGCAAAACCAGGGTATGTTTTCCCGGGGTAAGCTCCTCCCGAAACCTCAGCCCACGGTGACGACCGCGGAGCCTTCGATCCTGCCTTCGCGGAGCGCATCGAGCGCCTCGTTGGTCCGCTCGAGCGGGAAGGTCTCCACGGTGGTGCGGATCGGGACCTTCGGCGCCAGCTCCAGGAACTCCTCGCCGTCGCGGCGGGTGAGGTTGGCGACCGAGCGCAGGACGCGCTCGCCCCAGAGTATCTCGTAGGGGAAGGAGGGAATGTCGGACATGTGGATCCCGGCGCACACCACCACCCCGCCCTTCGCCACCGCACGCAGCGCCGCCGGAACGAGGCTTCCCACGGGGGCGAAGATGATCGCGGCGTCGAGCTCCTCCGGCGGCCGCTCGTCCGAGCCTCCGGCCCACCCGGCCCCCAGGCTGCGCGCGAAGCGCTGCGCCTCCTCGTCCCCGGGTCGGGTGAAGGCGAAGACCCGCCGGCCCTGGTATACGGCGGCCTGGGCGATCATGTGCGCCGAGCTCCCGAAGCCGTAGAGCCCGAGCCTCTCCGCGTCCCCGGTCATCCTGAGAGAGCGGTACCCGATGAGCCCGCCACACAGAAGTGGCGCGGCCTGCAGGTCGGGATAACCCTCGGGGATGGGGAAGCAGAAGCGTTCGTCGGCAACGGTGTACTCGGCGTAGCCGCCGTCTATCTGGTAGCCGGTGAAGCGGGCACCCTCGCAGAGGTTCTCCTGTCCCCTCCGGCAGTAGCGGCACTCCCCGTCGGTCCACCCGAGCCAGGGCACCCCTACCCTATCCCCCTCGGAGAAGCGCCCGGTCCCTTCCCCCGCCGCCACGACCTCCCCGACGATCTGATGCCCGGGGATGAGCGGCAGCTTGGGCCCGGTCAGTTCACCGTCGACGATGTGCAGGTCCGTGCGGCACACCGCGCACGCCCTGACCCGGATCAGAACCTGCCCCACCCCCGGCTCGGGAACAGCGATATCCTCCATCCGCAGCGGCTCGCGCTGCCTCTCCAGGACCATCGCGCGCATGTTTTTAGTCTACTACGTACCTCCGGAACCGCCTCTGGGAAGAGCCTGCAACCGGCCGTACAATCCCTGGATGGAGGAGGTTCGTGTAGAGGGCGCCCGTGCGGTGGAGCGGGTGATCGCACGGATGCGGCGGGTGGAGGACGGCCCGCTCTCGCTGGAGGAGATGGCCGGGATGGCACACCTCAGCCCCTTCCACTTCTCGCGCCTCTTCAAGCAGGTCACCGGCGTCCCGCCCGGCACGTTCATGGCCGCCCTGCGGCTGGAGCGGGCCAAGCGGCTGCTTCTGACCACGGAGCTGGACGTCGCGGAGGTCTGCTACGAGGTCGGCTACGAGAGCCCCGGAACCTTCGCCACGCGTTTCTCGCGCCTGGTCGGCGTCTCTCCGGGGCAGATGCGCCGCCTCCCCGAGATGCTGGAGGGAGCGACCGGGCGCCTCCGGGTGCCCGCGCTCCCCCCCGCGCCGGGGGGCGTGGCCTTCCGGGTGGGCGGAGAGCTCCCCGCCGGGGCGCTCGCCTTCGCCGGGCTCTTCCCCGCCGCGATCCCGCAGGGCCGCCCCGTGGCGTGCACGTTGATCGGAGGACCGGGCGAGCACCATATCCCACCGGCCCCCGACGGGCTCTACCACCTGATGGTCGCCGCGCTGCCGCTCCATACATCTCCTCTGGAGATGCTGCTCCCTGGCCCCGAACTGCGCGTCGGGCACGCTCCGGTGGCGGTGCGCAGAGGTTCGTCCGCCAGCCCCGCAGACATCGCGCTGCGCCCGACCCGGCCCACAGACCCTCCGCTGCTCCTCGCGCTCGCTGCGCGCCTGCTGGAGAGAGCAAGATAGGAGAGGTCGAGGCGGCGTGCGGCGGCTATCTTCCTTGAGTACAAGGCGGGCCGGACGAAAGGAGAGACGATGATCACGAAGGCGTATGTGGTGAGCGTGCACGTGGGCGACCAGGAGAGGGCGCTCGATTTCTACACGAACGCTCTGGGCTTCGAGAAGCGCTCCGACGAGCCGATGGGCGAGGGTGCGCGCTGGCTCACGGTGGCCCCCGAGGGCGCCGAGACCAGCATCTTCCTCGAGCCCGTCGGCTCCGAAGGCCGCGCCGGAGGCTGGGCGAACGTGATCTTCGAGTGCGACGACATCCATGCCACCTGCAATAAACTCCGCGATAAGGGGGTGGAGTTCTCCGAGGAGCCCACCAGGCAGCCGTGGGGGATGTGGGCGCGGTTCAGGGACCCCGACGGCAACGAGTTCGGGCTCTACGGCGGCAGGTAGAAGGATTCCCCTCCCCCGGCGGGTCCCGATGCCGGGACCCGCCTTTCTACCTGCGCCGGGCGAGCGCGGCAAGCTCCGCGGCCCTCTCCTCCAGCGCGGATCTCAACTCCTCCGGAGCGCGAACGATGAATGGGCAGTCGAGGGCGGCCAGCACGCGCGCCATCCAGCCCAGATCGGGCGTCGAGCACCGCAGGAGCGTACCCTCCTCCACCTGATCTAACGAAATTCCTATCGGCGGAAGCTGCCTGCGTGCTTCGCCCGGCTCCGTCTCGAGCAGCACCTCGACCGACCACTCCTCCCCCGGCGCGGCGGCCACCGCGTGTAGCAGCGCCTCCGGTGAGTCCAGCCCGGTCGGTGTCTCGAAGCCCTCTTCGAGCGGTCTCGCCTCCAGCACCCTATCCACCCGAAACAGGCGCAGCCCCCGCCGCAGGTGGCAGTATCCCGCCGCGTACCAGTATCCCTCCCGGTAGAAGACCCCGTAAGGGTCGAACTTTCGCTCCGTCGTCCCCGACGAACCGGAGCGGTAGCGCATCCAGACCCTCCTCTCGCCTACGGCGGCGGCGAGCGTCAGGAGCGCCTCGCTCCTCGCAGATACGGCGGGTCTGTCTATCGCGATCGAGAGGGCCCGCTGCAGGGCACCGACCCTCTCCTGCAGCCCCCCGGGCATCACCCGCTCCAGCTTGGCCAGGGCGCCCTCCGCGGCCGGCGCCGCTCCCGAGAGCCCGAGCCTGCGGGCCGCCAAGAGGCCCAGCACGAGCCCCAGCGCCTCCTCATCGGTGAACATCATCGGCGGCAGCCGGTAGCCGGGCTGGAGCACGTAGCCCCCGTAGCGTCCGCGCTCCGCTTCGACCGGGACGCCCATCTCCCGGAGCATCGCCGCGTAGCGCCGCACCGTCCGCTCCCCAACCTCGAGCCTCCTCGCGAGCTCCGGGCCTCCCATGCGCCCGCGGGATTGCAGGATCTCGAGCATCGAGAGCAGCCTGGTGGTCGGCCGGTAACCGTACACGACTTTCTCCCTTCCAGAAACTCGCAGGAGATTCTACCCGAAACAGGAACGCCACTGACCTGTTTCGGACGTATCTTCAGCCGGCAGGCGAAAACGGGAGGATCATGTACGGAGCATGGTACGGCGAAGTGCTGGCAAGAGAACGGCAGGAGCGACTTCTCGAGGAGGCACAGGAGCGAAGGCTGGCGCGCATGGTCGCGGGGCCGGGACTGCGGGCGCGGGCGGCGCGGTGGCTCTTCGGGCTCGCACTCCTGCTGGAGCGGCGGGAGACCTGGCGGGCCGTGTGGGAACGCCTGGAGGCACCGCGATGAGAAGAAAGAAGAGAATCCCCTCCCGCCATCGGGAGGGGATTCTCTTCTTTTCCGGTTTCAGCCTCTCCGGCTCAGGAGGCGGCGTGGACCTTCGTGGTGAAGGAGAGCTCCTCGCCGGAGCGGTCCACGAGGACGGTATCACCCGCGGAGAACTCGCCGCCGATGATCCTGCTGGAGAGCGGGTTCTCGATGTAGCGCCGGATCGTGCGGGCGAGCGGACGGGCGCCGAACTTCTGGTCGTAGCCGCGCTCGGCGAGGAACTCCTTCGCCGCCGGGGTGACCTCGACCGAGACCTTCTGGTTCTCGAGGTTCCTGTTGAGCCGTCCGAGCATGATGTCCACGATCCTGAGCACGTCCTCCTTGGTGAGCGGCTGGAAGACGATGATCTCGTCGATCCGGTTCAGAAACTCGGGCCGGAAGGTGCGCTCGAGGGCGTCGCGGGCACGCCGCTCCATCTCCCGCGCGTCGATGCCCTCGCGGGCCGTGAACCCGAACTGACGCTCGGAGACCAGGTGCTGGCTGCCGACGTTCGAGGTCATGATGACGATCGTGTTCTCGAAGGAGACCGTCCGGCCCTGGGCGTCGGTCAGCCGTCCGTCGTCCAGCAGCTGAAGCAGCGTGTTGAACACGTCCGGGTGGGCCTTCTCGATCTCGTCGAAGAGGACCACGCTGTACGGGCGGCGCCGGACGGCTTCGGTGAGCTGGCCGGCCTCCTCGTAGCCGACGTACCCCGGCGGAGCCCCGACGAGCCGGCTCACGGTGTGCTTCTCCTGGTACTCGGACATGTCGATGCGGATCATGGCGTCCTCCTCGCCGAAGAGGTACTCGGCGAGCGCCCGGGCGAGCTCGGTCTTGCCGACGCCCGTGGGCCCGAGGAAGATGAAGCTCCCCACCGGCCGCTTGGGGTCTTTGATCCCGGCGCGCGAGCGCCTTATCGCCTCGGCGACGGCCTTCACCGCCTTGTCCTGGCCGATGACCCGCTCGTGCAGCACGTTCTCCAAGTTCAGCAGCCGCTCGCGCTCCTCCTGGACGATGTTGGTCGCGGGCACGCCGGTCCACTCCTCGAGGATGCGGGCGATGTCCTCCCTCGTGACCTCGGGGGCGTTGGACTCGCGGCTCGTCGCCCAGCCCTGCTGCTGCTCGCGCAGCTCGGCCTTGAGCTGCTCGATGCGCTGCTTGAACCCGGCGGCCTTCTCGTAGTCCTCGGCCCGGACGGCGTCCTCCTTCTGGCGCTCGAGCGAGGAGATCTCATCCTCTATCCTCTTAACGTCCACCGGCGGGACCGTCGAGCGCAGCCGCACCTCGGCCGCCGCCTCATCCAGCAGGTCTATCGCCTTGTCCGGCAGGAAGCGGTCGGTGATGTAGCGGTCGCCGAGCTGCGCCGCACCGATGATCGCCTCGTCGGAGATCCTCACGCGGTGGTGCGCCTCGTAGCGGTCCCTGAGCCCGAAGAGGATGCCGATGGTCTCCTCGACGCTGGGCTCGCCGACCATCACCGGCTGGAAGCGGCGCTCGAGCGCGGTGTCCTTCTCTATGTTCTTGCGGTACTCGTCCAGCGTGGTCGCCCCGACGACCTGCAACTCGCCGCGGGCGAGCGCGGGCTTGAGCATGTTCGAGGCGTTCACCGCCCCCTCGGCGCCGCCGGCCCCGACGATCTGGTGCAGCTCGTCGATGAAGAGGATTATGTTCTTCTCCTCGGAGCGCAGCTCGCGCAGCAGCTGCTGCATCCGCTCCTCGAAGTCGCCGCGGAAGCGGGTCCCGGCGACCAGGCTCCCGACGTCGAGCGCGACGACCCGCTTGCCCTTCAGCGACTCGGGCACGTCCTCGGAGACGATGCGCTGCGCGAGCCCCTCGGCGATCGCGGTCTTCCCGACGCCGGCCTCCCCGATCAGGACCGGGTTGTTCTTGGTGCGGCGGCTGAGGATGCGGATGACCCGCGCGATCTCACCCGCCCGCCCGATGACCGGGTCGAGCTCCCCATCACGCGCCATCTGGGTGAGGTCGCGGCTGACCTGGTCGAGCGTGGGCGTCCGGCTCTGGCCCTGCGGACCGCCGGGGAACCCGCCGCCGGCGCCCATCCCGGCGCCGGCACCCACGCCGGGGCCCATCTGCTGCCCGCCGCGCTGCTGCAAAAGACGCAGGATCTCACGCCGCAACGCCTCGGCGTCCCCGGCACCGTTCTGCGAGAGGATGCGATACGCGTTGCCATCTCCCTCGCCCAGAAGCCCGAGCAGCAGGTGCTCGGCACCTACCTGGCTCGCGCCCATCTGCCTCGCCGCGGTGAACGAGAGCTGCAGCGCCCGCTTGGCGCTCGGCGTGAAGGTGTACACCCGGTTCCCGGGGTCACCCCGCTGCTCCTCGAAGCGCCGCCTCATCCCCTCGACATCCGCCCCGGCTCGCCGGAGCGCCTCGGTAGCGACGTTCTCCCCCGAGACCACCCCGGCGAGCAGATGATCGGTGCCGATCGCGTCGGTCTCGGTCGTCCCCGCGGCGACCTCCCGGGCGCGCATGACGGCCTCCTGCGCCTCCTGCGAGAGCGCCTCGAAAAGTCCCGCCGATTGACTGTGCTGCTGGATCAAATTCTGCAACATCTCAAACGGTCCGAACCCGCCGCCCGACCCACCGAACATCCCGAGCTGCCTGGCACACTGATTGCACAGGTAGGTCGTCGTGCGGCGGTCCCCACTCTGCTGAAATACCTGCACGCTCGCGGGCCTCACCCCGCAGTTCTCGCATATCATCGATACAACGCCTCCAGACCTGTGTGCGAACCAAAACCCTTCTTATCTTCCCCGTTCCGGGGAAACCATAACCGTCTAACAAGATCTGAGCCTGTCACGCTCATATTTTATTACTACGTCTCAGTAGATCAAGCAGATGTGCGGAGGTTCGGGGGGTAGCCGGGTGGGTAAGAAACGTTCCCGATGGTAGAGCGAAGAGAGGGAGGTTTTCAGGGCATGGAGGCGCGTGACATGATCGGTCTGGAGGCTCGGACGGCCGACGGGACGGGGATCGGCAGGGTCTCCGATATTCTCTACGACGAGGAGAGCGGCGCGGCGACCCACCTGGTCGTCGAGCGCGAAGGGGAGAGCTTCGAGGTCCCCATCTCCGAGATATCCTTCGACGAGGAGGCGGACTTCGTCACCCTCCGGACCGACCGCTCGGACGCAGAGCCAGCCGGCCGGGTGGGGCCGGAGGAGTACGCTCCGGACGAGTCGGACGAGGAGGACCACCCGCACGAGGGTCAGTTCGTCACCGAGCCGCAGAGCGAGCCGGAGGCGCTCTCTCCCGAGGATCTGGCGCGCGAGGACTGGGAGGACGAGACCTACACCCCGGACTCCGGCTACCCCAGGAACGACGTCTACATAGACCCGGACACCGGCGAGGAGGCCACCGACCCGTACCTGGAGGACAACCGGGACCTCGGGGACGACGTGGAGGACCTGCTCGAGGACACGGAGCTCACGGTCCGCTCCGTGAAGGAGGGCGTCGTCGAGCTCTCGGGGAGGGCAGCCTCGCAGCGGGACCTGGAGGATACGATAGAGGAGATCATGGGGCTCGAGGGCGTCCGGGAGGTGGACGCGACCGACGTCGAGGTCTCCGGCTAGCGCAGCCGGGGGACGACCTCTTCGGCGAAGCGGTGGAGCATCGAGTGGTCGTAGGCGAGGCGCGGCAGGTAGACGATGATGTAGTCCGCCCCCGCCTCGACGCACCGCTCCAGACGTGATGCGACCTCGTCCGGGGTGCCGACGACGAACTCTTTGGCGTACTCCTCGTAGCTGCGGCCCATGCGGGCCCTCCCGGTGGCCCGCTCGGGGTCCTCGCCCTCCTCGAGGAGGTGGACGTTCACCGAGGTGGAGCGTGTGATCTCCTCGAAGTCGCGCCCCTCGCGCTCGCAGTGGCCGCGCAGGACGTCGAGCTTGTGCCGGATCGCCTCCGGGTCCCCCCCGCCGACGTTGCAGGCGTCGCCCCAGCGGGCGACCAGGCGCAGCGTCACCCTCTCGCCGCCGCCCCCGATCCAGAACGGCGGGTGCGGCTTCTGCGCGCTCTTGGGCTCGTTGATCGGGCGGTCTATGTGGTAGAACTCGCCGTCGAAGACGACGTCGTCCTCGGTCCACAGGCGGTGGATGATCTCGCACGCCTCCCGGAAGGCGCGCATCCTCTCGGGGACTTCGGGGAAGCCGTAGCCGTAGGCGCGCCACTCGTGCTCGTACCAGCCCGCCCCGAGCCCGAAGAGGAGCCTGCCGCCGCTCATCACGTCCGCGGTGGAGGCCATCTTCGCCAAGAGCGCCGGGTTGCGGTAACCGTTGCAGGTGACCATCTGCCCGATCTTCACCCGCCTCGTGTCGCGGGCGAGCCCGGCGGTGGACATCCAGCACTCGAAGACGGTGTTCTTCGTCGGCTCGGGTACGGTGTGGAAGTGGTCGTAGAGCCAGATCGAATCGAACGCCCCGCTCTCCTCTGCGGCCCGGGCGACGGAGGTCATCGCTTCGTACTGCTCGACCGGGTCCTCTATCTCGACGAGGTCCATCCTCCACCCCTGCGGCACGAAGACGCCGAACTCCACCGGCATGAACACCCCTCTCTCTCGCTCCCGCGACCCGCGAAGCATACCCCCGGCGGGGTGTGAAGTCTAACCCCTGCGGTCCGGGTAGCGGGCGACGGTTCGGATCTGCAATCCCCCGCGCACCCGCTGGGTGAGATCGACGGTCATCTCCTCCGGCCCGCAGGCGCGGACCAGATCCTCAAGGAGCGTCGCCGCGAGGTCCTCGGCGAAGATGCCCCGATCCCGGAAGCCCCACAGGTAGAGCTTGAGGGATTTCGATTCGATCAGGCGCTCCCCCGGACGGTAGCTGAGCTTCAGGTCGTAGAAGTCCGGCTGGCCGGTCACCGGGCAGAGGGCCGTCAGCTCCTGCGTGGTGAACTCGACGGTCGCGTCGGTCGCGCCGTGGCGCCAGGGTACGGTATCCAGCTCGTCGGCGCCTATCGGGCCGCGCACGTCACGCCCGAGCACCCGCCTGTCCGCAGCGTCGGACAAGGTCAAAACCTCCTCTGTTCGCCTCTTCCGGCGGACAGATGTTACTGCGCGAGCGCGCAGCCGTCCTTGCGCGGGTCGCTCCCGCAGGCCCTAACTCCTCCTTCGAGGATCCTGATGACCTGCGCCCCGCCGGTGGGAACCGCGTAGTCCGGCCCCACCTCGACCGCATGCCCCATCCGGCGCAGCTCCTCAACGGTCCTCTCCGGGTAGCGGCCCTCCAGAAGAAGGGTCTCGCCGTCGTGGAAGTGGCGCGGATGGTCGGCGGCCTCCTGCGGGCTCATCCCGTAGTCGAGGAGGTCGGCGAGGAGCTGGGCGTGTCCCTGCGGCTGCATCGGCCCGCCCATCACCCCGAAGACGGCCCAGAGCGCACCCTCTCTGGTGGCGAGCGCCGGGATGATCGTGTGCAGCGGACGTTTCCCGGGCGCGAGCTCGTTGGGATGCCCCTCCTCGAGGGTGAAGCACGCCCCCCGGTTCTGCAGGCAGACCCCGGTCCCTCCGGCGACGATGCCGCTCCCGAAACCCTTGTAGAGGCTGTTTATGAAAGAGCAGCCGTTCCCCTCCTCGTCCACCGCGCAGAGGTAGGTGGTGTCGCTCCCGAGGGAGAGCTCTCGAGAGACTCCCGCGGCCCGCTCCCGGGAGATCTCCTCCCGCAGGCCGGCCGCGTACTCCTTCGAGAGCATCCGCTCCACCGGCACCTCGCAGAAATCCGGGTCGCCCACCCTCTCCCGCAGATCTCTGAACGCGAGCTTCTTGGCCTCGACCTCGAGGTGGACGCGCCCGGCGCCGAGGGGGTCGAGCTCCGCCAGCTCGAAACCCTCCAGGATGCCCAGCATCTCGAGCGCCGCTATCCCCTGGGTGGGCGGCGGGATCTCGTAGACCCTCACCCCGCGGTAGTCGGTCGAGATGGGCTCGACCCATTCGGTCTGGTGCTCCGCGAGATCCTCCTCGGAGAGGAATCCCCCAGCCTCCCGCACCGACCGGGCGATGCGCCGGGCGATCTCACCCTCGTAGAAGGCGTCCGCCCCGCCCTCGCAGAGGACCTCGAGCGTGCGGGCGAGGTCGGGCTGCAGGAACCTCTGCCCGGCCCGGGGCACCCTCCCACCGGGAAGGAAGCAGCGCGCGGCAGCCTCGTCCTTGCGCAGCAGCTCCCCGGCCGTCTCCCAGTAGCGACCGACCACCTCGGCCACGATACACCCTTCCCTGGCGTAGCGGAGCGCGTTCTCGAGCAGCCGCCCGAGCGGCAGCCGCCCGAGCTCCCTCGCGGCATCCTCCCACAGCCTCACCGCCCCGGGCACGGTCACCGTGAGCGCCCCCCGGTCGGGCATCCGCGAGAGGCCCATATCGCGCAGCTTCTGCGCGTCGATCCCGCGCGGAGCACCACCGGCGCCACAGGCCCCCACCACCCTCCCGCTTTTGGCCTCGTAGAAAAGGAGGAACGCGTCCCCCCCCATCCCGGTGGTCATCGGCGCGACGACGGCCAGGGTGGCCGCCATCGCGACGCACGCATCGACCGCGTTTCCTCCCTCCTCGAGCACCCGGATGCCAGCCAGGGCCGCCTGCGGGTGCTCGCAGGCCACCGCCCCCCGCATCCCGTAGACCGTCGATCTCCCCCCAGCATCTGGTCGTATCGGCATCTCCACCCCCTCTCCCGATGGTAATACCAATTATACGCCCATCTCAGGCGCCGCGGGGTCCGTGGGTACGGGGCGCATGCGGCGTATCCGAGAGGGACTAGCGCCTGAACTCGCGCAGAAGCTCCGCGAGGTTGATGCGCTTCACTATCGGGCGTCCGTGCGGGCAGACATCCCCGAACTCACACGACGCCCACTCTTTCAGCAGCCGGGCCATCTGGTCCGGCTGCAGTCTCTCTCCGAACTTCGTCGATCCGCGGCAGGCGAGGGCTTTCGCCAGATCCTCGCCCCCCGCGAGCGTCTCTATCGCGGCGAGGAAAGCCTCGGCCGCATCAGCGGTCCCTTCGGGGACGCTCGTGAGCTTCACCACGTCCGTCCCGAACGTCTCGAACCGGAAGCCGAGCGCCTCCAGCTCCCCCTCGAAGCCCCAGACCTCAGCCGCAAGACCCTCCGGAAGGTGCACCGGGACGGGCTCTCGCAGCGGCGTGGGATCGCGCCTGAGGTCCCTCTGCAGACGCTCGTAGAGGATGCGCTCGTGCGCCCCGTGCTGGTCGAGGACGAGGAGCTCCTCCCCCCTCTGGGCGACGATCATGCGCCCGACGAACTGACCCAGGAGCTGGAGATCCGCCGGCCCGTCCTCCCCCCGTCCGGCACCCCGCTCGCGGCGCTCGAGGGAGAGGGCGCCGCGGATCGCGCCGACCACCAGCGGGTACACATAGCGCCCGCCGCGCAGCCTCACCGCGCTCTTGGCCGGATGGACGTTCACGTCCACCTCGCCGGGGCCGAGCTCGAGCCGCAGGAAGGCCGCCGGGTGGCGGCCCTTCGGCAGCAGGTCGGCGTAGGCCCGGAAGACCGCAGGAGCGAAGGAGTCCGGCTCGACGACCCGTCCGTTGACGGCGACGTGCAGGTAGCGCCGGGTCGGGAAGCTCACGTGCAGCGGGCTCACCAGGCCCCCGACCACCTCGTCGTCGAGCGGGACGAGGCTCCCCGCCAGCCCGAGACCGTAGAGCTGGGCGACCCGTTCCCGCAGGTCCGCGGCGGGCGGCAGCGCGAGCGCCCCGCGGCCGTCCGAGCGCAGGGAGAAGCCCACCCCGGGCCATCCGAGCGCGAGCGAAGAGACCACCGAGACGACCGCGCTCGCCTCGGCCCGCGGGCTGCCCAGAAAACCCCGGCGCACCGGCAGGTTCAGGAAGAGGTCGCGCACCTCGACCGTCGTGCCCGGTGGGTGCGCGGCGGGGGCGGAACGATGCACCTCCCCGCAGAACGCCTCCACCCGCCAGCCCCGCCCGCCGCACCTCGAGGTGGTGAGCGAGAGCGAGGAGACCGAGGCCATCGAATGCAGCGCCTCGCCCCTGAAACCGAGGGAGGTGATGCAAGAGAGATCCTCCGGGCGTTCGATCTTGCTCGTCGCGTGCGAAAGCAGCGCCCTCTCCGCGTCCTCCGGGGACATCCCCTCCCCGTCGTCCTGGACCCGGATGAGGGAGGTCCCGCCGCGTTCCACCTCTATCGAGATCCTGCAGGCCCCGGCGTCGAGCGCGTTCTCGACGAGCTCCTTCACGGCGGAGGCCGGCCGCTCTATGACCTCCCCGGCCGCGATCCGGCGCGCCACCTCGGGAGGCAGGATGCGCACCCTCCCGCCGTAGGGAGCCGTCCCCTCGCGGAGGACCGCCTCCGGCAAGACCCTCACCCCGCGAACCCCTTTATCCCCTCGGCCTCCAGGCGCGAGAGTATCTCCCCGGCCCGCTCGACGACCGGCCGCGGGAGCCCGGCGAGCCGCGCCACGTGCACCCCGTAGGAGGAGGACTCCGAGCCCTCCTCGATCCTGTGCAGGAAGACTATCTCGCCGCCGACCTCCTCGACGGTCGCCTTGAGGTTGCGGCAGCCGGGGAGCGTGTCGGCCAGACGGGTCAGCTCGTGGTAGTGGGTGGCGAACAAAGTGAGCGACTGCACCTCGTCGTGCAGGTGCTCGGCGATCGCCCAGGCGAGGCTCATCCCGTCGTAGGTCGAGGTCCCGCGCCCGACCTCGTCCAGGATCACGAGCGAGCGCGAGGTCGCCGAGTTGAGGATCGTCGCCGCCTCGGTCATCTCGACCATGAACGTCGACTCCCCGCTCGCGAGCCTGTCCTCCGCGCCGACGCGGGTGAAGATCCTGTCCACCACCCCCAGAGACGCCTCCCCGGCCGGCACGTACGAGCCGGACTGGGCGAGCAGGACGATGAGCGCGGTCTGCCTGAGGTAGACGGACTTTCCGGCCATGTTGGGTCCGGTTATGATCTGCAGGCGCGAGGAGCCGTCTATGCTCACGTCGTTCGGGACGAAGGGGGTGTCGGTGGCGTGCTCGACGACCGGGTGCCGTCCGGCCCTGATCTCGATCCCGCGCCCCTCGGTGATGCGCGGCCGGCAGTAGCGCAGCTCGCTGGCCGCCGCGGCGAACGAGGCCACGACGTCGACGACCGCGACCGCCCGGGCCAGCCGCTGGAGGTCCGGGGCGGCCTCCTTGACGGCGGCCCGGATCTCGCCGAGGATCCTGCGCTCCAGGCGCTCGACCTCCTCGCGGGCCCCGAGCATCCTGGACTCGTGCTCCTTGAGCTCGACGGTGACGTAGCGGGCGTTGTGCTTCAAGGCCTTGCGGTGCTCGTAGTGCGGCGGGACCTGGTTCGCCTCCCTGCCCGCAACCTCGATGAAGTACCCTTCTCCGTCGCGGTAGCCGACCTTGAGCGACTTGAGCCCGGTCTTCAGGCGCTCCTCGGCCTCGAAGCGGGTGAGCCACTCGTGCGCCCCGTCGCGGAAGGAGCGGGCCTCGTCGAGCTCCTCCGAGTAGCCGGGCTTGATGATCTCACCCTCCTCCTCGCTGATCGCGGCCTCGATCAGCCCGCGCACCCCCGGCGGCTCCTCCATCGCACCGAGCGCCCGCGCGAGCAGTTCGCTCCCCTCAGCGGCGGGGCCGAGCGCCTCCCTCAGGGGGCCGACGGCCGCGAGCGCGTCCCGGAGCGAGAGCAGATCCGAGGGCGAGGCGGAGAGCCTCACGATGCGGGTCGCGATCCGCTCGATGTCCGGGATGCGCCCGAGGATCTCCCTCACCCCCTCCCTCAGCATGTAGTCCGAGGCGAGGGCGTCGACGGCCCGCAGACGCTGCTCGATACGCCCCGCGTCGAGCAGCGGCCGCTCGAGCCACCGCCGGTGCGCCCGCCGGCCCATCGGGGTGCGGGTGCGGTCGACGGTCTCGATGAGCTCCTCGAGCCCCAGATTACGCCGGGTCGCCGCGTCGAGCACCATCCCCGAACCCGGCGAGTAGGGCCGGAAGGTGACGATCTGCTCAGGCGGGCTCCCCCCGCGCAGCGTGGAGAGGTAGTGGATGAGCGCCCCGGCCGCCCCGACGAGCGCCGCCCGTCCTTCGAGCCCGTAACCCTTGAGGCTCTGCACCCCGAAGTGCCGCCTCAGCGCCTGCTCCCCGGCCGAAGGCTCAAAAGTCCAGCGCGGCGCGGGGCTCACCGCAGCCCGCACCTTCGGGAGATCCTCCGCGGGCGTCCTCTCGGGGACGACGATCTCCCGCGGGGACCACCGCTCGAGCTCGGAGGCCACCTGATCCGCGGGAACCTCCGTCCCGGTGAACTCCCCCGTCGAGGCCTCGGCCACGGCGATCCCGGCCCTCTCCCCGCGCACGCAGACGGCGGCGAGGTAGTTCGCCTCCCCGGCGGAGAGGACGTTGTCCTCTATGACGGTTCCGGGGGTGAGGATGCGCGAGATCTCACGGGTGAACTGCCTGGGTTTGGTCGGGTGCGGCCGTTGCTCGGCGACCGCGACCGAGTATCCCTTCTTCAGGAGCAGCGCCAGATGCTCCTCGAGCGCGTGCCCCGGGACGCCGGCGAGCGGCACCCGCCCCTCACCCGCAGCCTCCCGGCTCGTGAGCCGCAGCGAGAGCTCGCGGGAGATGGTCTTCGCATCCTCCTCGAAGGTCTCGAAGAAGGTGCCCACCTGGTAGAAGAGGATCGTACCCGGCGGAAGCTGTGCCTTGAGCTCTGCGTATCTCCCCAGCATGCAACCATTCTACGGCCCGACGCCCGACACGTCAGCCCCGGAGGTCTATCATTGACGCTGGAACGCCGGCGAAACATCGGAGGTGCGAAGGATGAGGAAGGTGCTGGTCACCGGGGGGAGCGGCAAGGCGGGCCGGGCGGTCGTCCGGGAGCTCATGGAGCACGGATACGAGGTGCTCAACGCAGACGCCCTCCCCCCGAGAGAACCCGCTTCGGAGTTCATCCGAACCGACCTCACCGACCTCGGCCAGACCATCGAGGTGATGTCCGGCTGCGAGGGCGTCGTCCACCTCGCCGCCATCCCTGCCCCCGGCCTCCAGCCCGAGGGGAAGACCTTCGAGAACAACACCTTGAGCACCTACAACGTCTTCTCCGCCGCCGTCGCGCTCGGCGTGGAGCGGGTGGTGTGGGCCTCGAGCGAGACGACGCTCGGGCTGCCGTTCGAGCGGGAGAAGCCGGCCTACGCCCCGATAGACGAGGAGCACCCGCTCTACCCGGAGTCGAGCTACGCGCTCTCGAAGGTGATCTCCGAGGAGATGGCCCGTCAGATGAACCGCTGGAGCGGCATCCCCTTCGTGGGGTTGCGCTTCTCGAACGTCATGGAGCCCCCGCACGACTACGAGATCTTCCCCTCCTTCCAGGAAGACCCCGAAATACGTCGCTGGAACCTCTGGGGCTACGTCGACGCAAGAGACGTGGCCCAGTCCTGCAGGCTGGGCCTGGAGGCCGACATCTCCGGAGCGGAGGCGTTCATCATCGCCGCCGCCGACACCGTGATGGAGCGCCCGAGCACCGAGCTCATGGCCGAGGTCTACCCGGACGTGCCGCTGAAGAGGGAGCCCGCGGGCAACGAGACGCTCCTCTCGATCGAGAAGGCCCGCAAGGTGCTCGGCTACGAGCCGCGCCACTCCTGGCGCGAGGAGGTGTCGAGATAGTCCCCGTCATCCTGGACATGGACCCGGGCCACGACGACGCCCTCGCGCTGATGCTCGCGCTGGGCTCCCCGGGCCTGGAGGTGCTCGCGGTCACCACGGTCGCCGGGAACGCGCCGCTCGAGAAGACCACGAACAACGCGCTGCGCCTCCTCTCCTTCCTGGGGAGGGGGGACGTTCCCGTCGGGGCCGGAGCGAAAAGACCGCTCTCGGGACGTCTGGTGACCGCGGAGTCCATCCACGGCCCGAGCGGTCTCGACGGGCCGGAGATACCCCCCGCCGGCTTCGGCCCGGACCCGCGCGGGGCGGTGGAGCTCATCGCAAAGACGCTGAGGGAGGCGACGCGGCCGGTTACCCTAATCCCCACCGGACCCCTCACCAACGTGGCCACGCTGCTGCGCGAGCACCCGGAGGCGAAGGAGAAGATCGCACGCATCTCGCTCATGGGCGGGAGCATCGGACCCGGCAACACCACCCCCGCGGCGGAGTTCAACGTCTACGTCGACCCGGAGGCGGCAAAAGAGGTCTTCGGGTCGGGGCTCCCGGTCACGATGTGCGGCCTCGACGTCACCCACCAGGCGAGGGTCACGCCGGAGCGGAGGGAGATCCTGCGCCGTACGGGGCGCGCCGGTGAGCTCGCCGCGGACCTCATGGAGTTCTACGCCTCGACCTACAGGAAGACCTACGGGCTCGACGCCCCGCCGCTGCACGACCCGGTCGCGGTCGCCGCGGTGCTCGCCCCGGAGCTCGTCGAGACCCGCCGGATGCGGGTGGACGTCGAGTGCCGGGGGGAGTTCACCCGCGGGGAGACCGTCTGCGACCTGCACGGCGTCACCGGGCGCGAACCGAACGCCGATGTCGGGGTGGGGCTGGACGAGGAGGGGTTCTTTGATCTGCTGCGCACGGCCTTCGAGAGGCTCTAGGAGCTTACTCCAGCAGGACCGCCTCGCTCTCGATCTCGCAGTCGAGCGTCGCGGCGACCGAGCAATATTTCTCGTGCGAGAGCGTGACCGCTCTATCGAGCACCTTCTGCGTGATCCCTTCCCCGCGCACGAGGTGGCGCACGGTTATGCGGGTGTAGCGCCGGGGATGTTCCTCAGCCCGCTCCCCCCGGAGCTCGATGCGGTAGCTCTCCGGTGGGGTGCGGCGCTTGTGCAGGATCTCCACCACGTCGAACGCCGTGCAGGTTCCCAGGGAGACGAGCAGAGCCTCCATCGGACGCATGCCCAGGGAGAAATCCTCACTGCCGTCTATCAAGAGTTTGTCACCCGAGGGGTTCACCCCGGCATAACGCTGCCCGCCCAGGTGGTGCACTGTGACCTTCATCTCAGCCATGATCATTACTCTACACCCTCCGGGACCCCGCGGCGTACAACAAGAGGCCGGCGGCGAGAGCACCGGCGGTCGCCAGCAGGTTCACGGCCGGCTGTCGGGAGAGGAGGAACAGGCAGAGCATCCCGGCGACGGCAGGGATCGCCGGCCCGAACGGCAGCCGGAACGCGCGAGGCGCCTCAGGCTCACGCAGGCGCAGTACCCCGGCCGAGATGCAAACCATCAGGTACTGGTACAGTCGAGCCGCGACGTTGAGCAAGATGAGCGAGGAGACAGAGCCGCTGACGGCGAGGACCGCCACCAGAACACCCGTCACCCAGATGGAGACCACAGGCGTCTTGAATCGGGGGTGAACGCGGCCCAGGACCTCGGGGAGCATCCCCTCCCGGGCCAGAGAGTAGAGTGTGCGCGGAGCGAGGAGCACGACCCCACTCTGGGTGCCGAAGATGGAGACGAGGGCACCCACGGTGAGCAATGCGAGCCCACCGGAGAAAGCCGCCTCCCCGGCGGAGGCGAGCGGGGAACCGGCCGAGGCGAGGTTCGGCTCTATGCGCAACGCGGCGTACTGGACGAGCATGTAGAAAGTCGTGACCGCCGCGAGCGTGCCGAGCACCGCGACTACCACCGCTCGCCGTGGATTCACCATCTCCCCCGCCGGTATCGCCGTTCCCTCGAAACCCCCGTAGGCGAAGACGATGATCAGGACCGCCCCGAGAAAGCTCCCCCGACCGCCCGGGACCAGGCTCAGGTCCGCGTTTCCGACCGCCCCGGCGAAGGTCAGGCCGGCGAAGACGAGCACCGCGAGCGGCACCAGCTTGGCGATGGTGAAGAGCTGCACCACGCGGGCTCCCATCCGCACCCCGACCGTGTTCAGCAGGCAAAGAACGAAGATGAGCGCCGGCACGATCCAGACCTCGCCGTCCTTCGCCGCCGGCCACAGCGATCCCAGATAACTCACGAAACCATCGGAGAGTGCGGCCAGCCCGACGAGATAGGTCAACCACACCGCCCATCCCACGGTGAAACCAGCGGTGCGGCCCAGCGCCGCTCGTGCGTAGAGGATCGGACCACCAGTGCGGTCGAACATCGTAGAGAGCTCGGCGAAGCACAGACCGATCAGGCCCACCACGATCCCCGCCGCCAGATAGGCCCACACCGAGGCCGCTCCAGCCTGTGCGGCCGCCTGCCCGGGGAGAAGAAAGATGCCTCCTCCGACCACGGCGTTTATCCCTACGAACAACATCTCGGGTGTCCTAAGTACCCGGCGTAAATCCTCGTTCATGACATGCGCCTCGAATCCCTCGGCTTCTACACACAACAGGCGGATAGCATACTTCACACGTCTCCACCTCCACGCTGGGGTACCATTACCTCATCGGCCCAGAGATCCAGAGGAGGCAGGGAGTCATGTCGCTCACGATGGGAACGGGTCCCTTCGGCCCCAAGCGGAGCGGAGAGTTCAACTTCGACACCTCTATCCTCAAGCCCCACACCCTCTACTTCGAGGACTGTCCCAAGCGGGTGCGTACGTTCTTCGGCGGCGAGACCGTCGCCGACAGCCGCCGGGTGAAGGTCCTGCACGAGACCGGGCTCCTGCCCGTCTACTACTTCCCCGAGGAGGACGTCAGGACCGATCTGCTGGAGAAGACCGACCACAGAACGCGCTGCCCGTTCAAGGGCGAGGCCGTCTACTTCTCGGTGCGGGCGGGAGGCAGGCTGGCCGAGAACGCGGTCTGGAGCTACCCGGAGCCGCTCGAGGACGCCCCGCCGCTCTCGGGGTACCTGGCCTTCTACCACGACCGGATGGACCGCTGGATGGAGGAGGAAGAGGAGACGATCGGACATCCGCACGACCCCTACCATCGGGTGGACGTGCTCCAGAGCTCCTTACACGTCAGGGTCTCGGTGGGCGGCGAGGTCGTCGCCGAGACTAGGAGACCGCTCGTCCTCTTCGAGACCAGCCTCCCACCGCGCTACTACATCCCACCCGAGGACGTGCGCGAGGATCTTCTGGTTCCGAGCGACACCCATACGGTCTGCCCTTACAAGGGGGTCGCGTCCTACCGCTCGCTGAAGGTCGGGGACACCCTCATCGAGGACGCCGCCTGGCTCTACCCCGATCCTCTCCCGGAGGCGCAGAAGGCGAGGGGGTACCTGTGCTTCTACGAGGAGAAGGTCGAGCAGGAGGTAGAGGGTTAGCCTACCAGCTCTGCCAGCGGTCGGGCGTGACGCGCACGGCCACGGAGTAGTCGCGGGCGAAGCCCTCCGGGTCGTAGCCGATGCGGGAGATCGGCTCCCGGTACTTCTCCAGATACTCCGGGACCTCCGTCGCTGGCGGGAAGCTCTCCAGGATCCCGGCCCTCCCTTCGATCCGCACCACCCCGCCTCCGTGGGCGTCGCTGTTGAGGTTGAGCGCGACGCGGGGGTTGCGGGCGATGTTGCGCAGCTTCTGCCGGTCGGGCTGCGAGTAGATCAAAAACGTCTCCCCCTCCCACAGAAACCACACCGGGACCGGCTGCGGCTGCCCGTCGCGGCGCACGGTGGTCAGCCAGATCACCTCCTCCGTCCGCAGCCTCTCCTCCACCCTTCGATCCGGTCCGCTCATCGATCCTCCCTTCCCCCAAGCTGCGGGAGCACCGAGCCCGCGAGCGCCTCGAGGCCGTCTATGTCGTCGGCTTCGAGCCACTGCAGCATCACCCCCTGCGCCCCGGCCTCCGCGAGCCGCCCGAGCTGCTCGACGAACTCCGGGGCGGTGCCCACGACCGCCCCCGCCCGCCGCAGCTCGTCCGCGCTCTGCCCTCCGAGTTTGCGCCGCACCTCCCCATCCGTGCGGCCGAAGACCGCGCGGGTCATCAGCGTGCGGCGCACCTTCTCCGGCGGACGGCCCGCCTCCTCCAGGAGCTCGTCGAGGCGGCGGTTGAGCCGGTAGAACTCCTCCAGCGTCGGGAAGGTCGCGTTCCACTCGTCGGCGTAGCGGACGGCGAGCGGCAGCGTCCTGCGGGGACCGTTGCCCCCGATGACGATCGGGGGACCGCCGGGACGGGGCGAGCGCAGCTTCATCTCGGCCTCGTGCAGCCGGTAGAAGCGGCCCTCGAAAGAGGCCGGCCCCTCCCCCCGCAGCAGGCGGGTTACGACCTCAAGCCCCTCCTCGAAGCGGGCGAAACGCTCCGGCACGCCGAGCAGGTCGAACCCGAAGGCCTCGTGCTCGCGCTCCTGCCAGCCGGCCCCGAGCCCGAGCCTGAGTCGCCCGCCGGCCAGGTCGTCCACGGCCGCGGCCTGCCAGGCCGTGATCACGGGGTGGCGGAACGAGACCGGGGTCACGAGAGGCCCGAACTCGATGCGCCCGGTGTTGTCCGCGACCCAGGTGAGCGAGGACCACAGCTCGAGCGACTCCAGCACGGGTCCGGAGGGGTTCGTGAAGTGGTCCGAGCGGAAGATCCCGTAGAACCCGAAGTCCTCCGCCGCCCGTACCAGCCGCTTCCAGCGCTCCCAGCTGATCCCGTTCTGCCCCTCGACCATTATCGCAACGTCGAGCATCCGCCCTCCTCTCATAAGATCATGCCCATCGTATCGCCGCCTCAAAGCTACGACAAAAGTCATGCCAATCACTATACAAATTCATGTAGCATGAATTATTTCTGATATATTTTGATTGTATTTGGGAAAGGAGGTACGGTGCGAAGGAACGTGGAGTTCGAGAGCGGGGGGGCTGACATGCCGGGGGTGGCTATACGCGCCGGACGATTCCGGCGACGAAGGAGCACCCACGATCGTCATGGCGCACGGGTTCAGCGCGGTCAAGGAGATGTACCTGACGCGTTTCGCTGAGCATTTTGCGAGCGCAGGTTTCACCGTACTCCTCTTCGACTACCGCTACTTTGGAGACAGCGATGGGGAACCCAGGGGACGGCTCTTCCCGTGGGAACAGATCGAAGACTACCAGAACGCCATAACCTTCGCCCGCCGACAACCCGAGGTGGACGGGGAACGCATCGGCATCTGGGGCACCTCATACAGCGGCGGTCACGTACTGGTGGTCGGAGCGCTCGACCGGCGGGGGCGCTGCGTCGTGGCTCAGGTGCCGCTCATAGACGGCTGGAAGAACCTGCATCGCATAGTGGTGGACGAAGACGTGGCCGCCCTACTCAAGGCCCTGGAGCAGGACCGCGAGCGGCGCTTCACCTCCGGTGAGATCAACTACGTGCCGGTGGTCGCCGAAGACCGCAACTGCGCCCTCCCCACTGCTGATTCGTACGAGTGGTTCACCCGGACCCACGAGGAGATGGCTCCAAACTGGGAGAACCGGGTTACCCTGGAGTCCATAGAACAGTTTATCGCCTACAGCCCGGAGGCGTACATCCGGCGGATCTCACCGACTCCCCTCCTGATAGCGGTCGCCGAGAACGACATCCTGACGCCTACCGACCTCGCGATCGAAGCCTACGAGCAGGCGCTGGAACCGAAGAAGCTCGTGATCCTGCCCGGGGGACACTTCGACGCCTATACCACGGGGTTCGACGAGTCCGCCGGAGCCGCTCTCGACTGGTTCCAGCGCCACCTCTCGTAGAAGTCCAAGGTCCGTGAGCTACCTGATACTCGGCATGTAGCCCGGGCGGTGCTTCTCGTAAGCCTCGATGTCCTCCTCGTGCTGCAGGGTGAGCCCGACGTCGTCGAGGCCGTTTAAGAGCCGGTAGCGGACGAAGTCGTCGACCTCGAAGCTCTCCTCGAGGCCGGGCCCCTTCACGGTGCGGCTCTCGAGGTCGACGGTCACCTTCGCCTCGGGGTCTTCTCTCACCGCTTCGAGCAGGGCCTCGACCTTCTCTTTGGGGAGCTCGATGGTGAGGAGGCCGTTCTTGGTGCAGTTGTTCTTGAAGATGTCGGCGAAGGAGGGTGCGATGACGGCCCCGAAGCCGTAGTCCTTTATGGCCCAGACGGCGTGCTCGCGGCTCGAGCCGCACCCGAAGTTCTCCCCGGCGATGAGGACGACCGCTCCTTCGTGCTCGGGTTTGTTGAGGACGAAGTCGGGGTTCTCACGCCACTCGGAGAAGAGGAACCTGCCGAAGCCGGTGCGCTCGATGCGCTTGAGGGCGTCGGAGGGTACGATCTGGTCGGTATCCACGTCGGAGTAGCCCAAAGGGAGCGCCTTGCCCTCGACCTTCTTCACCGGATCCATCATCACACTCCTTCCAGTACGCCGAGCTCGCTCGGGGAGGCGAAGCGCCCCATCACCGCCGTGGCCGCCGCGACGACCGGGCTCACCAGGTGCGTCCGGCCGCCCTTGCCCTGCCTCCCCTCGAAGTTGCGGTTGGAGGTCGAGGCGCAACGCTCGCCGGGGGAGAGCTTGTCCGGGTTCATCCCGAGGCACATCGAGCACCCGGCGGCCCGCCACTCGAAGCCGGCCTGCTTGAAGATCTCGTCGAGCCCCTCCTCCTCGGCCTGCTTCTTGACGCGCATCGAGCCGGGGACGACCATCGCCCGGATGCCTTCCTTGACCTTGTGTCCTTCGAGGACGCGGGCGGCGGCGCGCAGGTCCTCTATCCGGGCGTTGGTGCACGACCCGATGAAGACGGTGTCGACCTCGATCTCTCTCATGGGCGTACCCGGTTTCAGGCCCATGTACTTCAAGGCCCGCTCGTGGGCTTCGTTCTCGGGCTCGGGGACGACCCCGTCGAGCGGGACGGTCTGCGCGGGGGTCGTGCCCCAGGAGACGTAGGGCCGGAGCTCGGCGGCGTCGATGACGACCTCCTTGTCGAAGGTCGCCCCCTCGTCTGTCGGCAGGGTCTTCCAGTACTCGACGGCCTCCTCCCAGGCCTCACCCTTCGGCGCGTACTCGCGGCCCTCCAGGTACTCAAAGGTCTTCTCGTCCGGGGCGATCATGCCGGCACGCGCCCCGCCCTCGATGGACATGTTGCACACGGTCATCCGGCCCTCCATCGAGAGCGAGCGGACCGCCTCGCCGCGGTACTCGATGATGTGCCCGACCCCGCCGCCGGTCCCGATCCTGTTGAGGATGCCGAGCATGAGGTCCTTGGCGGTCACGTCTGCCGGAAGCTCTCCCTCGACCGTTACCGCCATCATCTTCGGCCGGCGCTGCGGCAGCGTCTGGGTGGCCAGGACGTGCTCGACCTCGCTCGTGCCGATCCCGAAGGCCAGCGCCCCGAAGGCGCCGTGGGTGGCGGTGTGCGAGTCGCCGCAGACGATGACCATCCCGGGCTGGGTGAGGCCCATCTCCGGCCCGATCATGTGCACTATCCCCTGTTTCGGAGTGCCCCACGCCTCGAGCTCTATCCCGAAGTCCCGACAGTTCTTCTCGAGCGCCTCCATCTGCTTGGCGGAGATCCTGTCTTTGACCGGGAGCCCCAGACCCTCGGTCGGGACGTTGTGGTCCATCGTGGCGAGCGTGAGGTCAGGCCTCCTGACCTTCCGCCCGGCGAGCCTCAGGGCCTCGAAGGCCTGCGGGCTCGTGACCTCGTGCACGAGATGAAGATCCACGTACAGCAGGTCGGGCTCCCCCTCGCCGCTCCTCACCACGTGCCGCTCCCAGACTTTCTCCGCGAGCGTCTTCGGCCTACTCATCATCTGCCTCCTTCTTCCTCGCCAGCATGTTGAGGCGAACGTAGTCGATCTCGAGCCCCTCTTCTTTGGCCATCCTCCCCGCCACGGCCTGCGCGAAGGGACGGCGCATCCCGCGGGGTAGCCGCATCAGGTGGGCGCGCAGGATGACCGCCTCCAGATACCGCGCGAGCGCCTCCTCGCCCGCAAAAGGCGTCGGTTTCTCCAGGAGCCGGGCCTCGACCTCCACGAACCCGCTCTCTTGGAGCAACGCCCGCTCTTCCTCCGGGGCCGGGTAGTGCTTGGTGTCCTCCCAGCCTTCGAAGTACCCCCGGAACGGCTCCTCCTCCATGACCCCCCGCAGCGCCCTCCCGACCCGCGAGATGTTGCCCGCCCCGCCGCACTGCGCGGCGAGCGTCCCGCCGGGCTTCAAATTGCGCGCGAGGGCGCGGAAGAGCCTGGCGTGGTCCGGGATCCAGTGAAAGGTCGCCGTCGAGAAGATGACGTCCGCCTCCTCCCCGATATCCAGCTCCAGCAGATCCTGCCGCAGAACCCGCACCCTCCCCTCCCCAGCAAAGCGCCTCCCCGCAGCCTCGACCATCTCCCGCGAGGCGTCTACCGCGACCACCCGCCCCTCCGGCAGCCGCCCCAGAAGAAGCTCCGTGACACGCCCGGTCCCGCACCCGGCGTCCACGACCACCTCGTCCCCCCGCAACTCGAGCCCCCCGAGAAACTCCTCCCCCCAGCGCGTCATCGGGTCCGCCAGCGCCTCGTAGGAGGCCGCGTCCCACTCAAGCGCCACCGCCGGCCCTCTTGATCCGTCTCACATAATGAGATAGTCTGTCCATCACATGGACAGTTTAGAGAAGGTGGTTGGAGAAAGCAAGAGCGGGGTCGGGGTTCTGGACCGGGTGGTGGCGATCCTGAGCTTCCTTTCGGAGGAGGGACCGGCGAGCCTCGCCGGGGTGGTCGGGGGGACGGGTCTGCCGCGACCGACGGCGTACCGGCTGCTCTCGGCGCTGGAGGCGCACCATCTGGTGGTACGCGAGGAGGGGCGGTACGCTTTGGGGATGCGGCTCCTCGGGTGGGGGAGCCGGGCGGTGGGGAGCGTCGGGCTGGTCGAGGCGGCGGGGCCGGTGCTCGCGAGGCTGCGGGACGAGACGGGGGAGAGCACGCAGCTCTACGTGCGGGAGGGGGACCACCGGGTGTGCGTGGCGGCGGCCGAGCGGGAGAGCGGGCTGAAGGATGCGGTGCCGGTGGGGGCGGTTTTGCCGCTCGGGCGGGGCTCGGCGGGGAAGGTGCTGCTCGCGTGGTCGGAGGACGGAGAGAGGTATAGAGAGGCCGGCGAGCTCGCGGAGGTTCGGGAGCGCGGGTGGGCGGAGAGCACGGCCGAGCGGGAGGAGGGGGTGGGGAGCGTGAGCGCGCCGGTCTTCGGGGAGGGGGGCAGGCTGCTCGCGGCGGTGTGCGCGAGCGGCCCGCTCTCGCGGCTCGGGGAGCGGCCCGGGGAGCGGCTCGCGGGGTCGGTGGTTGCGGCGGCGCGGGAGATCGCGGCGTCGCTCGGGGGGTAGGCCTCCTGCAGGCCGGGGTGGTTTCTGGTATATCCGGACGGGCTGGTTTTCGAAGAGAAGAAGCTTTTTCGAAGAGAAGGTGTATCGGTGGCGCAAGAATACAGGACCTATTCTCCGGCGTACTGCTTCGGGTGCGGGGCCGAGAACCCCATCGGGCTGCACCTGGATATAGAGTTCGAGGAAGGAGGGGTGGCGCGGGCGCTCTTCACCCCGGAGAAGCCGCACTCGGGCTATCCGAACATGGTGCACGGCGGGATCGTGGCGACGCTTCTGGACGAGGTGCTGGCGCAGGCCGTCTACAACGAGCGGGAGGGTGCGGTGACGGCGAAGATGGAGACCACCTTCCGCCGGCCGCTCGAGCCCGGCGAGACGGTGGAGGTCAGGGGGTGGGTCGAGAGCAGCCGGGGGCGCAGAATAATCTCGCGCGGCGAGATCCGGCGGGCGGAGGACGGGGCTCTGATCGCCGAGGCGCGCGGGGTCTTCATGAGCCTGAGGGGCGGAGATACGCCCGGACAGGGATGACGCTGAGGCCGGCCGAAGTTATACTCGTGTGCTGCACGCTCCGCGAGAGTTTCGAGGAGGACGTTTTGGATCCGACCCCGCCGAAAGACGAGAGGCACCCGCGCCGGTGGCCGCGCTAGCGGCCGGTCATCCCACACCTCCGAAGGAAGAAGCCTCATCGAAGAGGGAGCGCGAACGTCCACGGCGCTCCCGGTGAATCCGTAGAACAGAACACTTGGAGCACTCTGGAGAGAAGATGGAGCGGGAACGGAGAGCGCGGGTCTTCAGCGGGATACAACCGAGCGGGAACCTCCACATCGGCAACTACCTGGGGGCGCTCAAGAACTGGGTCGCCATCCAGGACGACTACGAGAACTACTTCTGCATCGTCGATCTGCACGCGCTCACCGTGCCGCAGGACCCCAAGGAGCTCAGGAGGAAGATCCGGGAGGTCGCCGCGATATACCTGGCGGCCGGGCTCGACCCCGAGCGGTGCGTCATCTTCCGGCAGAGCAGGGTCCCGGCGCACGCCGAGCTGTGCTGGCTGCTGAACGGCATCGCGCGCTTCGGGGAGCTCTCGCGGATGACCCAGTTCAAGGACAAGACCAGGAAGGAAGGAACAGAGAGCGCGAGCGCGGGCCTCTTCGATTACCCGGTGCTCATGGCCGCGGACATCCTGCTCTACAACGCCCAGCTGGTGCCGGTCGGCGACGACCAGAGGCAGCACCTCGAGCTCACCCGCACGCTCGCCCGCAGGTTCAACCACCTCTACGGCGAGACCTTCGTCGTGCCGGAGCCGATGATCATGAAGAGCGGGGCGCGGGTGATGGCGCTCGATGATCCGACCGAGAAGATGAGCAAGAGCTCCCCGCGGCCGGGGAGCTACATCTCCATCCTGGACGAGCCGGATGCGATCCGGCGCAAGGTCCGCCGCGCCGTCACCGACTCGGGCACCGAGATCAAAGCGTCCCCCGAGAAGCCAGCAATAACCAACCTCCTCGACATCTACTCGGCCACGACCGGCCGCCCGGTCGAGGAGATCGAGGATGAATACCGGGGCAGGGGCTACGGCCAGTTCAAGCAGGATCTCGCCGAGGCCATCGTCGAGGTCCTCTCCCCGGTGCGCGAGAGGGCGCTCGCGCTGCTCGACGATCCGCGCGGGCTCGACGAGTTGCTCGAGCGCGGGGCGGAGAAGGCCCGGGAGGTCTCCCGTCCGATCCTCGCGAGCGCGCAGGCGAAGATGGGCCTCTGATGGCGGGGGACGTCAGGGGCAAGATCCTGCAGGTGCTGCGGGCCATTCCCAAAGGCGTGCTCTACTCGACGACCGACTGGCACAGGATCACGGGTGAGGACAAGCGTGAGATCCGACGCATGCTGGACGACCTGGAGCGAGAAGGCGTGATAGAGCGGCTCGAGAGCGGACGTCCGGACAAGCCGCTCTACCGGCTCAAGGGAGGCTCAGGAGGAGATGAACCGGCTTAGGAGCATACTCGACCGGATAGACCGCAGAGGGTACGGGGCCTACAAGGACCTGCAGGGCTCCTACGACTTCGAGCGGTTCACCCTGACGATAGACAGGGTACAGCGCGACCCATTCGCCCCGCCCTCGCTCATCCGCGTCCGCACCCGGGACAACCGCTTCGACCCGGCGCTGTTCTCCAACCCGGTGCGCAAATTCGCCCTGGAGGACTTCCTGACGCGCAGGGTGGACGCGGCCATCCGCAGGATCGTGCGCGGGAACCGCGGCTCGGGCGGGAGCGGCCGGGTCGAGATACAGCGCCCCTCGCAGGTGGTGCTGCCGCGCACCTCGATGGTCGTGCACAGAGACTACGTGGAGGCGCGCATGGCGGTGGGCCTCCCCGCGCGCGGCCGCACCGTCGACGCCCGCGCCGCCCGTGCGGTCCTGCTCGACGAGCTCCCCAAGGTGGTGGGAGCCTCGCTCGTCCCGGCCGGGGTGGACGAGGAGGCGGCCCGCTTCCACGTCGAGACGATAGAGGACGCCGAGCACCTGCGCGACATGCTCCCCTCCCTCGGGCTCGTGGCTTTCGTCGCCGACGGGGCCGTACTGCCGCGGGAGAGCGGGGCGAGCGACAGGCCGCTCACCGGCGGCGCCGTCCCCTTCGAGAGCCCGGAGGAGCTCAGGGTGACCGTCGAGCTCCCCAACCGCGGCGAGATCACCGGGATGGGCATCCCGGAGGGGGTCACGCTCATCGCGGGCGGGGGTTTCCACGGCAAGAGCACGCTGCTCGAGGCGCTCTCCTGGGGCGTCTACGACCACGTCCCCGGTGACGGGAGAGAGCTCGTGGTCACCCGCGAGGACGCGGTGAAGATCCGGGCCGAAGACGGCCGCAGCGTCGCCGGGGTGGACATCTCCGGGACCATCGGCGAGCTGCCCGGCGGGCGCACCACCGAGAACTTCTCCACGCCGAACGCCTCCGGCTCGACCTCCCAGGCGGCGAACATCGCCGAGGCGCTCGAGGTGGGAACCTCGCTGCTTCTGGTCGACGAGGACACCAGCGCGACGAACTTCATGATCCGGGACGAGAGGATGCGCGAGCTGGTGCGCAAGGAGCCAATAACCCCCTTCGTCGACCTGGCGCGCCCGCTGTACAACACCCTGGGCGTCTCGACGGTCGTGGTCATAGGCGGCGTCGGGGCGTACCTCGACGTGGCCGACCGCGTGATCCTGATGGAGGATTACCACCCCCACGACGCGACCGACCGGGCGCGCGAGGTGACCGAACGCTTCCCGGTCAAGATCGAGGGCGACGGACACGTCTCGCTCCCGAAAGGGAGGCGCGTCCGGGCCACCTCCATAGACCTCAGGCGCGGCCGGCGCGAGACGGCGCGCGGCAAAGGACTCTCCACCATCGAGCTCGGCCGCGAGCGGGTCGACCTCTCCTACGTCGAGCAGCTCGCCGAGCCCGGCCAGACCGAGGCCATAGCACGCATCATCGGAGAGTTCGCCTCCTCCGGCAAGAGCCGGGCGGTCAGGGAGGTCGTCGAGGCGGCGATCACGGGCCTCGAGTCCGGAGGACTCGATTCCCTGGGCGGCTTCCGCGGCCACCCCGGCCAGATGAGCCTCCCCCGCCCGCAGGAGATAGCCGCGGTGATAAACCGTATCCGCTCGCTCGAGGCCACGACCGAACGACACTGAACCCTGGCCACCTGGCCATTTTTCCCGCCGCACCCCGCAAAACCTCTTGTGCGGGGTGCTCCGTTACGCATAATTACCGGTAAATAAATAGTTTGACTCCCAAAGAGGAGGGGGCTTTTGAGACTCAAGGTTGCTCTCTTGCCCGAAGATGGCATCCTGTGTCTTCCCCTGCAGTACAACAGCACCCTGCAGGGGTTCATCTACGCTAACCTCGACCGGGCCCTCTCAGGCTGGTTGCACGAGGAGGGACACGCCTACGAGAAGCGACGCTTCAAGCTCTTCGTCTTCTCCCGGCTCTTTGGGAAGCGTGAGATCTCGAAGGGCAAGGTACGCTTCTTGCGGGGAGCCCATTTCTACCTCTCCTCGGCCGACCCGGACGTGCTCTGCTCGCTGGGGGAGCACCTGCTGAGGAAACCATCCGTGGAGCTCGGCAGGAGGAGTTGCCTCGTGGAAGAGGTCGCCGTGGAGCCCGAGCCGGAGATGAACGGGGGGAAGCCCGTGATCGTCAGGGCCCTCTCCCCCATCACCGCCTACACGACGCTCGCCGCACCCGATGGCAAAAAGAAGACCTATTACTACTCACCTTACGAAGAGGAGTGGAGCAAGTCCCTGGTGGACAACATCAAACGCAAGGTTTTGGCGCTGGGCTGGGACACAGACCCCGAGGAGGATCTGAAAGAGGCGAGCATCAGGCCGTACCGGGTGCGGAGCGCGGACCAGAAGGTCCTGCGCTTCAAGGGCACCGTCGTCAAGGGTTGGATGGGTCTCTACGAGCTGAGGATGCCCCGTCCGTACCTGCAGCTCGCCTACGACACCGGCTTGGGAAGCAAGAACTCACAGGGATTTGGCATGATCGCCATCGCATCCAACGGGAGAAAGAGATGATAGAGAGCATCTACCAGATCGGGCGCGCATTGCTCGAGGAGAGCGGTGGAGGACGGCGGGCGGTCCTGGAATCGCTCGCCACAGCACCCCCACGGGACAGGAAAGACGAATCATACGTCGCCATCCTGAAGCTGGACTCCCGGAAGCCCTCGCTAGATGTCGAGCTTCGGGAGCTGGACAGCCAGAAGAACACCGCCGCGAGGTACCTGTGGCTCGGCAACGCCCCAGGCAACGACCCGCAGGACCGTCTCACCTCGGACAACCTGGGTTATCTCGTCTCCCAAACCATCCCGAACCTGATCGGCGAAGGGAGGATAGATCCAAAGAGCAATCTGTATGCGAAGCTTAAGAACCTCCGGGAGAAGCTCTACATCGACCTCGGAGAGCCGGGAGAGCTCGGCATAAAAGGAGGCGGCACCTACCAGCGCAACCGGCGGCTCTGGGATCTCGGCAGGCTCGGCATCCCGGGTCCCTCCCGTGAAGACCTGAGAGATGAGATAAGGGGCGGCACGAACCCCAAGAACATCCCCCAGAGGGTGGTGAAGGCGCTGCGAGACCACTTCCCGGAGATCCCTGAGAGGGGCGTGCTCTTCACGCTCGAGCTCGACGGCGATCTTCTCGTGGACGATCCAGCCTACCACGCGTACCTGGAGCGCAGGTTCGTGGATAGCGCCTTCACCGGGAATCAGACGGGACGCTGCCACCTGAGCGGCGAGTACGGCCCGGTCACAACAGACATGACGCGCTTCAGGTTCAAGTACTACATAACGGACAAGTTGGGCTTCGCCTCCGGAGCCACGAAGAAGGGTTTCACCTCCAACTTCGCGCTCTCGAAAGAAGCGTACCGGGCGCTGCTCGTCGGGGAGAGGTTCGTGGGAAGGGAGCTCGGCTTCAGCTTCGCCGGGGCGAGGGGGTACATGATCCCGGACCTCTACACCGTGGAGATCCCGCGCGGGCTTCCGGAAGCGCTCGTGCGCACGCTCAGGAGCATCCGCAACAGGACGCTCTTCGACATCGGGAGGGTGCAGGCCGGAGAGCTGGATGAGGAGCTCGAGGAGTTCAGGGAAGAACACCTCGCGAGCGGGTACATGATCAACCTGCTCTTCTACAAGCAGAAGCAGGCCAAGTTCGAGGTGCTGAGGCTCATCCAGGACATCCCTTCCTACCGCCTGGAGGAGCTGCGCGCGCAGGGGATCGAGACGGGGCGGCTGTGGGAGGAGCTCTACGGAGGCGAGGCAAGGGACCTCACGCTGCAGCAGATCTACTACCTCATCCCGGTACGGAAGAGCGGGGACAACTTCCTCACCAAGGAGATCCTCGCCTTCTACCACGCACTCATCTCCGGCGGCCTGATAGATCGCAAGGAGCTTACGGACGGCTTCATGGAGCTGGTGCGCGCCTACCGCTTCGGCAACACGGGATCGTACCAGGTGAGCGCCCCAAAGGAAGGTGAGGAAGACCAAACCCTCGTTCGCTATCTCGCGCAGACCAACCTGTTGCTCGCGTTCTTGCGGGATCTCGACCAGCTGAAGGAGGAAGAAGTGTCGCAAGAGTACCTGGAGAGGCTCTCCCTCGACGAGGCGGAGAAGGAGTACCTGAGGAGGCTCGGCTACGACGAGCAGCAGGCAGCCCTGTATCTGCTCGGCGCTCTGATCGCCGAGATCGCGAACGCCCAGTGGCGGCTCGGATCGGAGGGCCGGGGCGGGGAGAAGACGATCCTGAACAAGATCAACTACCAGGGCATGACCCTCCCCCGCGTCCAGCGCCTGACTATCGAGCTCTTCGACAAGCTCCGCCAGTACCGCTACACCGACCGCTCCGGGGAGCGCCGTCCGCTCCTGCAGGGCCGCAACGAGGCCATCTTCGCCCAGGCCCAGGAGCTCCTGACCCGGAACCAGAGGGTATGGCGTCTCACCCCCGCAGAGACCGTCTACTACCTGCTGAGCGGCTACTCGCACCGCACCTTCAGGGCGATGACCGCGAGAGAGAAACAGCCCGCGTAAAAGAGAAAGGAGAGAAGGCTTGGCCATCCACGACGGGGACATCCTCTACCTCTACGACGCGAAGCTCACCAACCCCAACGGCGATCCGGACGACGAGAACCGCCCGCGCATGGACGAAGCAACCGGGCGCAACCTCGTCTCCGACGTCAGGCTCAAGCGCTACCTCAGAGACTACTGGCTCGACGCCGGGGAGGACATCTGGGTCAGACGCACCGAACAGGACGAGACCACAAGCTCCAAGCAGCGCATGGGCGTGCTGCTCCAAGACTACAACCAGGAGAACGGAGCGAACCTCACCGAGAGACAGGCGCGCCAGAGCCGGGAGTTCAAGGACTGGCTCTTGAGGCGTCTCAGGGACGTGCGGCTCTTCGGGGCGACGATGCCGATGGAGAACACCTCGGTCACCTTCACCGGTCCAGTGCAGTTCAGCTGGGGATACTCGCTGCACCGGGTCGAGATTAACAACTCCGCCACCATCTCGAGCCACTTCGCGGGCAGGGAGAACGAGTATGGCACCTTCGGCAAGGACTGGCGGGTGCACTACTCGCTGCTCGCTTTCTACGGCATCGTGAGCAAGAGCCGCGCCCGACACACCGGGCTCACCGACGAGGATCTCACCGCGCTCGACGAGGCGATGGTGAGGGCCATCCCGCAGCAGGCGACGACGAGGAGCAAGATCGGGCAGACCCCGCGGCTCTACCTGCGCGTCGAGTACGAGGACGACTCTGCTCTACGGCTCGGGGACGTGCGCGAGGACCTCGCCCTCGATCCCAAAGACGGCAAGACCACAGACACCCTGCGCGACATCCGGGACTTCACGATAGGCTTCGATCGGGTGCTGGAGAGAGTGAGGGCGGTCGAGGGCTCCATCGGAAGAGCCCGTCTCTGGAGCCACCCTGAACTCGGAGATACCTTCGAGCGCGGCCTGCGGGAGATACTCGGCGACCGGCTGGAGACCCTCTAGGCGATGCCGCAGAACCCGCTCATCGTCTTCGACCTCTGCGGGGCGTACGGTATGTTCCGCAAGTTCTACACCAACTCCTCCTCGCTCTCATATCCCTTCCCGCCCCGCACGACCGTCGCGGGGCTCATCGCCGGGATGATGGGCTACGAGCGCGACGCGTATGCTGAAGACCTCGGCCTTGGCCGCTGCCACATAGCGCTCTCCGTGCGGGTGCCGGTGCGGCGGGTGATGCAGCAGGTCAACTACCTGATGACCGAAGGCCACGTCTGGCAGAAGGGAGCCGGCGGCTTCGACGGGAGCAGGGGGCCAATACAGGTGCCGGTGGAGTGGGTCTTCCCGGAGGTGGGCTACAGAGAGCTCCGCTACCGCATCTACGTGACGCATGAGGACCGGGGGTGGCTCGAACGTCTCGGAGAGGTTCTGGAAGGCGGCGCTCCCGTCTATCCGCCCTACCTGGGAATGTCCGAGTGTCCGGGCCGGGTGGAGCACGTGAGGAGCACGGAGGACTGGAGCCTCGGAAGGCGGGAAGAGGAGCTCCCCATCAGTACCGTGCTCCCGGCCTCCGCGCTCTCAGGCCCGCCTCACCTGGAGGAGGGAACCCAGATCGTCAAGGAGCGCACCCCGCTCGCCCTCGACGAAAGTCGGCGGCTAATCGCCGCGGGCGATCTCCTTTACAACCGTGCGGGTCCGCACATAACCGCCCGGCTGAAGAGCGAGGTCTTCGAGGTCTCCTACTCGGGAACCCACGAGTACGGGGTGTTCATGCGATGAGGTTCCTGGCGCGTCCGGCGCGGGGAGGGAGGTCGGAGGAGCTCCTGAAAGATCACCTCGCGGCGGTAGCCCGGATGGCGGAGAGAAACGTGCTCACGCTCCCGATCTCGGGGCGAGAGCACCTCGCCGCTCTCGCCCGGCTCTGCGGGCTCACCCACGACTTCGGCAAGTACACGACCTACTTTCAGGAGAAGCTTCCACCGCTGGAGAAGAAGCCCCCCAGAGAAGAGTACTCCCACCACTCCTTCGTCTCCGCGCTCCTTGGGGCGTTCGTCGCTAAAAGCCGGCATCCTGAGGATGTCGAAGCCCCGCTTCTCGTTTACCTCGCGATCCACCGCCACCATGGACATCTGGTTACCCCGCAGGAGGTGCTGCCCCGCAAGGAGGACCTGAGAGACGCCCCGACCTTTGCGGGTCTTTCGGCGGGTCTCCGCAGAGAGCTCGCCGCCGTCGAGGCTCAGCTAGAAGACATGCGCGGGGCGCACAGGGAGCAGATAGTCTCCGAGCTGGCAGAGCTTGGGGTTCCGGAAGCAGAAGAGTTTCTATCGCTAGAGAGCTGGTGGAAACTCTTGCCGGAGATGCGCAGGTCGTGCCGGAGGCTTCTCAAAGGAGGAGATCCGGAGGCAACCCGCCGCTACTGGCGGCTGCTCCTCCTCTTCTCCGCGCTCATAGACGCCGACAAGCACGTCTCGGCAGCGGCCGCCGGAGAGCCCTCCCGCCACTCCATCCCACCCTCGCTGGTGGAAGATCACGTGCGAAGCCTGAAGGATCACGAGGCGCCCGGATCTCCCAACGCGCGGCGGCTCGCCGGGATGCGGGACGAGATCCGCAAGGAGTGCGCCCGGAGGGTCGAGGAGAGACCGCTCGATGAGCTCTACCCGGCCATTCTCAGCCTCACCGCGCCCACCGGCTCGGGGAAGACGCTCGCCGCGCTGGAGACGGCGCTCAGACTCATGGAGCGCATCCGGAAGGAGACCGGGCATCTGCCGCGCGTCATCTACGCCCTCCCCTTCGTGAACATCATCGAGCAGAACGCCGACGTCATCGAGAGCGTGCTGCGCCGGTGTCCGGGCTTCGACGCTTCTCCCTACGACCACCTCCTGAGAAGCCACCACCTCGCCCCGCTCGCCGGCGACGAGAGCGAAGAAGAAGCGGTGGAAGACAAGCTCCTCTCCACGGAGGCGTGGGAGCCGGAGATCGTGGTGACCACCTTCGTCTCGCTCTTCGAGAGCCTGCTGACGAACCGCAACCGGCCGCTCAAGCGGCTGCACAACGTCGCCGGGAGCATCCTGGTGCTGGACGAGGTGCAGAGCATACCCTACGAGCAGTGGAGGCTCGTGGGGCACGTCCTCACGACGCTCGTGAGCGACCTCGGTTGCACCGTGATCCAGATGACTGCGACCCGCCCCCGCATCCTCCCCGGTGCCAAAGAGCTGCTAAAGAACCCCGAGCAAAACTTCGCCGGGCTCTCCCGGACGCGCCTCGTTCCCCACCGGAACGTGCGGACCATCGAGGAACTCGCGGACTTCATCGAGGACATTAAATCCCCAAACCGCTCTCTGCTCGTGGTGCTGAACACCATCTCGAGCTCCATAGAGCTCTACCGGATGCTGAAAGAACGCCTCGACCTCTCTCCATACCGGGAGTACGGCAGGGAGGGAGCGGACGCCTCCATCTTCTACCTCTCGACCAACATTACCCCCTGGCAGCGTTCGCGGCGGGTGCGGCTGCTCAAGAGGTGCATGAGACGGGGCGCGAAGCCGCTCGTCGTCTCCACGCAGGTGGTCGAGGCCGGGGTGGATCTCGACTTCGACGAGGTCATAAGGGATCAGGGACCGCTTGATTCCATCGTGCAGGTGGCCGGGCGATGCAACCGGAGCGGCGATATCCCCACCCCAGCTCCGGTGTACGTCGTCTTTCTGGAGAACGAGAACTCGCGTCCCTGCGCCGAGATGGTCTACGGACGGGTGCTCCCCCTCATCTCCCGCGAGATGCTGCAAGAAGAGGTCGATGAGCCGGAGCTCCACGCTCTCGTCGAGCGCTACTTCGCCACTGTGGAGGAACGCAAGAGCGACGACTTCTCGATCGAATACATCGCCGCCGTAAGGGAGCTCGAGTTCGACCGCCGGGAGGGTGAGCACATCACCATAAGCCGCTACCGCTTCATACAGGAGGAGCTCGCGACCATGCCGATGCTCGTGGAGATGAACGAGAGAGCCGCGGAGACCGTAGAGAGCCTTGCGAGCCTCTACCGTGAGAAAGAGAAGAACCGCACCAGGATCCGGCGTGCCTACCGGGAGGTTGCACCGTTCACCGTAACCCCCACCGTGAACCGGCTGCGCAAGAACTTCCCCCCACAGCACCCCGAGATCCCGGAACACTTCTACCTCTCGCTCGACGAGGTCCGCTCGATCGGCTCGACGTTCTACGACATTGAGACGGGATACAAGTGGGGCGAAGACGAGGCGATGCTGCTTTGAGCATCACGGGCACGCTCGTTCAGTCTTACGCGGTCTGCCCCCGGCAGGCGTGGCTGATGGCGCGTCAGATGGAGCCCGAGAGGGAGTTCGAGCTGCTGGTCGAGGGAAGGCTCAACCAGCTCGAGCACTACGAGAGGTCGATGAAGGAGATCGAGCTGCCGGGGATCAAACTCGACCGCGTGCGGCGCGAAGGAGGCCGGCTCGTTCTCTCCGAGGTGAAGAAGTCCACCCGTTACCTGCCCGCGGCGCGGCTGCAGGTCGGCTACTACCTGCTGCGGCTGCGGGAGGAAGGGATCGAGGCCAGCGGCGAGATCCTGGTGCCCAAAGAGCGGTTCCGCGAGGAAGTCGAACTTACACCGCAACTCGAAGAAGACGTGCGCGAGACGGTAAAGAAGCTGGAGCAGTTGCTGGTGCGTCCGCTCCCCCCGCCGGCGGAGCGCATCCGCTACTGCAGCAAGTGCGCCTATGCAGAGTTCTGCTGGTCATAGGAGGATATTGGTGAAGAAGGTGAAGAAGCTCATCTGCACGATCGGGACGGGAAGCTACGAGAAGGTCACCTACACCTTCGGGGAGCGACGCAAGGAGACCAGACTGGCCCCGGTGGCGATAGGCAGTTTCATAACAGGCGAGGAAAAAGGCCTCGAACTCGTCGCACTCCTGACTCAGGGGGCCAGAGATAAGTACAGAGACGGGCTGCGATCCGAAGCCGCAGCGCTAGGATGGACCTGCACACCCGTCGACATTCCAGACGGGAAATCCGAAGCGGAGCTCTGGGAGATCTTCGAGAAGTTCGGGGAACACCTGAAAGAAGGCGATGAGGTCGTCCTGGACCTCACCCACGGCTTCCGCCACCTCCCGGCCCTGCTCCTCTCGGCGGTTCAGTACTACGCCGCGCGCAAGAGAATAAAAATCCTCGGCGTCTACTACGGAGCCTACGAGGCCCGGGACGAGAGCAACAACGTCCCCATCTTCGACCTCACTCCGCTCGTGGATTTGCCAGAGTGGTCCTACGGGGTCAGGCTCTTCTCCGATTACCTGCTCCCGAAGCTCCTGGCCGAGATGCTGAAGAACATACAGCGCAGATCGCACCAGCCTGGTAGCCAGCAGAAGTTCAGCCGGTTGCAGAAGGTGGCCAGTGCGCTGCGCGATCTCGAAGCACCCCTCGCCTCCGGCATACCGCTCGAGGCCGGCTTCGAAGCTCACCGCACGCTCGAAAAGGCGCGCTCCGCAGAGGCAGAGGAGGAGCTCTCACACCTCGCTCCGCTCAGGGGCTTCTGGGAGGAGCTGGAAGAGCGGCTCGAGAGCTTCGCTCTCCCGGAGCCAGAAGCACCAAAGGGAAACAAACCAAAGAAAGGCATGATCCTGACGATCGAAGAGCTGGAGCGCCAGGCGCACCTTGTCGACGGGTACCTCGCCATCTCGGACCTCCGGGCTGCGGCGACCCTGATGCGGGAGCTCATCGTCTCGGCGGTCATACTCCACACACAGGACCCGAAACGCTGGCTGGAGGGGGAAGAACGTCAGAGAGCGGAGCGCCGGCTCGGGGTGATCGCCTCGTGGAACAGGGGAGCGTTCCAGCTCAAGAAGCTTCTCTCCAAAGAGCAGCAAGAGCTGGCCACACTCTGGGATCAGGTCAGAGAGAGGCGCAACGCCCTCGCCCACGCCGGGATGCGCGAGGACATGGTGAAGTTCGACGACAAAGCCCTGCGTGAGATCCACGCAAAGATAAAAGAGAACCTGTGCAACCCTGGCTTCTGGAGCACAGAGGTCGAACGCAAGGACGAGCGCTGGCTCGTCTCCCCGCTCGGAATGACCCCCGGCGCGCTTTATACCGCCATCGTGCAGGAGAGCCCGGACCATCTGTTCATCATCACGAGCCAGAAAGCCAAACAGAAGGTCGGCGAGATCCTGACCGAAGCCGGCCGCGAAGACCTCGAAGTCTCCTGCCTTATCCTCGACGATCCCTTCAACGGTTTCGACGAAGCCCGAGAGAAGGCCGAGGAGGCCCTGAAAGAACACGGACCGCGCTGGGCCGCAGCGCAGGAGGTCATCGTCAACCGCACCGGCGGCACCACGTGTCTCGGCTGGGCCGTGGAACGCATCGAGGCCGCGCTCCGAAGAGACCTCGGCCTCGAGCCCCGCACCGTAGCCTGCATAGACCGTAGAGACCCCGAGGAGCAGCGCGAGATGCCATACATAGAAGGTGAAGTCATCGACATAACGGAAAGAGGAGAGGAGGAGTAATGCAGAAGATAGAGGCCACCTTCCGCGTCGTCACCCCGATGTTCATGAGCGGGGCCGATCAGACGAAAGCAGAGCTGAGGCTCCCCTCCATAAAGGGTGCTTTGCGCTTCTGGTGGCGCGCCCTCGCCTGGAGCAGATACGGCGACCTGCAGAAGATCCGGGAAGAAGAAACCCGCCTCTTCGGCAGCACCGACGAGGGGCAGTCGAAGGTGCTGATGCGCCTGACAACAGCCGAAAATCTGGAATCGTTCCTAGGGAAACAAGAAGCCAAAAAGTGGGGACCCAACACCTGGCAGGGTTACATGGGCTACGGTCTGGTGGACAGAAAGCTACGCCCTACCAGGCAATACATCAGACCCGGCTTCACATTCAGCCTGCTCATATCCGCAAGAGACCGGCGAGCTCTAGAGGAGATGGAATCTCCGCTGAAGGCGCTGGGCCTCCTCGGTGGGCTAGGGGGGAGATCTCGCAAGAGCTGGGGCAGCCTGACGCTCATGAAGATGGAAGGAATAAAAGAATGGGCAGCCCCAAAAAACGAGCAAGAGTTAAGAAAATCTCTCGAAAACCTTCTCCAGTCTGAGCATGAATCTGGCCGCTATACCGGTATCAGTAATGGAACCGCGTTTGCTATAGGGAAGACATATCCAAACGCCGCTGCCGCGCAGGAATCCCTGGCCCAGACCTACCGCGATTTCCTCAAAGCTCTGGGCGGCGGGAATAAAACACTACGTGAAGCCTTCGGGCTGCCCCGGCAGTTGCGCATGAAAGGCTCCGACTACCAGAACGCCAACGAGCGCCGGGCGAGCCCGGTTTTCCTGCACATACACCAGTTCCCAGATGGACGCGCCATACCTGTCGTCACGCTGCTCCCCGGAAGGTTTTTATCTCATCAATCCTCCCCGAGCGGAGGCTGGCAAACAGCGCAACGGTTTCTGAATAAGGTGTGATCATGAAGCTACTCCACTTCACCCTCGGTCCGGTGCAGGGGTTCGTCTCTCAGGCGCGGCGCACGCGCGATCTCTGGTCCGGCTCTTTCCTCCTCTCTTATCTCTCCGGACAGGCAATGCGCGCGGTGCTCGATGGAGGCGGGAAGGTGATATTCCCTGAAGTCGGTGACCAACCGAGCATCACCGACCCGCTCCTCGCCGCGATCATGGGGCACCCGCTGTCTGGCAACAAAAACCCGCAGATCGGCTCGCTACCGAATCGCTTCAAGGCGGAGGTGCCGGACGACTTCGATCCGAAGAGATGCCGTGACGCCGTCCAGAGCAGGTGGCAAGAGATCGCCGATACGATCTGGGAACGCTACGTCGCGCCGGTGGCGGGCCATGGCAAAGGCACGAAGGAGATCTGGAAGCGGCAGGTAGAGAGCTTCTGGGAGATGAGCTGGGTGCTGGGAGAAGACCCCGGCGACCGCAGCGACCAGCGCTGGCTCGACCTTCGCAAGAACTGGCGCACCCACCATCCACCCGCCGAGCCGGGTGACAAGTGCACCCTGATGGGGAACTGGCAGGAGATCTCCGGGTACGTAAGAGCGAAGGAGCGCGACGCTCAGAAGGAGTTCTGGAATGAGCTTCGCCGAAAGAGCGGCGAACTCAACCTCGGAGAGCACGAGCGGCTGTGCGCCATCGCGCTCATCAAGCGGCTCTTCCCAGGCGTCGCGGAGGATGCGATCGGCTGGAAGCTCGAGGCGGGCACCTGGCCCTCGACACCGTACATGGCGGCGGTTCCCTGGATCGAGGAGGCCCACGAAAGGTCGGAGGCTGAAGAGTATCTGAACATACTGCAGGAAGACGGCACCCCGCGCTGGGCCTTCGGTGAGTACGACACGAAGCTCCCGTGCTTGAGGGGCGCCGGAAGATTCGCGAAGCTCGACGGCAATCTCTTCCACAAGACGGCGCTCGACAACGAGCGAGCCATGCCCGAGCTCTCCGCGCAGAAACGAGAGAAGCTGCTCGACGTCCTGAGCAAGCTGAACAGAGCAGTGGGGCACCCGGCATCGCCTTTCTACGCGCTGCTCTTGATGGACGGAGACCGGCTCGGGAGCCTGCTACAGCACGATCAGATAGACCCGAAAGACGTCTCCCGGGCGCTGGCGCGCTTCACCGAAGGGGTCGATGAGATCGTCGGTGAGCACTGCGGCCGGACGGTCTACGCCGGAGGCGACGACGTGCTCGCGCTCCTGCCGCTCGACAGAGCCCTGAGCGCGGCGGAGAAGCTCAGGGAGCGTTTCCTGAAATCCTTCGATGATGTACTCGGCGTCCGGAGGCCAAAAGGCGAAGATGGCGAGCCACTCAGAACCACAATCTCCGCCGGGATCGTCTTCGCCCACTACAACACCACCCTGCGCTCGGTGATGCGGGAGGCACACCGGCTGCTCGACGAGGTTGCCAAGGATAAAAACGGCCGCGACAGCCTCGCGGTGAGCGTGCTCACCGGCAGCGGGCGCACCGTCGAGTGGGTCTCCGGCTGGGAGGAAAGCCCCGGAGGAACCCTCATCGCAAGACACCTGCAGAACCTCGCGTCCTCCTTCGACGAGCAGTTCGCCGGCCGCTTCTTCTACAACGTGCGCGAACGCTTCGGGGTTCTCACCGGGGAGGACGATCACACGCTCATACCCGGCCTCGACGCCGAAAAACTCCTCGTCGCCGAGTACCTGAAGAGCCGGGAGCGCGAAGGAGACAGAGAGAAGGCGGAGGCGGTCATCGAGCAACTCCTGAAGGTGTGCCGCGAACGCCGGGGAGGCGAGCCGGCCGATGAAGGGACGCTCGATGTTTCGGGGGCGATGCTGGTGCGCTTCCTCGCGACCAAGGGAAGGGGGGTGGAGAGGTGAGATACTACCTGTTCGAGCCGCTCGACACGCTCTTTTTCAGGGACGGTAGTCCCTTCAACGCCGGTGAGACGGGGCAGATGGAGGTTCTGGGGACCTTCCCTCCCTCCCCCACCACCGTCGTCGGCGCGCTCCGGGCCGCCTTCGCCCGCAGGCTCGGCTGGCAGTACGGTGACTGGTCAGAGGACATTAAGAAGAAGCTCGGCGACGGCGCAGACCTCGGTCCACTGCGATTCTCCGGTCCCTACGTGGCAAAGGACGGAGAACCCCTCTTTCCAGTCCCGCTGCACCTGCTGCGCTCAGGCGGGGACCTCGCGTTCCTCGAGCCCCGCGAAGCCGCACTCAGCACCGATATCGGGGAGGCGCAGCTTCCCGAGATCAGTACGAGGACCAAGGGCCTCAAGCCGTTGGAAAAAGCGTATCTCACCCGTAGAGGCATGGAAAAGGCGCTACGAGGAGAGACACCCGATCCAGAAGACGTCTTCGAAGCCTCGGAGCTCTGGAGCAGCGAGAGCCGGGTCGGCATTCAGCGCGATCCCGACAGCCGCACCACCCTGGAAGACGCCCTCTATCAGACGACACACGTACGCCTGAGAAAGGGCGTTGCGCTCGCAGCCGGCGTCGAAGGCTACGAAGGCGAAGCTCCCGGTCTGCTCACGCTCGGAGGGGAGAGCCGCATGGCGAACCTGAAGCCGTGCGAGCTCTCTCTACCGGAGGCCCCAAGCCTGGAGCCCGGGGGAGGCAGCCTGCGCTACACCGCGACGCTCATCACCCCGGCACGAATAAGAGACGAGGGCTGGAGAAAGCCCGGCGGAGCGCTTCCAGGGCTGCCGGGTCGGGTGGTCTCGGCCTGCGTCGGGAAGCCGGTCCTGATAGGGGGCTGGGACACGGAGAAAAAGAAACCTCTTCCCCTCGAACCATACCTTCCCCCCGGCAGCACGTGGTTCATGGAGGCCGAGGCGGCAGAGCCGGACGAGGTGGAAGAGATGCACACCAGGCACATCGGAGACAAAAGAGAGTGGGGCTACGGACAGATCCTGATAGGAGGGTGGAGATGAGAGCAAAGATCGTGGGCATGCTGGCCGAGACCTTCGTGCACCCCGGCACGGGGCAGACCACCGGGGCCATAGACCTCCCCGTGGCGCGCGAGGCGGCGACGGACTACCCGTTCATCGCGGGCTCGAGCCTCAAAGGCGCACTGCTCGACGACTACAGACAGCAGGATGACGAAGGCGCGAAGCGCATCTTCGGGGAGCAGGACAATGCGGGCGACCTCCTCGTCTCCGACGCCCGGCTCCTGCTCCTGCCGGTGCGCAGCCTCACGAGCGCGTTCAAGTGGGTCACCTGCCCGCACCTCCTGGAGCGCCTCGAGCGCGACCTGAAGCGCTCCGGGAAAGCGGACGCGGGCTTCAACATCCCCGCAGTGGAGCGCAAGAGAGCCCTCGCCGGAGGGAGTGGCAGGCTCTTTCTGGAGGAGCGCAGCTTCGAGGTCATGGGAGATGTTCCGGAGGACGTGGTGGAGGCGGTCGGCTCTCTGATCCCGCACAAGAACGTCCGAGAACGTCTCGAAGAACGGCTCACCATCCTGCACGACGACGACTTCGCGTGGTTCGCCCGCTACGGGCTCCCCGTGCAGGCCAGGAACGTGCTCGACACGAACAAGAAAAGCGAGAATCTCTGGTACGAAGAGACGCTCCCGCCTGACACCCTGATGTACTCGGTGCTCGCCCAGAGAAACGGCAAAAACGGCACCCTCGACGACGTGAAAGAGAAGATCGGGGACTACCTGCAGGTCGGGGGGAACGAGACGGTCGGGCAGGGCTGGTTCTCGCTCGGATGGAGGGACTGATGGCGGAAGAGAGGACGCTGGAGCAGCGCCGGGCGGCGCACGCGCTCGCGAAGATCGAAGAACTGCGCCGCTCAGGACACGGAGAGTACGGCAACTACAAGAGCTACGTCAGCGCCCTTCCGGCGGCCATCCTGTCGGGAGGACTTGGACAGGCTGCGGCTACCGCGCTGTCCCGCAAAGATCGCAAGGGCTATCTTCAGCTCTACGAACACCTCTCCGGCTGGCTCTGCGGCGGCGACGCGGAGAGTCCTTATCCGCGGGGCGATCTGCTGAAGAATATTACGGAGGGCTCACAGGACGACTACCTCCGCGCGCAGGCCGAGGCCCTCGCCTACCTCACGTGGCTCAAGAAGTTCGCCGATGCCTTCCTCGAAGGCGAGAGGGGGGAGGAGTGATGCGCCCGCTCTACAGGGAAGCCCAGGGCAAACTGAGCCTGGAAGGGGGCAACACCGGCCTCTGGTACGACAAGTTCTGCAACGAGTGGTGCAAAAATCCTCAGAAACACGGGCTTGAAGCCTGGAGCCTCGAAGCATTCACCATAGTCCGGGGGAAAGACAGGAAGACCATAAACCCCAAACAGGACTGGATAAAGACCGTTACCGAAAAACCCTGCGGTACCAGAGATCTGCTCAGGGCAGCCGAAATACGGCTGGCCCGTCTGGTGGAGGGTAAGGGTGGCGAGGTGCTCCACTACAGGCTGGAGTCGGACTTCGTGACCGGGCTGGGCCGGCAACACCCGGTCGAGAACGGCTTCGCCTGGCACCACACCCTCGGCACCCCCTACCTGCCGGGCTCCTCTATCAAGGGGGCTGTGAGGGCGTGGGCCATGCAGTGGTCCGAGGGAGTGGAGAGAGCAAAAATAAAGCGCATCTTCGGAAGCGAGGGCAAAAACGACAGAGCGTTCCACGCGGGCTCGGTCGTCTTTCTCGATGCCCTCCCTACCGCTCCGGTCTCCCTCAAGGCGGATATCATGACCCCGCACTATGTGCCGTACTATCAGGGAGATGAGCCTCCCGCCGACTGGCACAGCCCGAACCCGATCCCTTTCCTCGTCGTAAAGGCGGGGGCGAGCTTCGTCTTCGGCATCCTGCCGCGTAAGCCCGAGTACGCCGAAGACTGCAGGACCGTCAAGGGGTGGCTCGCAGAGGCGCTCGAGTGGATCGGAGCAGGAGCCAAGACCGCCGTCGGTTACGGCAGGTTCGCCGAGGACGTGGAGGCCAGAGAGCGCTTCGAGAAAGCTCGCAAGGAGGAACAAGCAAAGAATCAGAAGCGTGAGGAAGAAGAGCGCCAGAGGAGAGAGGTAGAAGAGCAGACGCGAGACAAGTCCGGGCTTTACGCAGAGCTCTTCCGTGCCAGCGTTGAGGGTCGCTGGCGAGAGCAAAGAGAAGCCTTCAGTCAACAGGGTGTCATAGAGAGCTGGATGGATCGGCTGGAATCAGAACCCGAACGCGACGCCATAGAGCTCTTCAACGAATTCATGCAACAACACTACGGCGATGTTTTGAAGAACCCAGACGCAACCAAGGGCAAGAAAGGCAAACCGAAATACAAGCCCCGGCAGAAGGAACTGGCCAAGAGATGGCTCAAGCTCATGGAAGAGCATGGAGATGGCTGAGGGTATGAGCAGACTCGTGCTCACGACCTGCGGCACGAGTCTGCTCACGAACGGCGTCGATCAGGAGGTGCGGGCACGAATCAATCAGCTCGCCAACCACACCGAGCGAGATCTCTCTGCCCAAGACAAGGAGCTACTCGACCGACACATAGATGAGCGCAGCCGGCTACTCTCTGGAACGAAGAACCCCGATGAGATCAGGCGCCTCAGCGCTGAGCTGAACGGCCTCATAACCTACTTCGGCGGCGACCTCAAACCCAGCCCGGGAAGGCCAGATGCGCACATACTGCTCACCAGCGACACCTATCTCGGCCGCCGTATCGGAGAGATCATAGATGAATGGCTGCAGAGCCGCGGTTTCTCAGTCCAGGTGTGGTCTCCCGGGGGCCTCACAACCCGGGACCGAGAGGACTTCCGCCACGCCATGGCGGATCTCGTCCTGCGCTGCGAGCAGACGCTTCCAGGATATAGGGAGAGCGGTTACCGCATCGTCTTCAATCTCACCGGTGGCTTCAAGAGCATCCAGGGGTTTATGCAGACCCTCGGAATGTTCCATGCAGACGAGATGTTCTACATCTTCGAGACGGGCTCCTCGCTCATCACCATCCCCCGCCTGCCGGTAAGTCTGGAAACCGGGGATTTGATCCGAAAACACGAGCAGATCTTCAGGCGATTGGGTCTGGGAGAGGAGCTTCCGCTTGCGGAATGCCGTGGGCTCCCCGAGATCCTGCTCTTCGACGACGGGCAGAAAGCGATTCTCTCGGAGTGGGGCCAGCTCGTGTGGCAGAGGAGCAAGTGGAGCCTGTACTCGGAGAGGCTGCTCGATCCCCTGCCGGGACTCCGGTACTCCTCGAACTTTCGCAAGAAGGTCAGGGGGCTCAACCTATCTCCTGACAGGCTCGCCACGCTCAACGAACGACTCGACGAGCTCAGCCTGAGGGTGCGCGGCAAACGAGAGAATTTGAAGAGCCTCGACTTCAAGCAGCTCAAGGGTAATCCCAAACCACCCTCCACGCACGAATGCGACGTCTGGTCGGATGATGAGCGCCGTCTGTTCGGCCACTACGAGAACGAAACATTCGTCATCGATGACATAGAGCGTGGTCTACACTGAGGAGCCCGGATGAAAAAGCCGGTCTACATCTTCAACGCCGGAGAACTGCAACGCCAGCAGAACACGCTGCGCTTCACGCTGGCGGACGGAGGCAGGCGGTTCGTGCCGGTGGAGACGACGGGTGAGATCCACGTCTTCGGCGAGATCTCGGTGAACACGAAGCTCCTGGTCTTCCTCTCGCAGAACGCCATCCCGCTGCACGTCTACAACTACTACGGCTACTGGTCAGGCTCGTACATGCCGCGCGAGCAGTATTCCTCGGGATACATGACGCTCCAGCAGGCCTCCCACTACCTCGATCCGGAGAAGCGCATCGAGCTGGCCCGAACCTTCGTGCGCGGGGCGATATCGAACATGGAGCGGGTGCTCGGCTACTACGCGCGGCGCGGCGTACAGCTGGAAGACGCCCTCTCCGGGCTGGCGGCGAAGAAGGAGGCTCTCCCGCTGGCTCTCACGACGGAGGAACTGATGGCGCTCGAGGGCGGTTGCCGAGATCTGTACTACGGTTGCTGGGACGAGATCGTAAAGAGCGGAGACTTCCGCTTCGAGAAGCGCACCCGCCGCCCTCCGGCGAACAGGATCAACGCGCTCGTCTCCTTCGGCAACAGCCTGCTCTACGTCACCGCGCTCTCCGAGATATACCGCACACACCTCGACCCGCGCATCGGGTACCTGCACACCACCAACCAACGCCGCTACACGCTCAACCTCGACGTGGCCGAGATCTTCAAACCCGTCATCGTGGACCGGGTGATCTTCTCCCTGCTCAACCGGGGTACGATACAGGCAAAGCACTTCCTGAAGGGAACGGAAGGGGTCTTCCTGAACGAAAACGGACGCAAAACGTTCATCGAAGCGTACGAGGCGCGCCTGAAAGAAACCATCAAACACCCGAAACTCGGTCGCCCGGTCTCCTATCGGCGCCTCATACGGATGGAGCTCTACAAACTCGAGAAACACCTGATGGGTGACGAGCCTTACGAGCCGTTCGTAAGCCGGTGGTAGGAGCGCGTGTACGTGATCATGGTCTACGACGTCAACGTAAAGCGCGTGGTCAAAGTGCTCAAGATTGGCCGCAAGTACCTCGAGCACGTCCAGAACTCCGTCCTCGAAGGTGAACTCAGCCCCGCACAGTACAAGAAGCTCAAGCACGAGGTGAGCAAGGCCATAGACCCCGAGGAAGACGCCGTGCGCTTCTACCTGCTCCGCAGCACGAGATATCTCTCCACCGAAGAGCTCGGACTCCCCTCCCGCTCAGAGCAGGAGACCAGCTTCCTGTAGTCGCGTCGACCTCCGATAGCGCATCACCCTCCGGAGATCGACGCACGAAGATCTGGCTTACCCAAGCGCTTTGC
>Ga0207747_1000314_pt1 | contig 59569 bp, 62 predicted proteins | sample HigsolmetaGSP11D_FD_184839 | JGI IMG/M metagenome (GOLD analysis project Ga0207747, IMG submission 184839) | High solid enriched microbial communities from the Joint BioEnergy Institute, USA - SP1-1-D (SPAdes) | ecosystem: Engineered > Bioreactor > SSF (Solid state fermentation) > Aerobic >...
CCGCCATTATGGTCCTTGATCGGGGTCGGGACATTTTTTACACGGAATTCCCCCGACTTGTATGTCGCATACGGGTGGAATACGCCTTCCTGGACGGCCGCCGCGAGCGTAAAGATTTTCATTGTCGAGCCCGGCTCATAGGCGGTTTCGACTGCTTCGTTATGCCATGAAGCGCTCAAGCCTTCCCTCGTTTCCGGGTTGAATGTCGGCCGCTGCCCCATCGCCAAAATTTTTCCGGTTTTTGGGTCAGCGACGATGACAACGGTTTTTTTCGGGTTATATTCCTTCTGCACCTTGTTCAAAGCGTCTTCAACGAAAGACTGGATCTTTTTATCAATCGTTAAATACACATCTTCCCCATCTTTCGGTTTTGTAACCTTTTTGCTTGAGTTCGGCAGGATATAACCCCAAAAATCTCCTTCATATTTGATTTTCCCGTCTTTTCCCTGTAAGGCGCTGTTCATGCTTTTTTCAATGCCCATCACGCCTGTCAGCTGGGCGCTGTTGCTGCTTTTTTGGGCGTAACCGACCAAGTGCGAGGCAAACGCACCGTTCGGATAAGCGCGTTTTGAAGCAGGTTCAAATACGATCCCGGGGAGGTTCAATTTTTCAATTTTCTGTTTGACTTGATAGGAAATATCCTCACCGGCTTTTCCAAACTCAACCTGGAACCGCCCTTTCCGCGTCAACAACTCATAGATTTTCGATTCGGGCATGTCGATATATTTGGCGAGGGCTTCTGCGGTTTTACGGGGGTTGACTACATGTTTCGGATGGCTCGGGTCGATCGTCGCTTTTGGGCTCAAAATGGCGACCAAATTATAGGAAACAACATTTTCGGCTATGGGATCCCCGTTGCTGTCGTATATGTTGCCGCGCTGCGCTTGGATGACGCTTGTCCGCATATATTTTTTGGCCGCCTTGGCCGCCAGCACTTTCCCATCGACCTGACCGGTAATTTCAATCGTCAAAAACCTTACAGTAATGATAAAAAAGGACAGACCGAATATTATAAATAATATCGCTGCCCCCGTATTTGTATTCAGTTTTCTTGATCTCATTTATTTTCAACAACCTTGACATTATTCTCATCAAGCTTTAAGCCAAGTTCCTTCGCTTTTTCGTAAATGCGGTCATAGCGGCTTAACTCGCTTACCTGCATTTTCAAATCATCGGTGACTTTGTTTTTGCTTTGGATCGTTGTTTTCGTGTTTTCGATCGATTTGTTGACATTATAGATGGCGGCTTCCGTCGAAACAATCCGGACCCCCATAAACACAACGAACAAAACAAAAATGCTTGCGATGATCTTTTCCCCTAAAGTGATTTGCGCTCTTCTTTTGACAGGCTGCAGCCTTGTTTCAACCTGCTTCTGCCGTTCTATTGTTGTTTTAGGCTGTCTTGCTAAATTGCTCAAAATGCTCCCTCCTTTTTTCCCTTAACATTTTTCCGCAATGCGCAGTTTAGCCGACCTTGACCGGTTGTTTCCGCCCACTTCTTCTTCGCTTGGAACGATGGGTTTTTTGGTGATGATTTTTAAAGCGGGCTCATATGCTTTCGGTATGACAGGCAGTCCGTGTGGCAAATCTTTCACACTGCTGTTTTCTTTAAATATATTTTTGCAAATGCGGTCTTCCAAAGAATGAAAGGTGATAACGCTGATCCGCCCGCCCGGTTTCAAAAGCGCGATGGCATCCGTTAATGATTCTTCAAAAGCGGACAATTCGTCGTTCACGGCAATCCGGATCGCCTGGAACACCCTTTTGGCCGGATGCCCGCCTTTTCTTCTCGCAGGTGCGGGGATCGCTTTTTTAATAATATCGGCGAGCTGGCCGGTTGTTCGGATGTTTTCTTTTGCACGGTGCGCTTCTATTTTTCGGGCGATTTGTTTTGAAAATTTTTCTTCCCCGTAGCGGAAAAAGATGCGGACCAGATCCTCATACGACCAGTGGTTTACGATTTCGTATGCAGTAAGCGGCGAATCGAGGTCCATCCTCATATCAAGCGGCGCATCGTGCTGGTAGCTGAACCCGCGTTCCGGCGTATCGAGCTGCGGGGACGAAACGCCCAAATCGTACATGATTCCGTCAACCTTTTCCACGCCGCGCGCTTCCAATTCCGTTTTTAAATGCCGGAAATTGCTTTTAATCAATGTTATTCTGTTTAAATCGTTTTGGAATTTTTCCCTGGCATGCTGAATCGCAGTTTCATCTTGGTCGAAAGCGTAAAGACGGCCTTCCCCCGACAGTTTCGAGAGCAGGTATCCGCTGTGGCCCCCGCCGCCAAGCGTACAGTCGACGTATATCCCATAAGGTTTAACATTGAGCCCGTCGACCGCCTCTTTTAACAATACTGTTGTGTGTTCAAACATATTAGGTCTCCTATCCAATCGAAGCAGTTAAAGGTCAAAATCAATGAGGTTCTCCGCAATTTCCGCAAAAGACTCCTCCGATTTTGAAAAATATTCTTCCCATAAACCTTTGCTCCAAATCTCAATTCGATTGGAAACGCCGAGCACGACGCATTCTTTTTCCAATTGGGCATATGCAAGGAGCGGAGCCGGGATATTGATGCGTCCCTGCTTGTCCCACTCGCATTCGGTCGCCCCTGAAAAGAAAAAACGTGTAAATGCGCGTGCATCTTTTTTCGTTAATGGTAGGGATTTTAGTTTTTCTTCAACCAATTTCCATTCATCCATGGGATAGCCGAATATGCAGCGGTCAAGCCCGCGCGTGATAACAAATGTATCGCCAAGCTGTTCACGGAATTTGGCCGGAACAATCAGGCGACCTTTTGTATCGATGTTATGCTGGTATTCTCCCATGAACATAGTCGGCGCCTCCCACTTCATATTAATAATTTACCACAATCCCCCACCTTTCACCACTCTATTTTTTATATTCTCCCCTGTGCGGAAATTTCCTGCATTTGCACAAAAAACCGGCCCCATACGAAGCCGGTTAAATTTTCACCAATTTATGCGTGCCGTCAAACGTGTACGGCAACGACAAAAGGTCACGGATCAAATCTTTTCCATATTTGTTCAGAAAATAAAAAATATTCCATACCCTTTCCTGTGGGATACCGTCCGGTCGCAGCGCACGTTCAATCCGCGCATATTTTTCAAGCATCACATCATGCTTCCGTTCGATATCCTCATTGATTTTCCGCTGCAAAAAAGCAAGCTGGTTGAGATGGAAGTTCAAGTTTTTGCGGGCAAGCGGCTCAAGCCCTTTACTGACAGCGGATAGAATCGCATCATATTGGGTTTCAAGCATCGCTTCCGTTTCACTGATTAAGGCATCCAAATTTTCATCTTTAACGGAATTCCAGTACGCTTGCCGTTCTTCCGCTGTTCCGTGCTTTAACACCTGTTCGATCTCGAGTCCAAGTTCCTTAATATCCCTTTGGATGGAACGTTCCAGCAGGGTGATGTTCAGCCGCGGCACCAAGGGCGGCATCAGGAAGCCGATTTTCTCAAATGCCTGCTTCAGTTCACCCCAATAGGCAATTTCTCCCGGCCCCCCGATAAATGCGAGGCTTGGAAACAGCCATTCCTGCATAAGCGGCCGCGTCACGACATTATTGCTTAAACGTTCTGGAGTTTGGCGGGAAATTTCCAACAATTGTTCTTTTGTAAAAAAGACGCTGCCGTTTTTCCCGGTAAATCCGCCTTGTTCCGGGTCATATTCGAGCAGGATGCGCTCCGTCCCATCGTAATAAAAAAGGTTCAGCGCCCGTCGCGAGATGTCGATTGCTTTCGGGAATTCGAACTTAGCCATTTTTTCCTGCTGCGCAAATACCGCTGCCGTAATCGTTTCATATTCCCGGATGATCCGCACGAAAAACGGCGCCTCTATTTCCCGCAGGCGCGGATCGGCCGAATCAATCAGAAGCACGCCGTATTCATGAAAAAGATCATGGACGATAAATGCGAAAGCATCGGTCAAGCTTTCGGACTGGTCCACAAATTTTTCAAGCTGGGCAAGAACCTTTTTTGTATGTTTTGTTTCTCCGAATGTTTCAAATACTTTATGTATCCATTTTTTTAAATGGGCACGATCCGGCTTTGTATCGGAAATCATTTTTTTCTGAAGCGGCCCTTCGGTATAGTTTAATTTTTTCAAGCTTCTGCCGCACACGGTAAAAACATGGTTCACTTCCAAATAATCGTGGTCCTCGCCCGCAATCCAGAAGACGGGCACGACCGGGATGTGAAGCGCTTCCTCCTGCATCTGGGCAAGCTTGATGATCGATATAAGTTTATGGATCGTATAAAGCGGCCCAGTTAAAAGCCCGGCCTGCTGGCCCCCGATCACAACGGCGGCGTTTTCCTGCCTTAATTTTTGCAAAGACCGGTGTATCTCCGGTGTAATACCAAATTTCTCCATAAAACTCCTGATACAATCTGCAAGCTGCTCCCGGGGAAACGTCCGTTTTTGTAAATCTTCCACTCTTCTTTGAAAAAAAGAAGAATCCATTATATCATAATGAAAAAAATCCTTTACAGGAGGCTTTTGCTCTAAGTAAAGGGAAGCAAACCGGTTCGTTGCTGGAATTGAAAAGTTTTCCAGTTCCATCAATAGATTCTTCCTTTCTTGTCATCATTGATTTTCTCATTGAGTATAGCATTTTTGCGAAAAAAAGGAAAAAAGACTGCTTTAATTCCTTCTTTCCATCCCTTTCACCATTTCATACAGCGCGGCCGATACCGGAATTTCCTTTTCCTTCCGGGCAGCGGTTTCAAGCATAAACCCGAGAATGGCGTCAATTTCGGTCCGCGCCCCTTTTTTCACATCTTTCAGCATGGAGGATTCATTTTCTTTCGTATTCCGGCAGATGCCGGTGACTTCCTCCCACATTTCTTCCCTTGAAAGCTTTGGAAAAAGCGCGATCAGCTCTTCAAAAACAGCACGGAACACGTTCGCATAATGCGGGTTTGTTAAAAGTAACCCGTTTTTCACTTTTAAAACAGCGGTCAAAGGATTGATCATGGCGTTGGCAAAGCATTTGCGCAAAAGCATGATTTCATAATCCGGAAGCAGCCGAAACGGAAAAGCATCTGGCGCGGTTTCAAGCAGTGCGGCAATTCCTTCCCAATTTCCCCGGAAAAAAGCAAGATTCGTTTTTCCGCGGCCGTTTTGTGCAACCGTCACGGCATCGATGCGGGCGGCGCCGTGCTCCACCGTTCCGACAAGGATCCTTTCTTGCGGAAGTTCTTCCAAAAGTGGAAGATGGCCCATCCCGTTTTGCAAAAACAGCACCGGAATTGCGGTGTCCATTTTTTTCAATATGGCGGCCGCACCGCTTAAGTCGTACTGTTTTACCGTAACAATGACCAGTTCCTGCGTGCCGGGGGATACAGGCGTTTCTTGTGCTTTTACGGAGACGGTGAACGGGGACATGCCGCCTTTTACCGTGATCCCATTTTCGTTTAACAGCCGCGCCTGTTCTTTTGTTCTTGGAAACATGGTCACTTCATGAAACTTGCCAAGCCAGCCGCCATACAATAAACCGACCGCGCCGGCGCCAATGATCCCGATTTTCATCGCAACCGCCCCTTTTCTGTCATTTCTTTTCCACATTTTATCAGGCAATTTCCGGCTTGGAAAGAAATTTTTACCGGAATAAAATTTCTTGCGATCGCTTACACGTATTTCTTTCATTCTTGCCGCCGTTTGTTATATAATTATAATAAAAATAGGCTTTACGCGAACAGGCAGCGTACCATACACAAGCCAAGGGACAGAACTTCAACGAGGGATGGGGGAATTGATATGTCTTATAAAGTGGAAAGGTTAAAAGTGAATTACAAAACGCTGGAAGAATTTAAACAGTTTAAAGAGTACGGGGCACAGGAACTGTCCATGCTGGAAGATTTACAGGATAATATCATTGAAGACAACTGCGATTCGCCTTTTTACGGCATTTATTTTGCCGATAAGCTGGTCGCGCGCATGAGCCTTTACGAACGGGATGCGAAATATGATTTATATTTTGACCCCCCTCAAAAATTTTTGGAACTGTGGAAGCTGGAAGTGCTCCCAAACTACCAATTTAAAAATTACGGGAGGGCGCTCGTTGATTTTGCTAAAAGCTTCGGGCTCCCGATTAAAACAAATGCCCGCCTGAAATCAAGGGGTTTTTGGGAAAAGATGGGATTCCAGCCCGTTTCCTATAATGTTGAGCGCGACTTGAGCGAAAATCCGTTTGTTTGGCTTCCGGAAGGCGTCAAACTGCAGGATGCCAAACAGGACAAAAAACAGGCCTCATCTTAATCCGCCAAAAAGAACCGGATCCCCGGTTCTTTTTTACTTATCACGGGGGTGCAGCCTAAAACGATTTACTTCTTTCCGCTTACCGGGAAAGAAAATAGTAGTGCATCATGCGAGATGGTTGACGGCATTCTTCCGCGTTTCCTTGTCAATTTGTTTTCTAATTGCTTTTAAAACCGGATGCCAGCCTGCCAGTCCTTTTCCGTACGACAAAATAAATTGATTGTTAAAGCCGGGCGGGTTTTTTCCCTGATTGTGCTGCAGGATCGTTTCCATTTTATCCAGCGCTTTAACCAGCATAGCTTCGCTGGATTCCCCCCTGTTGTACTCCTCCCATAAGCTCAGAATCTTGCTCCGCAGCTCCGGAAACCCGACCGTAAGTTTTTCAATAGCAAGCCTTTCACGCTGCAGCTTTTTTCACGGTCTTCTCCCACTACAGCAGAGATATCTCCGGCGTAAGCTTCACCAAGATCATGGACAAGGCACATCAGGATCACCCTGTCCATTTGGATACCGGGAAAATCTTCTGCGAGCGCAAACGCAAAGAGTGCCAGCCGGAATGTATGTTCCGCAACGCTTTCACGCCTGCCGTTTCCCGTCCACGCTGTCCGTTCAGCATCCTTGAGCCTTTCCAATTCTTTTACAAATCCGAGCACCTTCTCTACGTCTTCCATCCCGAATGAATACTCCCTCCAAGTTTTTCTCCAGTTTAACATATGTATCGGGAGAACATGGGCTGACAAGCAAAAATCCCCCGCTTTTATTAAAAATGCAGGGGAATATCCGTTATCTTTTATACTTCCTGTTCAACCAGTTTCCTCGCTTTTTCCATAATCGACAGAAGCGCGCTGTATTCTTTTTGCAGCTGCTCATGCTTTTCCCTTTCTTCCTGGTACATCCCGAGTAGTTCCTCGTATTTTAATTTCCATTCATCGGCACCGCGCTGCACATCTGTAACTTGTTTATTCTCCTGTTTGCTTTTTTCAGCAATTTTCTGGAGAATACGAATGGCATCGAATAATGAAGCCTCGCTTTCCACGGCCTCCGTCGGCTTTTCCGCTTCCGAAGCCGTTTCCGCAGGTTCACGGATCAGCTTCTTCCTCTCTTTTCTCTGTTTTTTCGCCATTTCAATTTCGGCCTTGTACTGTTTCCTCACATAGGAATTCCATCTGAATCCGCATGCCGCGGCCGTGCGGTTCATTTGCTTACCTGCTTCTTCAAATGCCTGCAGCTGCGTGCTCCCTTCCCTGATATGGCGCAGAACGATTTCTGACAGCAGCAAGTCTTCTTCCTGCGTCCAAGCATCCTGTCTGACTGTCGGCATATGAACCCCCCCAACCATTAATTAATACTATTCATATGCCGTTAATAGAAAAGATAGACTGGGAAGCTTGATAAAATTTCTACGGGGCAACAATGATTAAAAAAGCACGGGATGAACCTACCCCGTGCTCTTTTTCAATTATTTGTTCACAACATCTTTGCCTTTGTATGTCCCGCAGGATGGGCAAACGCGGTGCGCCATTTTCAATTCACCGCAATTTGGGCATTCGACCATGCCAGGCACTTGCAATTTGAAGTGTGTACGGCGTTTTCTTTTTGCAGTTTTAGAAGTTCTTCTGAAAGGTACAGCCATTCTTCCCACCTCCTTATAAGAGATAAGCAATAATGCAAGCCGAACCGTTTCGGTTATTTTTCAGAATCTTGTTCAAAAAATTTTGCCAGGCCGGCCAGCCGCGGATCCACCTTTTTTTCCGCCTGCTGCCCCATCTCCAAATACTGGTCCTCCGTCAACACTTGCCAGTTTTCGGTATGCGGAAGTTCTGCTTTTTTCGCTTCTTCGCTGAAAACCTGCATTGGAATGTCCAGCAAAATCAGTTCTTTCATAACCGGGATCAAGTCGATGACCTCATTTTCGGCAATATGCACTTCTTCATCTTCAGCGCCTTCATATTCAGAAGGCTCAAGAAGAAACGTTTCTGTCGATTTCAAATCAATTGGGTAATCCACATCGGCAAGAGTCCTAGCACAAGGCAGCACGAGTTTCCCTTCAATATGAAGGTCAAACGTCACCCTGTCCCTGGAGACATTCCCATTGCCCGTTACTTGGAACAAAGAAGCCCCGCGGATTTCCGAATCCATTTCCATTAAATCTTTTGTAATGTCAACAGATTCATCTATATCAAAACTCTTGCCACGAAATTTTTGCAGCTGAATGGTAGACCATTTCACTTCAAATCACCCCAAGGCAACAAAGGTAATTATAGCTTTCCTTATACCGTTTGTCAATATTTTTCCTTTACATCCCATTATGCCCAAAACTGTTTCGTTTTCTGCAAGGCACTGCGTACGTACTTTTGGATATCGCATATTCCGGCTGCCACGCCCGGCCCGTCATTCCCGCATGAGCCAGTCAAATCGCAACCTTCAAAAAATCACCCCCCTGTAAAGATTGCTTTTTTTGACGGTTATGTTAAAAATAATTTATCACAGTCTGTACCGGAAAAAACATAGAAAGCATTCCAATTTTAAAAAGGAGGTCAAAAAAGTGATCAGTACCGGGATAATTGTGGAGTACAATCCCTTTCACAACGGGCATCTCCACCATATCCGCGAGGCGCGGCGGCTGACAGGGGCGGATTGTATCATCGCCGTCATGAGCGGCTATTTTATGCAGCGGGGGGAACCTGCGCTTGTTTCAAAGTGGGCGCGGGCGGAGATGGCGGTATTATGCGGCGCGGATTTGGTTGTGGAACTGCCGTATGCGTTTGCCGTGCAGCAGGCCGAAAGTTTCGGATCCGGTGGGATTGCCATTTTGGATGCTTTACAGTGCCGCAATTTCTGTTTTGGCAGCGAGTCCGGGGATATTGAAAAGTTCCGCCGGGCCGTATCGGTTCTGCTCAAAAACGAATCTGTTTTTAACACTTATGTCCGGTGCGGGATGAAAAACGGGATCAGCTACCCGCAAGCACTGGCTAACAGTTTAAACAAACTCGGGGCAGGAGATGTGCTCGATTTAAGTTCTCCAAATAACATCCTTGGGTTCCACTATATGCTTGCCGCTGCAAAGCAAAATACCGGCATGGAGGCCTTCACGGTCGCAAGGAAATCGGCACAGCACCATGACGAAGCGTTTGCGGATGAAACAATTGCAAGCGCGACCGCGATCCGGAAAACTTTGATGCGGGACAACGATCCGGCTTCAATCCGCACGGTGGTCCCGAAACAGTCTTATGCATTGCTTACCCGCTGCCTGAAAGAAACGGGAACCTTCCACCATTGGGGGATTTACTGGCCTTTTTTGCGCTACAGGCTCATTTCCGCCTCCCATGAAGAACTGCGCAACATTTACGAAGTGGAAGAAGGAATTGAGTACCGATTAAAAAAAGCGGCGATTGCCGCAGATGATTTTGAAAGTTTTATGAAAAAAGTAAAAACAAAACGGTATACATGGACAAGGATCCAAAGAATGTGCACCCATATTTTAACGAATACAACAAAAGATGAAATGAAAAGGCACGCGGCAAAGCCGGAATACATCAGGCTGCTCGCCATGAACGAAAAAGGGAGGGCTTATTTGCACCGTATCAAAAAAAATGTCCCTGTACCGGTGGTTTCCAAATTTTCGGCAAGTCTTGGACCGCTGATCGAACTTGATAGCAGGGCGGCGCAAATTTATGCGCTCCCCCTCACAAAAAACGGCAGGGATAACCTGCTCCACCGGGAATACAGCAGGCCGCCGCTCATGGTTGGCGAACCGTTGCGGTAAACCGAAAGCCCGCCGTACAGGGCAGGGCTTTCCGGTGTTATTTTTTCTTTTTCAGCCCGTTTAAATAGTCGAGGGCATCATCAAACGTTTTAACCGGAACGATTTTCATTTTTGTCCCGATGTCTTTTGCTGCCGCTTTTGCTTCTTCATAATTAGATTTTATGCCGGGATCCGCTTTTTTCATTTCCGGTGTAATTGTGTCATCCGGGGCAAAAAAGATTTCCGCCCCCGCTTTATCCGCCGCAATGACTTTTTTATCAATCCCGCCGATGCGGCCGACTTTCCCGTCCGTTGAAATTTCCCCGGTTCCGGCAATTTTATAGCCTTTCGTAATATCCTCCTTTGTGAGCTGGTTGTAAATTTCCAAAGTGAACATCAATCCGGCTGAAGGGCCGCCGATCTTTTCCGTATCCATTTTCACGCTTGGATCCGATGTAATCGAACGGTCGTCAACAAGGCTGATGCCGATCCCGGCTTTATTGTGGTTTTCCTTAAATTTTGCCAGCACAATTTCGGCTGTCTTTGTTTTTTTACCCCGCACATATGTGACCGTGATTTGATCGCCCGCTTTTTTCTTTGCGACAAAATTCGTAAACGCTTTGGAGGATTTATATGCATGACCGTCCACTTTCGTAATCCGGTCGCCTGCTTTTAACACTTTCGCGGCCGGCATCCCGTCGTAAACATTCAGTACATAAATTCCTTTATAATGGGAACGGAACGGTTTTTTCGCTTTCGTAAAGGCGACCTGAATTGCATTATGCTTTGAGTTTTCCATTAAATAAAGCTGGTACACATTAAACTCTTCATCGGTTTCGTTCTTATCCATGATCTCATCAACCGGGACAACATCCTCATGTTTTCTCAATTTTGCCCATATATACGTATACGGATTGGCGCGTCCCATGCGGACGGTTGTCAGCATAAATTTGCCTTTTTCCGGGTAGCCGCCCTTTACTTTAATGAGCGGGGCAAGCTGCAAGGCGCTGCCTGGCATTTCAATATAATAAGGCAGCGGCACAAAAGACAGCAGTGCGAGGGCCAAAACTGCAGCGATAAGGGCGCGCCGCCGGAATTTACGATGCTTCATTCATTCTGCTCCTTCCAGCTATTCATCGATTGCTTGATTTTCGGTACTGCTTTTTTTGCTGCTTCCTCTCCTATCTTAATGATTTGTTCCGCATTTGTAAAAGCCCTTGAACTGTACATTGAAGAGTCCGGGCGGATCATCACGTCAGCTTCCATTTTCCGGTTTTCGGCAATTTCCATTTGCATAATGTCAATACTCTGCATAATCACATCATATATATGGTGGATTTCCGCTTCCCTTTTTATGACGGCCACGTCCACTCCAACGACAATTTCGGCACCCATCCCTTTTGCGACAGAAACAGGGACGCGGTCAGCCACTCCACCGTCCACAAGGTAAAAGCCGCCGATCTTTTTCGGCACAAAAATACCGGGAATGGAAATACTGGCGCGCACCGCTTCTGCAACAGGCCCTTTTGTAAACACGACCTTTTTCCCGTTTGCGAGATTTGTCGCCACAACAGCAACGGGCGGGCGCAAATCCTCGAGCCTTTTCCTGTGCGTCAGCAATTTGATCAGCGCCTCTATTCTTTTCCCAGAAATCAGGCCCATTCTGCCGATTTTAAAATCCAAATAATATTTCCGTTTGAACGCGCCGGAAAGCTGCTGCATCTGCCGGACGGTCCGGCCTGCCCCGTACAGCGCGGCAACAAGCGCCCCGATGCTGCTTCCGGCGATCATGTCAATGGGAATCCCTTCTTCCTCCAGTACTTTCAAGACCCCGATATGCGCAAATCCCCTGGCGCCACCCGATCCAAGCGCCAATCCGATTTTCGGACGGTCCGCCATTGTCCCCCCTCCTCTTTTACGCCTCTTCCCGAACAGTTTATGGTCTAAATTTCAGGCCTATGAGTATATTGTTTTATAAGGACAAGCGACACAGAAAAAAAGAATCGCAGCGTGCGGCGGATGGATCAACGCAGGGGAGGAACACAGTTTGTATCAGTCTAAACTTAAAAGTGCTATTCTAGCATTGAGCGTCTCAACGATGGCCATTTCCATGATTGTTTTACCGGATGAATCTTTTAAAGCTTCCATTCAAGGATTAAATATGTGGTGGGAAGTTGTATTTCCTTCGCTTTTTCCTTTTTTTGTCATTTCTGAATTATTGATCGGATTTGGCGTTGTCCGCTTTCTCGGCGTCCTTCTGGAACCTTTGATGCGACCGCTTTTCCGCGTCCCGGGCGTAGGCGGCTTTACATGGGCGATGGGCCTGGCTTCCGGAAATCCCGCCGGAGCCAAATTTACCGCCCGCCTTCGCCAAGAAAAGCAGATTACGCAAATTGAAGCGGAACGCCTTGTTGCCTTTACGAGCTCATCCAGTCCGCTTTTTATTTTCGGCGCTGTGGCGGTCGGCTTTTTCCACAATCCATCGCTCGGAATCATTTTTGCGGCGGCCCATTATGTAGGGAATATTGCTGTCGGGCTGGTGATGCGCTTCCACGGCACAAATGAAGAAGTCAGGCGCCCAAAGAGAAAACACAAATTTCTATTAAAAGAAGCATTACGAGTCCTGCATGCCACAAGGATAAAAAACAACAAACCGATCGGAAAACTGCTCGGGGATGCGGTGATGTCCGCCATCCAGACGCTACTGATGATCGGAGGGTTCATCATCCTATTCTCTGTCTTTAATAAACTGCTACGGTACATGCATATTACGTCTTTTTTGGCGCTGCTTACCGAAGGGCTGCTGCATCTTGCCCATTTCTCGGAAAAATTAAGCATCCCGCTCATATCCGGCCTGTTTGAAATGACGCTCGGCATCCAAATGATCAGCGAAGCACGGGAATCCCCCCTGCTCCAGCAGGTCATTGCCGCCAGTTTTATGCTCGGGTTCGGCGGGTTCAGCATCCAGGCCCAGGTGGCAAGCATCCTTGCCCAGACAGATATCCGGTTCCGGCCGTTTTTTATTGCCCGCATGTTGCACGGATTCCTGTCCGCGGCAATTGTATGGCTGATCTGGAATCCGGTGTATATACGCTTTTTTGCCGAAAAAGATGCATTGCAGACGGTTTTTGGCTCTCCGGTTGCGGGTGCGGGCCATGGGCTGTACGCCCGCGCTGCCGCATGGCTGGAAGCAAACGGTCCGCTTGTGACCATATCCTGCCTCATTATCTACATCATCCTTTATTACAAGTCATGTCGGACAAATTGGCGCTGAAGGGAGTAAACGCCAAGAAAACAAAAAAGGGGAGCCCCTATTGGCATCCCCCGCCCTTTTCCGGCCTATTTATTGACTCCCGAATTTCTTTTTCAGCGCTTCGTTTACAGGAGCCGGAACAAGTTCGGAAATATCACCGTGGTATTTGGCAATTTCTTTCACAATGCTTGAACTCAAGAAAGAATATTGGTTGTTGGTCATGATAAAAAAAGTTTCAATCCGGTCATTTAACAGACGGTTCATAGAAGTCAGCTGCAACTCGTATTCAAAATCGGAAACGGCCCTCAAACCGCGGATAATCACGTCGGCTTTTTTGGATTCGGCATATTCCATCAAAAGCCCTTGGAAAGAATCAACTTCCACATTCGGGATATCCTTCGTCACTTCCCTGATCAATTCTTTCCTTTCTTCCACATCGAAAAGCGGCCTTTTCGAGATATTGTTCAGCACGGCCACATACACTTTGTCAAAAACTTTCGCACCTCTTTTAATAATATCCAGATGCCCGTTTGTAATCGGATCAAAACTTCCCGGGCAAATTGCGATCTTCCCCATTGCCCTCATCCCCCTTATTGGTATATATCGTGATTCCGGTGATGCCATATTTCGCTATTTTATATGTAATAAGATTGCCGATGTTTTCCGGCATTGAAAGCCCTGCGTCATGTTCGCAAACAACGTAACCGTTTTCAACAAGCAGATGGTTTGCAGCAATAAATTCCAGGAGCGCAGCTAATTTTTGCTTTTTATAAGGCGGATCAAGAAAAACCGCATCAAAGGCAAGCCCCCTTTTTGCCAACACTTTTAAAGCGCGTTCGGCATCATTCCGATATACTTCGCTTCTGGTTTTAAACCCGCATTTTGCAAGGTTCGTTTTAACCGTTTGCAGCGCCTTTGGGTCTTTATCGACAAAAATCATTTTGTCCATGCCCCTGCTCAACGCTTCAATCCCAAGCCCACCGCTGCCCGCATACAGATCGAGGCCCAGCCCCTTTTTAAAATATGGGCCGATCATATTAAAAACCGCTTCTTTCACTTTATCTGTCGTAGGGCGCGTTCCCATTCCAGGGACGGCTTTTAAAACTGTTCCTTTTTGGCTGCCCGAAATAACTCTCATGATGGTCACCACGAATTCGAAAAGTTTTCCATCTTATCCTACCATATTTTTTTAAGAGGGGGAAAAGTTTTTCGCTAAAATTTTATGCAAAAGTATAATTTGGGAAAAGCTGGCCATACTGATAACAGCAGCATCACAATAAGATGTTGCTGCCAACCGCGGAGAAGACTTACGTTTCCCCATAAGTTCTTCCTCCGGTTTCTCCTCTCCCTTTGCCTTCTGTCCGGAATAAAAGGATATGGAAGGGCCCTGCAGAATATTCTGCAGGGTTTTTTATTTTCCTTCTGTACCGGGCAGCTTTATAAAAATTTTATTCAATTCCGTTTCCAGAGCTGGGGCAGGCATCTTTATTGTAAATTTTGACCATACCGCCCTGGAAAAACGAAGCTTTATTTTTGCCGCTTTTCGAAAGGGGAGAGATGCAGTAGAATAAAAACAGCGAAAAATGAAAAGTGGGGAATGTACGATGCAGCAAAGATTTATCGAACTGGGGAACGGATACACCGATTTGTTTGAACTGATAGAACTTGCAAAAGTGAACAAGCACCGCCTGCAGGGGATGCTTGCGCTTCATACCATAACCGGCGGAAAGGCGGTCACATCGCCTGTCCTTGTTTTGAAACCGACAGACCCGGGGGAATTCCAGCCGTTATACATTTGCCTCGAAGGCATTCCGGATCCACGCATCCAGCAGAATAAAAGGTACAGCCTTTTTGCGGAAACCGCCGCGGACTTAAATATGGAAATTGTTGAACTGGAAGTCCGGCCTTCAACATCTTTTACCGATAAAACACTTTTCTACCAGTATTTAATCGGGATTTTAAGAATGAACAAGCTTATCGCACCGCTTACATAAAATATCCGGCCGAAAAATGGCCGGATGTCCAATCGGTCATAAGCCGATTTTGTAATCATATTCTTTTGCTTTATCGGGTTTTGCATTTTCATATTCCGTTTTTAAAAACGGCTTCATAGAGTAGTCTACTTTCCGCACAAACGGGAGATTTTCAATTTTTTCTTTTATATGCTCTATTTCGGCGCGGTCGCAATAGAGCACAACATACTTCATCTTTTTGGACGCATAATGGACATTGCCGAATCTCCGCAAATATTTCGTGTGTTTCATCTGATACAGCCAAATGATAAGACCCTGCCGATCTGATAGCATATCGTTTCCCCTTCGTACTTTTTATATGAGTGTACCATATTCCCTCCTTGCAGAACAATAAAAACAGAGAGGCCGCATCCTTTTTGAAGCGGATTGCGGCCCAATTTATCATAAGACTATGTTAGTAATTAATGTTTTTGATCGCGAAATCCGCTTCGCTCCCTGCGCAGCGAGCCTCCTCGCCGATACCCCGGCACAAGGCGTCTCTTCTTGCTCGCTTATCCCGCAGGAATCTCAGAAATTAGCGATAACAAAAATTGAACAAAGCCCAACATAATAAAGACTCATGCGGAACAGCCGCAACTGCCGCCCGTCCCGCAGCCCCCGGAACATGAAGAATCAAAAAACGGGTTTCCGGTAGGCACTTTTATATGTTCTGAAACGGATCTGCCAATCAGGAGGCTGATTTGGTCGAGCAGATCCTGCAAAGCATTTTCCGCCCGCCTGAAGCTTGCGACATTCTCATCCAAATCCATTTCCCTTTTGGCTTCCCTTGTTTCTTTATTGATGCGTTTGTAATCAGGATGATACCTGCCAAATCGCTGAACTTCCTCAAATTGTTCTTTCATGCGCATAAATGCACGGACTTTCCGCTGCGTATCAGGATCGGAATGCATCTTGATGTAGCACTTCCGGTACTCTTCCGCAACGTCCGACTCCACGACCATTCTGGCAAGGGTTTCGGCCTCGGACAGAATTTCCGCGCTTTCCAATGTTGCAAGCAAAAAGCTCACCTCCACATGCCTATTTTAACATGTTTCAGGGAGCTTTGCGAATTGGCTGCCATCAGGTAACGGTAATATAAAACTGCCTGCGGATGCCCAAATCCGCATCCGTCGTTTTGTCCACCACTTCCAGCTTCACGGTATGTACCCCTTTTTCTAACCCTTTTACAACAAACGCCGCAGTGTTGTACTCGCCTTCATATGCGCCGTCCACATAGACCTTGATCTTTGCCTGCCTCGCATGCTTGCTGCCGGAAAAAGATACGCTTGGAATAATGCATTCCACAAATAAATCGTCTTCTTTTACAAAATGCCGGATAGATACTTGATTGCCTTTCGTATATGTGGCCGCATCCACCTCGTTCCACTCTTTGCGGGGGATCTGCCCGCCGCAGCCGGAAAGCAAGATACATACCGCAATCAAACCTGCAGCAATTCTCATGATCATCACTCCTCACGGTTTATTTTCCGCAAGAAAGTGCTACTTTACTCAAAAAAAAGGAAAATTTTTCGCGTTTTTTACTCAGCTGTCTTTTGCTCAATTTACATTACAGCAGTCAAAACCCTTTTATCCGGAAGCTACACCGAAATTATCCTTGCTCATACATCGCCCGAACCATATGCATCATCATCTGCGCCATCTGCAGCCCATTTGTAAATTTTTCAACCCGCTGGGGGATCGTTTTTTGGTAATAATGGAGCGACGCGATTTGAAATTGTTCCAATTCTTCAGGATGACGCGATAATCTCCGGTACCAGATCGGCTGTTCCCTCAAAAATGCTTTCCACTCATTCGATTGGCGAATATAATCCATCACATCGCCTCTCATCCGGAATACCTCCTTTTAATCTTTTCTAAATGAAAAAGGGTTTTTCTGCTGCACCGGCTGCGGTGATTTTCCCCCTTGTGCAGGCGCCTGGAATTGCATGATTAAATTCTGCACGGCCGCAATCGCAGCGCTGAGATTTTGCAAATGCCCTTGCACCTGTTCCACATCCAATTTTTGCAGGACCGAACCAAGCTGTGTCATCCAGCCGCCTTCGCCGTTGCCGTTTTCTACCTTCTTTTTATTGTCGCCTTCCGCTTCGTACTTTATCCAGCTCGGATCATCCTCGCCCAATATATACCATTCCTCAAAAAAATCCTGTAATGTTTTCTTTCCGCTCCGGACTTCTTTCAAAATCAAAGGATGGCTTTTTGTAAACAACTTAAATTTTTCGACGGAAGGATGCAATTTTTTCGTTCCCAATTTCGGTCACCCCGCAAGAAAACATTTTCGGCATCTCATAGGACGGAACCCGTTTAATATTCCAAAGCTCATTTTGTGTAACCTTCCTATCTTCCAGCATATGCCCGTTACGCTTAAGTGTGAAGGTTTTCATTTTCCGTAAATTTTGGTACGATATGTGTATGTTTTATTTGGGCTTTACCGGCCCTCCGAAAAATTTTGAAATAGAAGAGGGTATCCAAAAAATGAAAGAAGCATTGCGCGATACATTCGAAAAAGTGCTGGAAAAGGCAACTGGTGAAGATTTAACCGTGTTGTCGCAAATGTTAAACGGGTTGGCCAAAAAACAATCCGGACACGAAAACACATATTTTAAAGACCTCTTTCTGATGGAAGCGGATTTCCGGGAAGGGGAATGTGAAGTGGCCATCCCTGTGACGCCGTTAATCTATAATACATTTTCCATCGTGCACGGCGGCGTGACCGCGACGCTGCTCGATACAGTGATGGGGGTCATGGCAAACCGCCTTTTGCCGCCAGGGCAGCAGGCGGTGACCTCCAATTTGACGATCCACTATCTCGCTCCCGGAACTGGAAAATTTTTAAAAGCAAAAGCAAACGTCATTCACCGCGGGACGAAAACAATGGTGATGGAAGGGATTGCCTTCCGGGATGATGGGACGAAAATAGCACACTGCACCGGTTCTTTTTTCATATTAAAATTAAAATAACGTGTAAGAAAAAGCTAAAAACCCCGTCCTGCAAGGATGCAGGCGGAGTTTTTCTACTTAAGGCTTTTGGATAAAGTCCTGGGTATAGTATTTTTGGTAAACACCGACCCCGAGATCCGTAAAATCTTTTTGCAGCAAGGCCTTCCGGTGGCCTTCGGAATTCAGCCAGCCTTCCACCGCCGCAGGGCCGTCCATATAGTGGGCTGCAATATTTTCCGCAGCCGAAGTGTATAAAATTTTGCCGTCGTTTAATCTTTCCTTTAAATCCCCATATTTTGGGGATTCATGGGAGAAATAATGCCTGACTGCCATATCTTTGCTGTGTTTGTAAGCTACATCGGCAACCGCTTCATCCCAGCCGAGTTTTTTCAGGCCAAACCGCTCCCGGACGATATTGGTAATGTCAAAAATTTGCCGGGCGCTTCCGGTCTCGATGTCAGCCCATTTTTTTTCGCTGACCGAGGCGGGTTCGGGTAACTCACCCCGGTAAACCATTTCATACGGATGTTGCAGCATCAATGTATTTTTATCCATAAAACGGATGAAAAGCAGTTGTCCGCTGAATTTATCAAGCGCTAGTTGCGCATACACATCACCGAGCTGTACAAGCGGACGTATATTTAAATCTTCTTCCGACAGTTCAAAACGGTATGTGCCTTTAGACGACTGGACAGTCATATCCGTATTCATCATAATGGAACTGTAAATTTCCTCTACATTTTCCCCGATCCGGAAAGGTTCCACATTTAATTTTTTTCCGACGGCATAAATGGTCTTAATCTTGCCGTTTTTGACCCCGGCCTGAAAATAGCCGGAAGATTTCTTGTTATAAATCCACCAATCATAACCGTATGACGACGGGTCAATCCGCTTAGGTTTTCCGAAATGCGCTGTTAAATTTTTCACAGGTTTTCCAATATATACCGCCATTCCGCTTTTCGGGCGGCCATATTTATTGCTTTGGCCGTTTTTATTTATTTTCGTGCCGTCATCGACTTTCGGGCTTGTAGAACGGTTTTGCAGCACCCCGTTTTCAGGGCGAAGTTGAAAATACAGCCCTACTATAAAGATAAGCACGAAAATCACGGCTGTTTTCAAAAAAATACGCAGGTGGTTTCACCCCTCTTGGCTGATCCATAATCTATTGACTGTATTGATTTTATTATACATTTTACCTTTATAAGCAGGAAAGCGCCAATTTTTTTGAAGCCACATCCTGCATCTCGACCGAAGATCGAATATTTCTCTTTATATGAACATATAAAAATAAAAAATATTATCATTGCATTGCCGGTTATTTTCAGATAAGATAAAATTGAGAAATTTTGCTGTGCAATTCCGGAACGTTTATAGGAGGGATTGGTTCTTGAAATTCGACAATACCGGGCTGGAAAATTTCAAGGTGGATCTGACACGGCTTGATGACATTATGGAACGGCACCGCATGGTACGGGCAGGCCAATGGGATTATGAACGCGTCACCTATGATAAAAAATATACAATTAAAGAAGGCACTTATTATTTGCGTGTGCAGGGATACGCAACCGAAGGCGATGTGGATTCATTTGATGCCGTCATACAACTGATGCCACCGATTTTAGGAAAATATTATTATCCGCATGGTATCGAATACGGGGATGATGAATACTTTCCGCATGACCTCATCAAACATTGCAGAAAAGCTTTGGAAGCGCTTAAAGAAGATTTGGCTGTTTTTGCTGAATAATGTTAAGCGGCCGCCCCACTGGACGGATGTTACGCCTCCGCGACGGGAGCGGCCGCTTTTTGCTTTTACCGGTGCTCCATCGGCCGGTGCCGGTCGGAAAGCATTGGGGTTGTTTCTTCTTCTGATGGCTCCTGTTCTTTTTTTGCCCAGTCAAAAAAGGCACGGGCCAGCATAATGCCGTAAACCGTTTCCTGCACCATTTTCATGATGACGCCGCCAAGCTGCTGGTCTTCCAGCGCCGGCAGCGGTGAAAATATCGCAGGTGAACCATAACGGCCCAATGTGGAAAGTTTTTCTGCAGGGACGCACAAATGCATGGACGTAAGCCACATCGCGCCGTCGGAATAGGTTTTGTAAACCGGGGCATTTGCGAAAATGATCAGCCCGCAGGCAGGGGTCAAAAGCATTGCGCTGGCAAATAAATAAGCAATTTTTTTCAAACCGTTTAACGGATATTCCCCGGGCAATGGCTGAAGCAGCGGCCACCACATGAACATGGCAAAGATAAATAGTACAATCGTATAAACACTATGGAGAAGCGGCACCACTTTCACCTGATCAAAAACCGCAGGAATATGGTACAGGGAAAAAATAACATTAAACCCGCTTACCGCAATGACCGGCCTGGTAAAAAACCGGAAAACGGGCGCAACAATAGGCAGCTGAACAAATTTCTCATATATCCAGACTGGAATGCCCCGCATAAGAAGCGGTGCCACAATCAAATACAGAATGGACATCTGTAACATATGCACTGAAAACATAATATGTCCGAGCAAATCAAGCGGGGATCCTTTTACAATGTAGAGAAGCGCCATTGCCGTGCAAAAAAAGCCTGCCTGGGCCTTGCTTGGAGGCGCTTCGGTTAAGAAAGATTTTTTGCACAAAGCCGCAAGCGTAAAATAAAAGAAAACAACCAACAGGATTGCACTGAAAAAATACGGGCTCCACAATGCAAGGAACCCGAATATTTCAAGCGGCATAGTCCCCCTCCTTCTCGTTTTTATTTGCGGAAAAAATGCCATTATCGTGAAATGCGATTCCCTCAGCGGGCGAACTACTGCTTTTTCCCAACAGGTGGCCCGCGCATTTAATCCAGGGCCGATAAGTAAAGCGCCTCCGCTTTTCTTATTGTCCAGTTCCGGGTGCTATAGGCTAGTGAACTTCCGGCTCCCTCTCCTACGATAAGTCAACATCAGCCCGCTTTCTTGCCATGTTTCCTTTATCTCAGTCGGGAGCCTTGAAGTTCATACGCCGATGGGCCAACGCCCTCCGCTTTTCTAGTTACCACCAAATGATGGTCATAAATGCCAATACAGTCAGGAATGCGACGAGAATGCCGCCAAATATGAAAAACTTCGGGCCTTCATGGTGTTTATGGCTCATGTGCATGAAATAAAAGAGTTGGAACGCCACCTGCACGGCAGCCAAAAGCAGTAGTACCGGAATGGTAAACCATTTGGACAAATCTGCATATACCGCCCAAAAAGCAACAATGGTCAAAAACAGCATTAATATAAAACTGATCACCTGATACTTCATTTCTTCCGCACTTTTGCGGCGTCTGTATTCATAATTAACATTACGGCCGGCAGTTTTGGCACCGTGATCCATCTATCCCACCATCCCCATCAAATATACGACTGTGAAAATAAACACCCATACGACATCGATAAAATGCCAGTACAGGCTCGCCACATAAAATTTTGGCGCATTATACAAGTTCAGCCCGCGCTTGGCGTTCCGCAGCATCAACGTGGTGATCCAAAGCAGCCCAAACGCAACGTGGCCGCCATGAAAGCCAACGAGCGTATAAAACGCCGAACCGAATGCACTGCTCGTAAACGTATGGTGAAATTTCGTCACATAATGGTGGAATTCATAAACTTCCAAAGCAAGAAAACAAGCGCCAAGCAAAACTGTAACCAGAAACCAAGCCTGCATTTTTTTAAAAGCAAAATTTTTCATATGGTAAATCGCATACACGCTCGTAATCGAACTCGTCAGCAGGAAAATGGTCGCCAAAAAAGTCAACGGCAATTCGAATAAATCTTTTGCAAGTGCCTGGGAACTGTCCGGCACCTTGTCTTTCAACGCAATATAAGTGGAAAACAAGGATGCGAAAAGGACGGTTTCACCGCCCAGAAACAGCCAAAAACCAAGAAATTTATTTTTCCCCTCAAGCGTCGCCCTTTCCGGGGATTCAGGCCAAGTTTTTGCCGTAAAACTTTCTTCCATATGCATTACGCCCCTGCCCCCTTTTCTTCTTGTTCCATCAGTGTTTCTTTTTTGATATGGTAGCCATAATCATCCTTTACAGAGCGGATCAGCATGGCGATGAGCGAGATGCCAAATCCGGCCGCAAGTAGCAAAATCCCGGCCATATGGTGATCCCGGTGGTACATCGCGCCAAACGCTGCCACAAATAAACCGAATGCGATAAATATCGGGATAATGGACGGATTCGGCATATGGATGTCGGAAACCGGTTCAGCCGGCGTCACCTGCTTTTTCCCTTCCATTTTTTCCAGCCACCAAGTGTCAATCCCGCGGACAAACGGCGTTTGCGCAAAATTATATTCCGGCGGCGGGGATGAAATGGACCACTCGAGCGTCCTTCCGAAATCCCACGGGTCATTGGCGACTTTCCGGTTTTGGACGGCCGTTACAACAATGTTTGCCAAAAGGACTAAAGCTCCCGCCGCCATCAACACGGCGCCGGATGAGCTGACCAAATTGTCCGCATCCCACCCCTGGTTTGGTAGATAAGTCCACTGCCTGCGCGGCATGCCGAGTAATCCTAGCCAATGCTGGATCATAAAAGTCAGATGGAATCCGATAAAAAAGAGCCAAAACGTGATTTTTCCCATCGTTTCATTTAACATCGTTCCGAATATTTTCGGCCAATAATAGTGCAGTGCCGCAAATATCCCAAACACCACGCCGCCGACAATCACATAATGGAAATGGGCAACGACGAAATAGCTATCATGGTACTGGTAATCAGCAGGTGCCACCGCCAGCATGACCCCCGTCACCCCGCCCAATACAAAAGACGGAATAAATGAAGCGGCATAAAGCATTGGTGTCGTGAATTGAATGCTGCCGCCCCACATCGTTAAGAGCCAGTTGAAAATTTTGATGCCCGTCGGTACGGCAATGGTCATCGTGGAAACGGCAAAAATGGCATTTGCCACATTGCCAAGCCCTGTTGTAAACATATGGTGGGCCCACACCATAAAGCCTAAAAATCCGATTAAAATAACAGCAAATACCATTGATGAGTATCCGAACAGCCTTTTTATGGAGAAATGTGCAAAAACTTCGGAGAAAATGCCAAACGCCGGCAAAATTAAAATGTATACTTCCGGATGGCCGAAAATCCAGAAAAGATGTTCCCAAATAATTGTATTGCCCCCGTATGCCACGTCAAAAAACTTTGCGCCGAACATGCGGTCGAAAGTAAGCAGAAACAACCCGACCGTCAATGGCGGAAAAGCAAACAAAATGAGGGCCGAGGAAACAAATGTCGTCCAGGTAAACATCGGCATGCGCATATAAGTCATGCCCGGCGCCCGCATATTCATGATCGTAACAAGGAAATTCAGCCCGGAAATGAGCGTGCCGAAGCCCGAAATTTGCAGCCCGAGCGAATAAAAATCGATTCCGTGGCCCGGAGAGTCAAGGGATAAGGAAGCGTATGACGTCCAACCCGCATCAGGGGCACCCCCCAATAACCAGGATAAATTTAAAAAGATTCCGCCAAAGAAAAACAGCCAAAAGCCGAGCGCGTTTAAAAACGGGAACGCGACATCTCGGGCCCCGATCTGCAGCGGGACAATCGCATTCATAAAGGCAAACAAAAGCGGCATGGCCGCCAGAAAAATCATTGTCGTGCCGTGCATTGTCATGACTTGATTATACACATCCGCACTCACAAAATGATTATTCGGTACCGCCAGCTGGATCCGGATCATAAGCGCCTCGATCCCGCCGATCAGAAAAAAGAATCCCCCTGAAATTAAGTACAAAATACCGATTTTTTTATGGTCGACCGTTGTGAGGTACTCATAGACAGTTGCACCAAATCCTGTCTTTTTTGTTTTTACACCCACGTTTAAACCTCCCCTTTGTTACAAAATATCCCCTTTATTTCCCCGCTTTCAAGGTCATCAAATAAGCCGCCAGCGCATCCACTTCCTGGTCGGAAAGCTTATTTCCGAAAGCGGGCATTTTTGTTCCCGGCTTATATTTTGACGGGTCTTTGATCCAATTTTTTATGTTCTGTTCGTTATGGTCCAAAATGCCGGCCACTTTTTCCCTCTCGCCGAACGTTGCCAAATTTGGCGCAGTCCGTGCCTGCTCCGGACGGGTATCATTTGGCGTAACGGCGTGGCAGCTGATGCAACTTTTTTTGAAGACATCCAGGCCTTCCTGCGCAAGTGCTGTTGTTGTTTTTGTTTCTTTTGCATTTTTCATTTTATTGATCCAGTTTTGGAATTCGCTTTGTGACACCGCTTTCACTCTGAAGTCCATTAAAGAATGTGAAGGGCCGCATAATTCTGCGCATTTTCCGTAGAAGACATTTCCGGCTTCCTCAGCCTTTTTATGGTCGATTTCAAGCCAGAACTTGTTGACGTTGTCGGTGTTGGCATCCAGTTTTCCGCCGACTGAGGGTATCCAAAATGAGTGTTTGACATCTGAGGCTTTTACTTGGAAGTAGATTTTTTGGTCTGTTGGGACGACTAATTCCTGGCTTGTAATCACGCCGTAATCCGGATATTCAAACTCCCACCAGTAAAGGCTCGCTCGCACTTTTACGACAAGCGGGCTGTGTTTGCCGTCCTTTTTCTTTTCCATTGCTTTTGTATCCCCAAGTTTGAATACATTGGTGATGGTTGGAATGGCAATTAAAATCAGGAGCACAATCGGAATGATGGTCCACAAAATTTCGAGCTTATGGTTGCCTGCCACTTGTTTTGGAATCGAATCATCCCCTTTTTTTCGCCTGAACCGTATGAGAACGGTCACAAAAATGGTGAACACGACAACCATGACAAACAACATGATCCAAACGCTCCACATCATAAGATCATATTGCTCCCGGGCCACTTCGCCGGCGGGATCCAGCGCCGACAAATAAGGTTTCCCGCAGCCCGAGAGTCCGGCTATAACCAAAGTGACAATAAAAAGCAAACTCCCCTTTTGCAGCCGCCATTTCATCGCTTTACCAATCCCCTCTTTCCTTTGTCTTTCTGCCAGAACAAGGAAGCAAGATCTATTTGGATTTCTTTAACAAGAAAGAACTCCCAACCCTTAAAACAGTGTAGCGATGACCATTGCAACAAATAAAATTGTCAAATAATTCAACGAATAGACAAACATCCATTTCGCCCATTTTAAATCGTCTTTCATTTTAAAACCGGACAGGCTTAATGCCAGCCACCCCAAATTAAACAATGTAGCAAGTATGATGAAAGCAGTCCCCAGCGGTTTCAGGAAAAACGGTACCGGAAGAAGCAATACCACCCATGCCAGCATGTGCCATTTTGTTGTTCTAAATCCTTTTACGACAGGCAGCATCGGAATTCCTGCTGCACGGTACTCTTCGCATTTTTTCATGGCAATCGCATAAAAATGAGGGGGCTGCCATATAAACATCAGCAAAAACAGCATCCACGGAATAACACCGAGATGGGGGTCAACGGCCGCCCATCCGATCAGCGGCGGAACTGCGCCGGCAAAACTGCCGATTACGGTATTGCTGACCATCGTCCGTTTTGACCACATCGTGTACAGAACGACATAGCTGAACACACCGAACAGGCCGATCAGCCCTGCGACGGCAGTCGTCATAAACAGTAGCAGCGTCCCAGCCGCCACAAACCCCAAACCGACCGTCAAAACTTTACGGTTTGAAATCCTGCCCGTTACTGTCGGGCGGAAATTTTTACTTTTCATAATGGTATCAATATCGCGGTCATACCAATTGTTCAGGCTGCAAGAACCTGCTACGATCAGCGCTGTTCCGGCCATTGCGAGAAAAATAGTGTCCAGCGACTGCAAAAAATGCCGGTTTGTCAGCTCGAGCGCGAGCCACATCCCTGTAAACGCCGTAATTAAATTTGAATTCACAATTCCGATTTTGATCAGGGACAAGAAATCTTTTAAAGCAGTGGCATCTGCCGCTTTCGCCCTGGTTGCCGTATTGATTGTTCGACTATCTGCCACGATAGCCCCTCCCTTCAAAGTATCATGGTCCAATGCGGGTTTTCTTCATGTATGCATGCAAAGTCATGCTTGCGAATGTTTTTACGTTGCCTATAAGAAAAACTGTACAATATAACTATAATGCATCTTTCTTTGTTTGGCTATTGATCAAAACCGTTCCTTCAAAATAGTGGAGATTTGACACCGGACGAATAGGCAGTTTCTATATTTATAAGTTTTCCACGGTGCGAATATGCGGAATATTGAAATATACTAACCTACTTTAGTATTTAACCATAATTTGAAAAAAAGATGTGATATTTTTTCTACATTTTTATGGCAAATTTGTGTCATTAGGAATATATATTTCACTTCATTCTTTTTTACGCTAAAATAATAGCAAAGAAGCCGTATGATCTTATCGAATCGTCAAGGCTCCTTTACACTATTTCAACGGTTAAAATGATATGGACTGTAATTTAAATGTTTGCCCTTAAACTTTCCCCAACAAGCAGCCAAACCTATGCATTACGCATGGGCCAATTTGCAAATGAATACTGAAGAAGGTGAAAAAATTGCGTACAACTTTGAAATGGCTTGGTGTATTGACAACCATTTCCATGATGATCGTCTTAATTGGAGGGGCCCTTGTCACCAATACCGGCTCCAGCCTTGGCTGCGGTCGCCAGTGGCCGCTTTGCAACGGGAAGATATTCCCGGATCCGCTGACATTGCAATCGTTGATCGAATGGCTTCACAGGTTTTGCACCGGGATCGCCTCTTTCCTCGTCTTTGTGCTTGCCTTCTGGTCGTGGTTTGCGATCGGGCATAAAAAAGAAACAAAATTTTTGGCCATCGTTTCCATTGTCTTTCTGCTCCTGCAGGCTTATCTTGGCGCAGCCGCTGTCGTTTGGGGCTCTTCCAGTGTTGTGATGGCCCTTCATTTCGGAATTTCTTTGATATCCTTTGCGTCCGTCCTCATGCTGACGCTGCTCATCTTTGAATGGGACCAAAAATTCGATGCAGGAAAACTCATTCTTGAAAAAAGCATGAAATGGCATACAATCGGCGTTACGGTTTACAGCTATATTGTCGTCTACAGCGGGGCGCTTGTCAGACATATGAACGCAAGCCTTGTCTGCCGCGATTTTCCGCTTTGCGTGAACGATTCCCCGGCGCTGCCCGCGAATATTTATGAATGGGTGCAAATGGGGCACAGGACTGCAGCTTTCCTGTTCTTTGTATGGATTGCTTATATCGCCTATAAGGCCGTGAAAAATTATAAAAACCAGCGCGTGATTTACTGGGGATGGATCATTGCTTTCATTCTTGTCTGCCTGCAGGCTGCTTCAGGTGCAATGCTCATTTTTACAAGGCTGAATTTGGAAGTCACACTGCTACACGCGTTTTTCATTTCGTGTTTATTCGGCCTGTTATGTTATTTGAATCTCGTTGTCGGGAGGGCAAAACAATTTGTCCATGGAAGAAACAATCTTCCGCAGGCAAAAATCCAAGTGCAATAATGTTTGGAAAAGGCGCCTGGCTTAAACCGGCGCCTTTTCATTTATTTTTTCGATTTCCAGCAGTAAATCCCCCGGCTGAATGGCGTCACCGCTTTGAACATGCACAGCTCTAATTTTTCCGGTAAAAGGCGCCTGGACGGTTGTTTCCATTTTCATCGCCTCCGTAATCATGACCGGATCCCCTTGTTTCACTTCCTGCCCGCTTTCAACAAGGACTTTAACAACAGTGCCCGGCATTGTCGCGCCAATGTGCTGTTCATTTTTGGCATCCGCTTTACTTCTTTCCTTAACAGAAGACTGGACGCTTGCATCTTTAATGACCACTTCACGCGGCTGGCCGTTCAGTTCAAAATATACAACCCGTGTTCCGTCAGGGCGCGCATGCCCGATCGAAACGAGCTGGACAATGAGCGTTTTTCCTTTTTCGATTTCGACTTCGATCCTCTCGCCGATGCGCATGCCGTAAAAGAATGTCGGCGTATCGATCACCGAAACTTCACCAAACTGCTGGTGCGTTTTCACATATTCGGAAAAAACTTTCGGGTACAGGGCGTACGCAATCACATCTTTTCTATCCGGCACAATGCCCAGTTCTTTTTTGATTTCTTCCGCAAGGGCGTTAAAATCCACTTCTTCCAACAGTTCGCCCGGACGCACCGTAATCGGTTCCCGCCCTTTTAAGATCACTTTCTGCAAGTCTTTCGGAAATCCTCCGTACGGCTGGCCCAAATAGCCTGCGAAAAATTCCACGACAGAATCTGGGAAATCGATTTTCATGCCGCGCTCGAGGACGTCTTTTTCCGTCAGCCCATTTTGCACCATGAATAAAGCCATATCGCCGACCACTTTAGAAGAAGGGGTAACTTTGACGATGTCGCCGAACATCAGGTTGACGGTCCGGTACATTTCTTTTACTTCATCCCAGCGGTCCCCAAGCCCGACCGCTTTTGCCTGCTGCTGGAGGTTGCTGTATTGCCCGCCCGGCATTTCATGGACATAAACTTCGGTATGCGGTGCATGCATTTCGCTTTCAAAATGCCGGTAATATTTGCGCACGTCTTCCCAATACTCGCTCAAACGTTCAGCGGAATGGATATCGATTTCCGACTCCCTTTCCGTTCCTTCAACCGCATAATGGAGCGTCGTCATACTCGGCTGCGAGGTCAGCCCCGCCATCGAGCTTACAGCGACATCGACGATATCCACGCCGGCTTCGATCGCTTTCACATACGTAAGCACACCGTTGCCGCTCGTATCATGCGTATGAAGGTGGATCGGGATACCAACGCAATCTTTTAATTCGGAAATCAAGCGGTAAGCAGCCTGCGGTTTTAAAAGGCCAGCCATATCTTTAATGCCTAAAATATGGGCGCCCTCCCTTTCCAGCTCTTTTGCAAGATTTTTATAGTAATTCAAATCGTATTTTTGGCGAACCGGGTCTGTAATATCTCCTGTATAGCAAATCGCGGCTTCCGCAACTTTGCCGGCATCCCGCACGGCAGAGATGGCTACTTCCATCCCCTTTACCCAGTTCAAACTGTCAAAAATCCGGAATACATCAATGCCTGATGCCGCCGACTCTGCGACAAATTCGCGGATCACCCCGTCCGGATAATTTTTATACCCGACTGCATTCGAGGCGCGCAAAAGCATTTGGAACAAAAGGTTCGGGATTTTTTCCCTGAGCTTTTTGAGCCTGTCCCAAGGGTCTTCCTTAAGGAAGCGGTAGGCTACGTCAAATGTCGCACCGCCCCACATTTCAAGCGAAAACAGGTCTGGCAAAAGTTTTGCGGTGGGTTCCGCAACCTTCAGCATGTCATAGGTGCGCATCCGGGTTGCCAATAGCGACTGGTGGGCATCGCGGAAAGTTGTATCAGTCAAAAGCACCCGTCTTTGCTCCCTGACCCATTTGGCCAGTCCTTCAGGGCCGAGCTTGTCCAAAATTTGTTTTGTCCCTTCCTTATAAGGTTCGTGCGGGGCAAGCTTCGGCATCCTCGGTTCGATAAAATGCGGTTTCTCCTGTTTGTCGATACCCGGAAACCCGTTTATGGTAATATTTCCGATATACGTCAGCATTTTTGTCCCGCGATCTTTTGTAGCCTTGAATTCAAACAGTTCCGGGGTGGAATCGATGAAAGACGTGTCATAGCGGCCGCTGATAAAATGCGGATGCTTTACGACATTTTCCAAAAATGCGATATTTGTCTTTATACCCCTGATTCGAAATTCCTGTAAATTTCTGACCATTTTTGCCGCAGCCTGGTCAAAGGTGAACCCCCATGTTGATAACTTCACGAGCAACGAATCGTAATACGGCGTAATGACCGCCCCCTGGAACGCATTGCCGGCATCGAGCCGTACACCGAACCCGCCGCTTGAGCGGTATGCCATAATTCTCCCCGTATCCGGCAGAAAGCCGTTAAGCGGATCTTCCGTTGTAATCCGGGATTGGATCGCATAGCCGTTCATCGAGAGGTCTTCCTGTTTCGGGATGCCGATGGTTTCGTCGTGGAGCGCGTACCCATCCGCGATTAAAATCTGAGAACGGACGATATCGATCCCCGTAATCATTTCGGTAATCGTATGTTCCACCTGCACGCGCGGATTGATTTCAATAAAGTAAAATTCATCGCCGGAAACGAGAAATTCAACAGTTCCCGCATTGACATACCCGACTTTTTTCATCAGCCTGACAGCAGCATAGCAGATTTTTTCGCGCATTTCCTGCGAAAGGGAGACGCAAGGGGCCACTTCAACCACTTTTTGATGGCGGCGCTGGACAGAGCAGTCGCGCTCAAACAGATGAATAATGTTGCCGTGCCTGTCACCCAAAATCTGCACTTCGATATGTTTCGGATGGAGAATCAGCTTTTCAACGTACACTTCATCGCTACCAAATGCAGCTTTCGCTTCCGATTTGGCGCGGTAGTAAAAGTCTTCCGCTTCCCCTTTATGGTGGATCATGCGCATGCCGCGCCCGCCGCCGCCGAGTGCAGCTTTAATCATCAGCGGATAACCGTATTTTTCACCGAATTCAAGCACCTCTTCCAGGCTTCCGACAGGCCCGCCGCTTCCGGGGATGACCGGAATGCCCGCTGCAGCCGCCTGCTGCTTCGCTTTGATTTTATCCCCGAACATGTCAAGATGCTTCGGATCCGGTCCGATAAAAATGATGCCTTCTTCTTCGCAACGTTTTGCGAACTCCACATTTTCCGATAAAAATCCGTACCCCGGATGGATCGCATCCACTTCGGACATTTTCGCAATATCAATAACATCTTCAATGGCAAGGTACGCATCGATTGGCTTTTTCCCTTCCCCTACCAAATACGCCTCATCAGCTTTGTAGCGGTGGTATGAACCGCTGTCTTCCTTTGAATAAATGGCAACCGTCCGGATCCCCAATTCCGCACAGGCGCGGAAAACCCGGATAGCAATTTCTCCACGGTTTGCAACCAAAACTTTTTTAATTTGCTTCATTTTTCGTTTCCCCTTTAATCGTCTTTCTTTGAAAGGATTTATAAAAAAAGGAAGCTAAACTTCCTTTTTTATAAATACTTTATTCACGGCCTTGAATAGACTTTATACGGCTTCCGGATTGTCTGGCCGGCTTCTTGCGACATGTTCTGCTTTCTTTTGTAATTCTCCTCGTACTTCGTGAACATGGCAACATTGACCAGTATCCCGAGCGCCATTGACAAAAGCAAAAGCGATGACCCACCGTAGCTAATGAACGGGAGCGGGACACCCGTAATCGGGATCAGCCCGCAGACACCGCCCAGATTGATAAATGTCTGGATGGCAATCATGCTTGAGATGCCGATCGCGAGCAGACTCCCAAATTGGTCTCTCGAATGGATGCCGATATAAATACCGCGCAGCACAAGATAGCAGAGCCCGCCGATCACAAACAAAACCCCGGCTGCCCCCAATTCTTCCGCAATAATCGCCATGATAAAGTCTGTATGGGGTTCAGGCAAGTAGCCGAGTTTTTGGATGCTTTGGCCCAGCCCCTGGCCCCTGAGCCCGCCTGAACCGATGGCAATATAAGAATTCACAAGCTGGAGACCTTCCCCGCTCTCATTTTTAAACGGGTTCAAATACCCGGTAAAGCGGGCGAGCCTTACCGGCGTAAAGATTTTATCTTTTTCAATTAAAATAAACGGCGAAAACAAAACGGCAATCGCAAGACAAAGGCCGGCCAGCTTCAACATTGTTTTCAGCCGCATGCCGGACGTAATAATAATGGTGCAGCCAATTGCAAAAATGATCGTTGCCGTCCCGATATCAGGCTGTAGTGCAATTAGAAGGCAGACAACCATTAAGAAAATAAGCGGCGGAATCACGCCTTTATTAAATGTGTCTATGTATGCCTGTTTTTTCGCATAAACGGCAGACAAATAAATGATGACGGCCATTTTTACAAATTCTGACGGCTGCAGTGAACTGGAACCGATCTGGAACCAGCTTTGCGCGTTATTGGACGTATGGCCGAAAACAAACAGCGCTAGTAATCCGAGCACCGATCCGAACATTAGAAAAGCAAGGAATTTTTTGCTTTGGTACATTTTATACGGGAGAAAAGCCGTGATGGCAAACCCGATCAGCGCAAGGAATAGATTTATTTTCTGCTTATTGTAAAAATAGGCGCTGTCCTGCCCGTAGCGCTGTACCGCAATCACCATGCTGGAACTGTAAATCATGACCAATCCGAAAAGACAAAGAAGCAAATAAACCACGATGATCGAGTAATCGAATGATTTCAAGATTTTTTTCAGCATAGAAACCTTCCAATCCATAATTAAGCTGGCATTATAAAAAAATATTCGCCCGGTTTTCGAAAACTCCTGCCGCTATTTTTAAATTATAACATTTTTTTTATTTCTCCCGCCATCGTATTTACGGTTTCAGGTATAAAAAAACTCAAACAATAAAAAATCGTTTGAGTCTTTCCGTTTATTTTTTTATATATGCATCGTGCAAAATCAACAGTTCCTGTTCAAGCGAGTCAAGAATCTGCTTTCCGTCGGCGGCATCCACTAAGCCGAGCCGGACGGCAAAATCTATTTCACGGGATAAACCAAACATTTGTGTATCCAATACTTCCTCGTATAAAGGGCATTGGGGCATCGTTAAGTTATCCATTTGAACCTGAATCAGCTTTAAAATTTTATCCGCGTCCGCCTTCAGCAGGCTATAGGCTTTTTCCCGGTGGTTCACCTTTGTTTCAGACGCCAAATTGATCCCCCCGTTCACGTATCAATCTATTTAAAAATTTTACCGTGAAAACTGCTATTTTGCAAGTAAATAGAGAGGCTGGGTATGTGTCAAGTTTTTCTCGACATCGTTTAAAAATCAGTGATGTCCAGCCACTCTCGTATAATAAGTTTCGATCCTACTAAATGAGTCAATTTCCAGTTGAATAATTGTTCTTTGACAAGTGAATCTTTGATGTTTTCGGGGCGAGCCCCGAAAACATCAATTTGGGACTTGGGCGTTTCGTGATGTTCCTAGATAATGGTCTTAGGATCATTTGGGTTAACGCTGAGAACACTCTGTAGCTTTGACTACTTAAAAAGTCTGCGTCCCCAGGTTTTTGCCCGACCTTCTAACCCGTAGGCTGTTCCTCCGGTGAACACCACGCTGAACGTGGCAGCGTTCAGATGCAGCTCGTGACTCCGGATGAGTTCTGATAAAATAGCTCACCAATTTTGATATAATGTTTTCCATGGGAAGACCTCTTTCTAGATGTACTCGCCTGGAAGCGTACATTAAATGATAGAGTGTCTTCCCATTTTTTCCACTATTTTGCCCTCGAGAAATATTTTACACATACGAGAGGCTGACAGTTTTTTAGCAAGGCACCGGCTGCTATAAAATATCGGCATTCGCGAGTAATGGGCCTGGCGTTTCCCGCTGTCTGCGCCCGGTAATAAGCAGGGGGCTTTTTATCGGTTTGAATCGCTTACAAGTGACACCGCCACTTTAACAAGGTATAATGCTTTATAGACGGACAGAAAGGGGTTAGGCGTATGATCATGCAAATTACGGGAAAAGTGAAGTTCCCGATCACACTTGATATCGGAACTTGGATTTTTGACGACCGGAAAGTGGATCTTGATACATATTTTGACGAAGACAAAAAGGAAAGCGACCCGGAGGAAGAATATCTAAAAAGAGCGGGGAAGCATTTTGATAAAGAAATGGCGGAAGGTGTCAGCCCGCAGGCTGCGGTAAAGGAAAAGCCGAAGTTTAAAAGGCAGCATTTGAAAACCGGGAGCTTCGGCATTTTTATCGATCTCTTTTTAAAAAATGCGGAACCGCTTGAAGATGCGAAAAAAATTGTATTTGAAACAAAGAACGGCCCTGCCGCTTTCCCGCTTGCGCAGGCGGAACACTTAATCGCGGCTTTTTCCCATAAAGGAAAAGCACTGAAAGAAGACGGCCCGCTCCATATTTTATTTGATGATGGTTCAAACAGGGAAAATCCGATTAAATATGTAACAGGTATACGGGTTGAATAATGCCGGAAGCAGCCTGCAGGCTGCTTCCGGCTTTTTTTATTCTGGCGATAGGATCAGCCTAAAGCAGGTCCGCTGCGATTTGCGCCAGTTTCGATCGCTCCCCTTTTATGAGTTTAATATGGCCGGCAAGCGGCACGTCTTTAAATTTTTCAACAACATATGTCAAACCGTTGTTATATGCATCCAAATAAGGATGGTCGATTTGTTCGGGGTCGCCCATTAATACGATTTTGCTGTTCTCACCGACCCTTGTTAAAATCGTTTTAACTTCATGTTTCGATAAATTTTGCGCTTCGTCGATAATGATATATTGGCCCGGTATGTTGCGGCCGCGTATATAAGTGAGCGCCTCCACCTCGATCGAACTCATCCCCGCCAGGATCCCGTCGATTTCCCCCGCTTTTTTTGTATTAAATAAAAACTCGAGGTTGTCGTAAATCGGCTGCATCCACGGACGCAGTTTTTCTTGCTTTTCGCCCGGAAGATAGCCGATATCTTTGCCGAACGGTACAATCGGGCGCGCAACGAGCAGTTTTTTATAGTGCTGCAAATCTTCCGTCTGCATCAGCCCGGCTGCCAGCGCAAGCAATGTTTTGCCAGTGCCTGCTTTCCCAGTCAGCGTGACGAGCGGAATGTCCTGGCGCAGAAGCAGTTCCATCGCCATCGTCTGCTGGGCGTTGCGCGGCTTAATTCCCCACACCGTTTCCTGGCCGTAAACCAGTTTTCTGACCGTATTTCCGGTTTGGTCAACCATTCCAATTGCAGAAGCAGAACTGCCGTGCGCATCTTTCATGATGAGGAACTGGTTCGGGTAAAACGGATGGTTGGCAATTTCGCTTAATGCCAGTTCATGGTGCTCGTAAAAACGCTGCAGCAAATCCGGGCTGATGTACATTTCCAAAAGCCCTGTATAAATATGGTCAAGACTTACCACACGGTCATTTAAAAAGTCTTCCGCCTGCAGACCGAGCGCATCTGCTTTCACGCGGACAAGCGCATCCTTGCTGACCAAAATGACCGGGCGCCCGTTTTCTTTCGTTTCTTCTTCCATTGATAAGTTTTTGGCGACCGCCAGAATCCGGTTGTCATTCGTTTTTTCCACGAAAATATCCTGCAGCTGCTGAAATGAGCGGTGGTTCAATTCAATGCGGAGCACACCGCCATTTTCGAGCGGAATTTTCTCATGCAGTTTTCCCGCCTGCCGGAAACTGTCTATTAATTTAGATACCTGGCGCGCATTTCTTCCGATTTCATCCATATTTCTTTTTTTGGAATCGACTTCTTCAAGTACAACAGCGGGTATGACGATTTCATTATCCTCAAAAGAAAAAATGGCGTACGGATCCTGGAGCAATACATTGGTATCCAAGACGTATATTTTCTTCAAATCGATGCCCCCTGCTTCACTCGGATTATTTTTATTTTATGTGAGGATGGTGTTACCTGTTCATCTGGGTGTTTGGACAAAGTTCAGGCACTGCTAAAGTATATGTGCAGGATGGGAAACTTAGAAGCATTTGCCAAAGCTTAGGGCTGGGGGTGGAAAGTAGAAATGTGCTTTTTCTCCGGAATCTGCGCGATAAGCGGACAAGATGCGGATTCAACGATCATCAACATTGATCACGAACATAGCCAGAAATAAAAAACACTCCCGAAACCCGGAAGTGCAATCAGACTGTTCACGTCGGAAAACGTTCTTCTTTGTCGGTTTTTTTGCTTTGGCGGAGCCGGATTTTGTAAATGCCGAGCACAATCGCCGCGATAAACAGGGCTTCCGCGACCGGCAAAAAAATAGAAAAAAAAGTCAGCAGTGTGCAGCCCAACATCATCAGCACATAAATGACAGCACTTTTCAACACCGGCAGCTTCCGCGCAAAGCCGAGCCGGTATACAATCATGCAAAGAACCGTAATTGTTGCATACAACAACCACATGCCCAAATCAGGATTTTCATCCACTTTGTACAACGACGCAAAAAATGAAAGATGGTGATGAACCGCTTCGTTTGTCATTAATTCTCCCCTTTTCCCCTTTGTTTTTGAAAAGAAAGAGGGCCGTTCGGGCGGTCCTCTATTCTTTGCTTATACATTCTCTGCTGCTTTTTGCCGTTTCTGCGCCTTTTCGCGTTCGCTCTTATTCAGGATTTTCTTGCGCAGCCGGATCGATTCCGGCGTCACCTCGCAGTATTCGTCATCATTCAAATACTCGAGTGCTTGTTCAAGCGACATAATCCTCGGTTTTTTAATGACAGCTGTCTGGTCTTTTGTTGCCGAGCGTACATTTGTTGCATGTTTCGCCTTCGTAATATTTACGGCAATATCGTTTTCGCGGGAGTTTTCCCCGACAATCATGCCTTCATAAATTTCCGTACCCGGCTCAACAAACAAAGTTCCCCGGTCTTCCACCTGCATCATGCCGTACGTGGTCGCTTTGCCCGTTTCCATCGAGACGAGCACGCCGTTTCTGCGCCCTCCGACACGGCCGGGCTGCATCGGCTGGTACGAATCAAATGTATGGTTCAAAATGCCGTATCCACGGGTAAGCGTCATGAATTCCGTCGTATAGCCGATCAAGCCGCGGGCCGGAACATTGAAAATTAAGCGGACTTGTCCGTTTCCGTTATTGATCATATCGAGCATTTCGCCTTTGCGCGAACCGAGTGATTCAATGATTGCACCTGTATATTCTTCTGGCGTATCGATTTGGACGCGTTCCACCGGCTCGCATTTGACGCCGTCAATTTCTTTAATAATCACTTTCGGTTTTGAAACCTGCAGTTCATACCCTTCACGGCGCATATTTTCTATCAAAATGGACAAATGCAGTTCGCCGCGCCCGGAAACGATCCACGCATCCGGAGAGTCTGTATTCTCAACGCGCAGGCTGACATCGGTTTGCAGCTGGGAGCGCAATCTTTCCTCAATTTTACGTGCGGTGACAAATTTCCCTTCACGGCCGGCAAACGGACTGTTGTTCACAAGAAATGTCATCTGCAAAGTTGGCTCATCAATGCGCAAAGGCGTCAATGCTTCCTGGTGGTCAATCGGGCAAACCGTTTCACCGACATTGATATCTTCCATGCCCGACACTGCTATCAAGTCCCCTGCGTATGCTTCCTGGATTTCTTCACGCTTCAACCCAAAGAATCCGAACATTTTCGTCACGCGGAACTGTTTTACGCTGCCGTCCAGTTTCATTAAAGCCACCTGCTGTCCGACATGCATTTTTCCGCGGAAAATGCGCCCGATCCCGATACGGCCGACATAGTCATTATAATCAAGCAGCGCAACCTGGAATTGCAGCGGCTCTTCGCGGTTGTCAACCGGTGCCGGAATGTGGTCGATAATCGTATCAAACAGGACTTTCATGTTTTCTTTCTGTTTGGCCGGATCCGGGTCAAGGCTAGCCGTCCCGTTGACCGCCGAAGTGTACACAACCGGGAATTCCAATTGTTCATCATTTGCATCGAGTTCAATGAACAATTCGAGCACTTCATCGACCACTTCTTCAGGACGTGCAAACTCACGGTCGATTTTATTGACAACAACGATTGGCGTGAGGTTTTGTTCGAGCGCTTTTTTCAGAACAAAACGCGTCTGCGGCATGCAGCCTTCATATGCATCGACAACAAGCAGTACACCGTCCACCATTTTCATAATCCGTTCTACTTCGCCGCCAAAGTCGGCATGCCCCGGTGTGTCCAAAATGTTGATTTTTTTATCTTTATAGTGAACTGCCGTATTTTTGGCAAGGATGGTGATTCCTCTTTCACGTTCTAAGTCATTGGAATCCAATGCGCGTTCTTCGACATGCTCATTGGCGCGGAACGTACCGGATTGCTTCAGCAGCTGGTCGACGAGTGTTGTCTTCCCATGGTCTACGTGAGCAATAATGGCAATGTTGCGTAAATCTTCTCTTTTATTCAAAAAAATTTCCTCCTGCCTAAACACGAATCTTTGTTAGTATATATCCTTAACTGAATTATTATAACACAATACTGGCTTTGCTAAAACTTTTTCGGTAAAATAAGAGAAAAGGGAGGGGAATTTATGCAGGAAATCAAGTGGGTATTTGTCTTCTTTGCGCTCGCCGCATTTCTTTCCATGTGCGGCATCGGCATTGCCATCGGCGCCCAAAGTGTCATCGGCATTCTTGGCTGCACCGCCGCCCTTCTCCTTATCATGGGATTCGGGTTTAAAACAAAGAAAAGATGGCGGGAAGAGGGGAAATTGTAAGAAAATCGGAGGCGACTCGCTCAACGGCGAACGTACTTCCTAGCCTTTGACTGAGATAAAAGAAACACAGTGAACTCTTAAGGCGAACCGTGTTGGCTTATTGTGAGGAAAAGGCATAGAAGTACGCTAGCCGTTAGGCACCGCAGCCGGACAATAAGAAAGAAGTGCGGGGGCTATTCTTTCAAATATCGCTCTAAAATCGTCTCATGCAGTTTCGGTTTGCTGACAAATACAGAGCTGTTTTCAAGAATATTGAGCGGGCGCCCGTATATGTCCGTCACAATACCACCCACTTCTTCCACAATCACTTTTCCGGCCGCAAAATCCCATGGCGACAACCGCATTGTGACATAAGCATCCAGCCTGCCCGCTGCCACATAGGCCAGTTCTAGGGCTGCAGAACCGTAACAGCGGGTTCCGCGCACATTCCTCACCAATGATGCAAGCTTTTTTGGATCTATGATTCTGTTTTCCACGATACAAAAAGGATTTAGCGCAAGGATCGTATCTTCCAGCCGGTTTTCCTTCAGCTTCGGCAACCGGGCCCCGTTAAAATAAGCACCCCTGCCCTTCCAGGCGGAATACAATTCTTGGCGGACCACATCATAAATATAACCTAATCTGCCTTCTCCATTTTCGTATACGCCGATTGATATCATAAAATTTACTTTTTGATGGACAAAATTGACCGTGCCGTCAATTGGATCCAAAATCCAAATGATCCCGCCGGCATCTTTCACATCTTCGCCGAACCCTTCTTCACCCAATATCCGGTGGCCCGGAAAGGTTGTACGGATTTTTTGGATCAAAAATTGTTCGGTTTCTTTATCAATATTTGTGACAAGGTCATTCCGGTTCGATTTTGTCTCAATTCTAAGCGGGGATGAAAGTGAACCGATAATCCGGCTCCCAGCTTCCTTGATCCACTGTTTGGCATATGTATCGATTTCTTCCCATCTGTCCATAATTTGGGCCCTCCATCGTCTAAACACTCATTTCCCTTAAGCGTATAGGAAATGGACGCAATTATCAAGTTTTGAAACCTGTTTGCATAAAAACGAACCCCATCTGTATCAAATACAGGGAGTCCGCTTTAAAAACCGGCCATATTTCCCTTTTTCCACTACATTGCTTTCATTTTTAAAAGTTCTTCCCTGATTTTTTCCAGCCGTTTAATTGATTTTCCTTTTTGCTCTTCATCTTTCATTTTCATCGCTTCATACAACGTCGCCAATTCGTAATCCAGCTCCATCCGCAACACTGCAATGCGCTTTCTTTCATACGGTTTTCTTTTTGCCGGTTGGATCACTTGTTTCATCTTCCCCCACATCCTCTCAAAATAATGATATGAATATTCGGATATTATCTTTATATATATTATGTTCATTTTGGAATGGTGTAACTAAATTGTGTGTACACCTACCCCTGGCTTTCATTTGTTAAACATCGTGCCGAAATGGTAAAATGTTTTATATCCATCCCCGGTAAAAACTTGATGGAATGGAGGTGAAATCATGGGTATCACCGCTTTCACCGAACAGGATTTTGATGTTTTCCAAATTGAGGGCCTGGAACAGCGGATGGAACAACTGAAATCTACAGTCCGGCCAAAACTGGAAGCGTTGGGCAAATATTTTTCTCCGGTTTTATCGGTCATGACCGGCGAAGAAATGTATTACCATGTTGTCAAGCATGCGCGCCGGACTGTCAATCCGCCGAAAGACACCTGGGTGGCATTTGCAAGCAACAAACGCGGCTACAAAATGCTTCCCCACTTCCAGATCGGGCTCTCGCATGACCACCTCTTCATCCTGACAGCTGTTATCAACGAGTGCCCGCAAAAAGCCGCAATCGGAAAAAAGCTTGAAAAAAAAATCGATCCGATTTTGGAAAATATCCCGGGCCATTACATATGGTCCGATGATCACACAAAGCCGGATGCAACCCGCACCGATCATATGAACAAGCATGATTTGGAAGACTTGTTCAGGCGGATGCAAATGATAAAAAAATCCGAAATGCTTTGCGGCCGGCATATCCCGCGGGAAGAAGCCGCCAAAATGGGCCCCGATGAACTGGTAAAAACCATCGAGGATGTCTTTGTACATGTATTACCTATCTATAAAATGGCCTAAACAGAAAGACCTTGACGTGCAAATAGGGGCTGTCCCAAACTCCCATAGCTTTACAGCCACCACCATGAATGAAAATGTTTTTACGACCTGTGCCTGCTAAATTATAATTAATTTAGCAGGTCACAGGTCGTAGCTTTATTGGTGGCATTTTTACCCCGAGTCTCAAACCGACCGAATACACCTACAAGCACCACTAATTGTTGTCATGAACACGTGTATAAAAATCCTTTGGCTTACAGGTGTATGACCTGTATCATTTCCTAGAGGAGTGATGAGTCATTGATGCAATATTGGAAAGATGTGCTGGATTAGATGTTCATCAGGAAACAGTTGTAGCTTGTGTAATGTATGGACCTTTGGAAAAGAAACCTAAGAAGGAGACACGTACCTTTTCAACCACTACAAAAGGATTACTTGAACTTTATGATTGGTTGGACAGCTATCAATGTACACATGTAGCTATGGAAAGTACAGGTGTTTTTTGGAAACCTGTATGGAACATTTTAGAAGAACGTTTTATATTAATGCGAGAAGCATTAAGAATGTTCCAGGTCGTAAAACAGATGTCACTGATGCAGCTTGGATAGCACAGTTGTTACGTTGTGGGTTAATTACTCCCAGTTTCGTTCCTCCAGAGAATATTCGGGATTTGCGTGATTATACACGTTACCGTAGAAAGTTACTTGGTCACGCAACAGCGGAAAAAAATCGTATCCATAAAATTTTACAAGATGCCAATATAAAATTAGCAAGTTATGTGAGTGATTTATTTGGAGTGTCAGGGAGGGCACTGCTAGAATCCATCATTAATGGAGAAGTATTAACGGAGGAACAAATTAGTGGATTAGTTAAGACCACATTAAAGAAAAAAGTTCCACAACTAGTGGATGCTTTAAATGGACGGGTTCGTAAACACCATCGTAAAATCATCAGTATGCATTATGAGCATTTTCTGTTTATAGAGAAGCAAATTCTCGAGGTGGAACGTGAAATTGATCGCCTGATTGAACCTTATTCTGAGTATATTGATTTACTGGAGACTATTCCTGGTGTTAAGAAGAATGCAGTAGCTGTCATTATTGCGAAAATTGGAGTAGACATGTCGGTCTTCCCATCAGAACATCATTTAACATCATGGGGCGGCTTATGTCCAGGGAGTAATGAGAGTGCTGGAAAGAAAAAAAGCACCCATACCCTAAAAGGGAACAGGAGCTTAAAAGCTGTCCTTTGTCAATCTGCTTGGGCCGCAAAAATGACAAAAGATACTCTACTCTCTTCATTCTTTCACCGTGTACAAAAACGAAGAGGTCAATATAAAGCGTCGATGGCAACAGCACATCTAATTTTAAGAATAATATACCATATTTTAAAATACAAGATACCTTATGAAGAATTAGGTTGGGAATATGCAGAAGAACAAACAGAAAGGAAAATAAAATACTGGATCAAAAACATTGAATCTAAAGGATATAAAGTAAGTCTAGAACCAAAAACACCGTAATTCCAAAAAAAGGAAAGGAGTTCCTTTAAGGATCCCTCTCCCTTTTTTGCTTTTTAGCCACACGAGAACATTTTCGTATAAAAAGCCCCTTCTTATTGTCAGGATATCATCGCTGATTTGATTTACCATATCATTAACAACGCGGGCTACATGGCCTTTTGGAATCATGTCACTGAAATCCATTGGAAGAATGAGTTGTCCCATGTTACAATCAATAAAAGTAGCTGAATAGTTACTCAAAAAAGCCGCCTCCATTCAATGTTTGTTCGACACCTACATTATAATGGAAAAGGCGGTTTTTTTTTGCACTTATTTCGCCTATTGAACGTTGATGATCGCGAAATTTACGAGACTCCTGCGGGAAAAGCGAGCAAGAAGAGACCCCGCAGCGAGTGACGTGAGGAACAAGCGAGGAGGCTCGCGACGCGTGCGGAAAGCAAGTGAATTTCGCGATCATCAACAACCAACGATAATAATTTTTTCACAAAGAAAGGGGCGCCCCTTCAGCCAGATTACCGCCTTTTGGGACAGCCCCGCCCTTTTTACCGTACTTTAATTACGGGAGACTGCTCTTCTTTCATTTTCTTCACTGTACGGTAAGGGGAATAGCCGCTTGCTTCTTCAAATTGATTGCATACATTCCGCTCATCAGCCTTTCCGGGGACAATTTTCTTAAAACGGCGGTACCTTTCAAGCAGCACCTCCCGTTCCACCCCTTTTTCATACGCTTTTTCAACCGCTTCGAAAAATTGAATGACATCGATCACTTCCTGCGTAGACCAGTCCATTGAAATCGGATATTGATATTCCATCCAATCCACCTTTCTATTCCCGTAGTGCCTTGCTCCCGCTCCATTTTACACGAATGCCTTCCGCTTCTTCAATTATTCCATCGACCAGCCCGCGGACGGACGGGATCTCATGGATCAGTCCCATCACCTGTCCGGCCCAGCCGAATCCTTCGTTTATCTTCCCCTCATAGATAAACGCTTTATTCGCCGAACCGCTAATCATATCTTTCAACTGTTCATAATCCGCACGCTCCGCCTCACGCCTTAAAATTTCCGCGGTCCATTCATTTTTCAGGGCACGACCCGGAGCGCCGAGCGATCTTTTGATGACCACCGTATCCGTTTCGCTGCCGTGGACAAGGCAATCTTTGTACAGTGGGGAAGCGTGCACACATTCTTTCGTTGCAATCCATCTTGTACCCATTTCCACGCCTTCCGCCCCGAGGCTGAGCGCGGCCATTAATCCCCTTCCGTCCCCAATGCCACCCGACGCAATAACAGGGATCGTTACCGCATCCACCACCTGCGGCACGAGCACAATCGTTCCGGTATCATCGCGCCCGATATGCCCACCCCCTTCCTGCCCGACGGCGATCACGGCATCAGCCCCCAATTGTTCCGCTTTCTGCGCCTGCCTTTTGGATGCGACGAGCACGAGCTTTTTCGCATCGTACCCCTCTAAATATTCAAAAAACGGCGCGGGATTCCCGCCTGTCACCGACAATACCGGGACTTTTTCTTCGACGGCAACATCGAGAAATTCCCGGTACTGCCGCCCGTGCTGCCCAATTGCAAAATTTACCCCAAACGGGTGCCCCGTCAACCCACGGACTTTTCGGATCTCTTTCCGTAACGCTTCTGGCGACGGCAGGGACATTGCCGTAATCTGTCCGAGCCCCCCGGCATTGGATACAGCCGCCGCCAGATCCGCATAAGCCAAATAAGCCAAACCACCCTGAATAATCGGATAGCGGATATTCAATAGTTCCGTCACACGCGTGTTCCATTCCATTTTAAGCCCTCCCAGTGTTTATTCACTTTTCGTTTTCGATGAATGGCGTTTATTTTCCTTTCTAAAAGAAAAACTATTTAAAAACCCCGTTCAGGATGCTATAATTCTTTTTGTTTTATTCAAAAGCATGCGAATGAGATAAAGAGGTGGAGAAAACAATTGTCACAATATGACACGCCGTTATATACCGGTTTGCTTCAGCATATTAAACGCAATCCTTTTCAATTCCACATTCCTGGCCATAAATCAGGAAGCGGGATCGATCCCGATTTCCGCCGGTTTGTCGGGGATAATGTTTTAAAATTGGATTTAATCAATATAGAGCCGTTGGATGATCTCCATCAGCCACACGGCATCATTAAAAAGGCGCAGGAACTTGCCGCGGAAGCATTCGGCGCCGACTATACATTTTTCTCCGTACAAGGAACAAGCGGCGCAATCATGACTATGGTGATGAGCGTGTGCGGCCCGGGCGATAAAATTATTGTACCCCGCAACGTCCATAAATCCGTCATGTCTGCAATTGTTTTTTCCGGCGCGGTTCCCGTATTTGTCCATCCGGAAGTTGATCCGGTCCTCGGAATTTCGCACGGGATTACCCCGGAAGCCGTTTCCAAAGCGCTGCAGCAGAACCCGGATGCGAAAGCCGTCCTCGTGATAAACCCGACGTATTACGGCATTTCGGCTGATTTAAAAGGGATTGTCGACATTGCCCATACTTATCATGTGCCGGTTTTGGTCGATGAAGCGCACGGCGTCCATATCCATTTTGATGACGAACTGCCGCTTTCCGCCATGCAGGCCGGTGCCGATATGTCCGCGACAAGCGTCCATAAACTTGGCGGGTCGCTTACGCAAAGTTCGATATTAAACATGAAGGAAGGGCTCGTTTCAAAAAACCGTGTGCAAAGCATTTTCAGTATGCTGACGACGACATCGACCTCCTACATTTTACTCGCTTCTCTAGATGTCGCCAGAAAAAGGCTCGCGACGGAAGGTGAGATACTCATTAAAGAGACAACCCGCCTGGCACAAAAAACACGACGGAGGATCAACGACATCGACCATCTATACTGTGTCGGAAGCGAAATTTTAGGGACGAAAGCAACGTATGATTATGATCCGACGAAATTGATAATCTCTGTCAAAGATCTGGGGATCACCGGTCATGATGCCGAAAAATGGCTGCGTGAAGTGTACCATATTGAAGTGGAACTATCCGACCTGTACAACATTCTCTGCATTGTGACGCCGGGAGATACAGAAACGGAACTGGATCTGCTTGTGAAAGCTTTGAAGGACTTGTCGGATACATTTGCACATTTGTCAGGCAAAGTGGATGTAAAAGTACTGCTGCCTGAGATTCCTTCGCTTGCCTTGACTCCGCGTGACGCCTTTTATGCAGACACGGAATTCGTCCCGCTTTCCGATTCGGCGGGCAGGATCATTGCGGAATTTGTAATGGTTTATCCGCCGGGCATTCCGATTTTTATTCCGGGCGAGATCATTACGGAAGAAAACATCGCTTACATTCAGAAAAATATTGAAGCCGGACTGCCCGTACAGGGGCCGGAAGACGATACATTAAAGACGATCAAAGTCATTAAAGAACACCAGGCAATCCAGTAAATTGCGCTTAATTAATGCAGGCAGAGGCATCTCGCTTTCGCCTGCATTTATCAGTAAAACAAAAAAAGACGGCTAGATAAGTAGCCGGCCGAGAGAAAATGGACGTTTATGGAAGAAATTAGTCAAGTTCTGATACGAATTTTTCTTTTTCATGCTGGCAATGTTCACATGTTGAATAAAGAACTGTTACTTTTTCGTCTTCAACATGATCAATTGTTGCATCGCATGATTGGCAAACAATGATTCCCATCCAATGATTCCTCCCTTTTGTAGAACTTGTAACCGTTTCTATCATTATATTATTATACACTAAATAAAAAATCAAGCCTTTTTTGTATATCACATTAAATATATATGTTATACAATTAAAAACACAAACAATTTATACCGGCAAGGGACCACGATCTCAAAAAATGAGCGGTATTAGAAAAAGCTGCAGCAGCCCGTACGCGGACAAACTCAAAGCAGTTACCATACATGTAGTGCGTACTGATTTAACAATATGTTTTGCCATTAAAAAAGCAAGATAAAAAAATACCGCGAACATAGCGATTTTAAAAATAAACGGATCCCGCTCCGAAAGCCACTCCGCCAAAGTAAAGCCGCTCCAAATGATCACCTGGAATAAAAATGCCGCGTAAATCTTCATCGTCTCACCCGGATTCTGTGCCATGATTTTTTCATTATATGGATATGTATGTTTATTTATGGTATGCCCCACTTACCCTCTTCAAACCGTAAAAGAAAAAGGTTTAATGCCTGACGGACCTGTAACCTCCAGGCATTAAACCTTTGAAACTGAAAATCTTTTTTATTTTAAAATATGGATTGGGGTGCCGAGCGCCACTTCTGCCGCTTCCATCGTTATTTCCCCTAATGTCGGGTGTGCATGGATCGTCAGGGCAATGTCTTCTGCCGTCATACCGGCTTCAATGGCCAGGCCGATTTCCGAAATGATATCAGAAGCGCTGACCCCAACGATTTGCCCGCCGATCAAAAGCCCATCTTCTTTGCGCGTAATCAGTTTGACAAAACCTTCCCCTGCTTCAAGCGCAAGCGCACGCCCGTTTGCACCGTACGGGAACTTGGCAGCCACATAATCAATGCCTTCCTCTTTCGCTTGTAGTTCCGTATAGCCGACGGTTGCAAGTTCAGGATCCGAGAAGACAATGACCGGAATGCCCAAATAATCGATTTCTGACGGTTTTCCGGCAATCGCTTCCGCCGCAATTTTCCCTTCGTACGAAGCTTTATGGGCAAGCTGCGGGCCAGGGACAATGTCGCCGATCGCATAAATATTCGGCACGCTTGTCCGGCATTGCTTGTCGATTTCAATGATGCCCCTTTGGTTCATTTTAATGTTCAGCTGTTCAAGACCGAGTTCATCCGTATTCGGACGACGGCCGACTGTCACGAGTACATAATCGCCCTCAACTTTATGTTCTTCGCCTTTTGCCTCATAAGTAACGACAACGCCGCTTTCATTGTCCTCGACGCCTTTGGCCATTGCTTCCGTTATGATATCGACGCCCCTGTTTTTCAGCTTACGCACGACAAGCGAAGTCATTTGTTTTTCAAATGCGCCGCCGATAATATCCTTAGCGCCTTCCAAAATCGTAACTTTTGTCCCAAATTTCGCATAGGCCGTCCCAAGCTCCATGCCGATCACGCCACCGCCAATAATGACGAGTTTTTCCGGGATCTCTTTCAAGTTTAAAGCGCCCGTTGAATCGATAACCCGTTCCGAATATTTGAATGTCGGCAGTTCAATCGGACGGGAACCCGTTGCCAAAATCGCATTTTTAAACGTGTACGTTTGGGCCGATTTTTCGTCCATGACCCGAAGCGTATGGTCATCCACAAAATAGGCTTCACCGCGGACAATATCAATTTTGTTCCCTTTTAACAGGCTCTCTACGCCGCCGGTTAATTTCTTGACGACACCGGATTTCCATTCCTGCACTTTCCCGAAATTAACTTTAACATTCTCCGCCGAAATGCCGAGGGAATCGGATTCCGTTGCATATTCATAACGGTGCGCCGCAGAAATAAGCGCCTTCGATGGAATACACCCAACATTTAAGCAAACTCCGCCGATAAATTGCTTTTCGACGATTGTCACTTTTTGACCGAGCTGCGCCGCCCGGATCGCCGCGACATATCCGCCGGGCCCCGCTCCTATTACGATTGTGTCGGTTTCAATTGGAAAGTCTCCTACAACCATCAGATTACGCCTCCATTAATAATAGTTCTGGATCATGCAACAAATGTTTAATATGGTTTAACGCATTTTGTGCGGTTGCACCGTCAATCATACGGTGGTCAAAACTCAGCGACAGCGCCAGTACAGGTGCCGCAACAATTTCGCCATTTTTGACAACCGGTTTTTCTGCAATGCGGCCGATTCCTAAAATCGCCACTTCAGGGTGGTTGATGACAGGCGTAAACCATTGCCCGCCCGCAGAACCAATATTGGAGATTGTGATGGAAGCGCCTTTCATTTCATTCGGGGCAAGCTTCCCTTCACGTGCCTTTTCGGCCAGCGCATTGATTTCTTTCGAGATCGCAAATATCGATTTGCGGTCGGCATGTTTTACGACCGGAACAAGCAAACCGCGTTCCGTATCGGCGGCAATCCCGATATTGTAATAATGTTTATGGATAATTTCATTTGTTTCGTCATCAATCGATGTATTTAATACCGGATACTCACGCAGCGCACTGACCAATGCTTTTACGACATACGGCAGGAAAGTCAGCTTGATACCTTTTTCCGCTGCAATTTCCTTGAATTTCTTGCGGTGCGCAACCAAAGCGGTAACATCAACATCATCCATTAACGTAACGTGAGGTGCGGTATGTTTCGAGTTGACCATTGCTTTTGCAATCGCTCTGCGGATACCGCTCAACGGTTCGCGCGTTTCCGGGAATTCCCCTTCAGGCACAACGCTTTCTGCATGTGCAGCCGTTTTTTCCGTGGCGGCTTCCGGATGTGTGGAACCAACCACATAAGCATCGATATCTTCTCGGAGCACGCGGCCGTTTTTTCCCGAGCCGTTCACAAGCCTGATATCCACGCCTTTTTCACGCGCATATTTGCGCACGGACGGCATCGCAATCACACGGCGGCCAGGATCCGGCTGTTCCCCTTCTTTTTTGCCCACTGCCGGTTTTTCCGCTTCAGCAGGTTCCTGTTTGGGTTCAGCAGCAGGTCCTTCCTGTTTTTGTTCCTGCCCGTGGTCCCCTTTAAATTGGAGATTTTCATATCCCGGCGCATCAAATTTTACGAGCACGTCGCCGACCACAGCGACCGTCCCTTCTTCCACAAGGATTTCTTCAACCGTTCCTTCAACAGGCGAAGGAATTTCAACAACTGATTTGTCATTTTGCACTTCGCAAAGTACATCATCTTCGGAAACTTTGTCGCCCGGTTTAATGAACCATTTAACGATTTCGCCTTCATGGATACCTTCTCCGATATCCGGCAATCTGAATTCAAATGACAAGGTGTTCACGCTCCTTTATTGGAAATGTACCGCATTTCATGGTGCGGCTGAATTGCGCTTAGAATGTTAAAACTTCTTTTGCTTTTTCTAAAATATCCTTATGAGTCGGGATCCAAACGCCTTCCGCCTGCGAGAAAGGATAAACGGTGTCAGGCGCCGTTACACGCAATACCGGCGCTTCCAGGCTCAAAATCGCGCGTTCGTTGATTTCCGCAACAACATTTGCGGCAACGCCTGCCTGCTTTTGCGCTTCCTGCACGACAATGGCGCGGTTTGTTTTTTCCACTGATGCCACAATCGTTTCAACATCGAGCGGGCTGACGGTGCGGAGGTCGACCACTTCAGCGGAATAGCCTTCTTTTTCCAATTCATCCGCCGCTTTTAATGATTCATGCACCATTGCACCATATGCGATGATCGAAATGTCTTTTCCTTCGCGTTTAATATCCGCTTTTCCGATCGGAATGGTATATTCTTCTTCAGGTACCTCCTGGCGGAACGAGCGGTACAGTTTCATATGTTCAAGGAAAACGACCGGATCATTGTCGCGGATCGCGGAGATGAGCAACCCTTTCGCATCGTAAGGAGTGGATGGGATCACAACTTTAATCCCAGGCGTCTGCGCCATTAATCCTTCCAGGCTGTCCGCGTGCATTTCAGGCGTATGTACACCCCCACCGAAAGGAGCGCGGATCGTAATCGGCATTTTCAAATCCCCGCCGGTCCGGAACCGGTACCTTGCCATTTGGCCGTGGATGGAATCCATTGTTTCAAATACAAAACCGAAAAACTGGATTTCGGGGACCGGGCGGTAACCTTGGAGCGCGAGCCCGATGGCCAGCCCGTTGATGCCGGACTCAGCCAGCGGAGTATCGATAACGCGGTCGGCACCGAATTCCTTCTGCAGCCCTTCCGTCGCCCGGAAAACGCCTCCGTTTACGCCGACATCTTCGCCGAATACCAACACATTCTCATCATTTTTCAATTCGGTCCGCAACGCGTCCGTAATTGCCTGTATCATCGTCAATTGGGCCATGGGTTATCTCGACTCCTTTACTTTGTAAAATTCGTATTGTTCCTTTAATGTGTACGGAAGTTCTTCGTACATGACGGAAATTAAATCCGTAACTTTCTGTTTAGGCGCGCTGTCCGCTTTCTTGATGGCGGCTTTAATATCTTCCTTCGCCTGCTCGATCGTTTCGTTTTCTTTCTCGTTGCTCCATAAGTTTCTCTCTTCCAAAAACTTGCGGAAGCGGACAAGCGGATCTTTTTTCGCCCATTCATTATCAAGATCCTCGGTACGGTAGCGCGTAGGGTCGTCCCCGCTCATCGTATGCGGGCCGAAGCGGTAGCAGATCGTTTCAATCAGGGATGGCCCTTCTCCGTTTACGGCACGTTCGCGCGCGCGTTTTACAGCTGCGTATACAGCAAGCGGATCCATGCCGTCGACTGCAACGCCCGGAATACCGGCAGCAACCGCTTTTTGCGCAAGCGTCTTGGCGGCCGTTTGTAAGGATCGAGGTGTCGAAATCGCAAACTGGTTGTTTTGGACGACAAAAATGGCCGGGGCTTTAAAGGCGCCTGCAAAGTTAATGCCTTCATAAAAGTCGCCCTGGGAAGATCCGCCGTCGCCTGTATACGTAATGGCTACGCTCTTTTTACCGCGTTTTTTGATGCCGAGCGCCACGCCGGCTGTCTGTACGTACTGGGCACCGATGATGATCTGCGGCGGCAGGATATTTAATTTTTCAATCCCTTTCATGCCGTCCACATGACCGCGCGACCATAAAAATGCCTGTTCAAGTGGAAGACCGTGCCAAATGAGCTGCGGCACATCGCGGTATCCCGGCAAGATAAAGTCATCTTTTTCAAGGGCGAAATGCGAAGCAATTTGTGATGCTTCCTGACCGGCTGTCGGCGCGTAAAATCCGAGCCGGCCCTGCCGGTTTAACGAAATGGAGCGCTGGTCGAGGATGCGCGTATATACCATTCTCCGCATGATTTCCTGGAGCTCATCATCCGTTAAGTCCGGCATCAAGGAATCGTTTACAATTTTTCCTTCTTCATTCAAGATTTGGACCGTATCAAACCGTGCTTCGATTTCATGGAGCGCATTTACTTCGTCAATCGCTGTATGTGGAGCCATCCCATTCACCAATCCTTTCTTTTATTTGCCGTATATGGGGGAAACTTTGTATTGTTCCAAAAAATTTGTTTATACTGCAGAAAATGACAATTTCCACAAGTAACCGCAATCATTTTGCAGCAGCAGAATTTAGTGCTGTATTAATGGAAAAACCAATATGATTAATACAACACTATATTCAACATATATAGAGTACATTAAAAATAGAAAAGCGTCAATTATAAATGCTTCTTTGTCGTAATATTATTCTAATATAACAAGCAGCACATTGAAAATGAAATTGTACTAGTCGATTTATTTACCTGTATTATAAAAGCACATCCATTGGCACCAAAGGATTCCCAGGCTACGGGCTTTGGTGGTTGCCTCCGGTTGTTGCAAAATCATCTGCAAAATCTGCCAATTTTCGCAAGAATCCTTTATCATGCTTTGAAGGGTTTAAACATCTTCCCTGGAATCGATTGCACATGCAAAATAAATCCGCTCCGATCCCATGTAAAAAAATTGCACCCTGATTAGGTGCAATTTTTTAAATCAGCCCTAGTTCTTTCAATCCATAATAAACGCCGCCTTCCGCCACATCTTTCGTAATGAGGTCGGCATGCGCTTTTACTGCATCAACGGCATTGCCCATGGCTACACCTGTGCCGACGGCCTGGATCATTTCCACATCATTCAGCCCGTCGCCGAAAGCAAAAGCATCTTCCAGCTGAAAACCGAGTTTGGACAAAAGCTGCCGGATGCCTTCCGCTTTCGATCCCCCTTCCGGCACGACATCCATCGAATACGGGTGCCAGCGGACAAAGCGGAATTCCGGAAAACGCTCCTCATATATTTTCTGCTCTTCCTCTTTGCAAAACAGAAGATCCTGGTAAGTCTCATGGCGCAAATGAAAGGACGGATCAAAATCCGGATGCGTATATTTCATAGTTGCGAGGCTTTCCTGAATATACGGATGGAATTTCACGCTTGCTTTCATCGTTTTTTCGTTCATAAAAACAAGTGGCGTGCCACGGGAAGCCGCAAGATCCGCCAGTTCCTTCTCCTTTGCTTCATGAAGCGGGTTTTTATAAATGACTTTATTTTCAAATACGACATATGAGCCGTTAAAACTGACAAATGAATCGATCCCGAGCATTTTGCGGACATTTTCGACCATAAAAGGAGCGCGCCCGGTCGCGATCGCAACATAAATGCCATTTTCCTTTAAAAGCTCCACTGCTTTTTTTGTGGAATCCGGGATATTTTTTTCATGGTCCAGCAAAGTACCGTCAATATCAAAAAAGACAATTTTACTCATTTCCAATCTCCAATCCGAACAACAAACTTTTTCTACTGGCCTTATTACGGCTGGGCACAGAAAATCAAGATGCACAAAGCGGATTGCGCATCATTTTCTATAAGATAGTCATACCCATTCATGTTAACATGATTGCACGGTACCTGTAAATTGCGTGCTTTGATTTTGCGGAAAATACCTTGAATTTGTCAAATTTTTCCGTGAGAATTCCGCACTTTCCTACATATAATATAGGACAAGATGAGCCGGGCGCCTTTACATTACTCAAATAAATATTACAATAGAAGTAGGGAGTTGATCCACAATGTTAAAAAAGCTAAAGAAGAAGCTTTTAAAACAGTGGAAAGATATGCTGCGCAAAAAGTTAATTGCTTAAACTCTGGAATCCCTCTTGCCACGAGAGGGATTATTCTTTGCCGAAAAAAATCGGCATGAAAAAGTTGTGATAAGTGCTTGGATTTTTATATAATAGAAAAAGTTACAATTGACAACGGAGCAAGGAGAGATAAAAAATGATTTACAAAGTGTACTATCAGGAAAATCCGGAAGAAGTGCCTGTCCGGGAAAACACGAAATCCTTCTATATTGAAGCGGATTCGGAAAGGGAAGTACGCCAAAAACTGAAAGACCGCCAAATCAATATCGAGTATATCCAGCTGCTTGAAGGCAAATATCTCGAATATGAAAAACAGCAGGAAAATTTTAAATTAGTGGAGTAACTGTATGAAATTTGTTAAAAACGACCAGGCAGCGGTTTTCGCCCTCGGCGGACTGGGTGAAATCGGCAAAAACACTTATGGCGTACAATTCCAGGACGAAATTATTTTAATTGATGCAGGCATTAAATTTCCGGAAGATGAACTATTGGGAATTGACTATGTCATACCGGATTACACGTATCTTGTCAAGAATGTGGACAAAATCAAAGGGCTGTTTATCACGCACGGGCATGAGGACCATATCGGCGGCATACCGTATTTGCTCCGCCAAGTCAATATCCCGATCTACGGCGGAAAACTCGCGCTCGGGCTGATCAGGAACAAATTGGAGGAGCACGGTCTTCTCCGCCAGGCAAAATTGATCGAAATCAAAGAAGACGACGTCATCAAGTTCCGGAAAACGTCCGTCACCTTTTTCCGTACGACACACAGTATCCCGGACTCTTACGGGATTGTTGTCAAAACGCCGCCCGGCAATATTGTGCATACCGGCGACTTTAAGTTTGATTTTACACCGGTCGGGGAGCCGGCCAATTTAACAAAGATGGCCGAAATCGGGAAAGAAGGCGTTCTCTGTCTCCTGTCCGACAGCACAAACAGCGAAGTACCGCATTTTACGATGTCGGAACGGCGGGTCGGCGAAAGCATCCAGGATATTTTCCGCAAAGTGGACGGCAGGATTATTTTCGCAACCTTTGCATCCAACATCCACCGGCTGCAGCAAGTAACGGAAGCAGCCATCATGGCAGGCAGGAAAATTGCCGTATTCGGGCGCAGCATGGAAGCCGCGATTGAAATCGGGCATGAGCTCGGCTATATCCGTGCCCCGAAAGATACTTTCATTGACGCGCAGCAATTGAACCGCCTGCCGGCCAATCAGGTGACAATTCTCTGTACAGGGACACAGGGCGAACCGATGGCGGCATTATCGAGAATTGCAAACGGCACACACAGGCAGATCCAGATCCAGCCGGGCGATACGGTTGTATTCTCCTCATCGCCGATCCCGGGGAATACAACGAGCATTAACCGGACGATTAATTTGCTGTACCGCGCCGGCGCTGATGTCATTAGCGGCCCGTTGAACAATGTCCATACATCCGGACACGGCGGCCAGGAAGAGCAGAAATTAATGCTTCGCCTGATTAAGCCGAAATTTTTCATGCCGATCCACGGCGAATACCGGATGCTGCGGATGCATGCAAAGCTTGCCAATGACTGCGGCGTACCGGAAGAAAACTGCTTCATTATGGATAACGGCGAAGTACTGGCATTAAGCCATGACACTGCACAGGTCGCCGGAAAAATCCCGTCCGGTTCCGTCTACATCGACGGGAGCGGCATCGGCGACATTGGAAACATCGTCCTGCGCGACCGCCGCATCCTTTCAGAAGAAGGACTTGTAATTGTCGTTGTTGCCATTAACATGAATGAATTTAAAATTGCATCAGGCCCGGATATTATCTCAAGGGGATTTGTATATATGCGGGAATCGGGCGACTTAATCAACGAAGCACAATCGATCATTACGAAGCATTTAAATAAAGTGATGGAACGGAAAACAACACAGTGGACCGAAATCAAAAACGAAATCACCGAAACGCTGGCACCGTTTTTGTATGAAAAAACGAAACGCCGGCCGATGATTATGCCAATCATCATGGAAGTTTGAGGAAGAAAAAAAGCGCGGGTATCCGCGCTTTTTTATTGTAAAGCAAAAATTTTTATTTTTTCACAAAAAACACTGTACAAAACATCTTTTGAGGTATATACTGTATTATAACAGAAGGGGAAATAATCTATTGTTATAAAACATCACTTCTGCGGAACCGGCATGGGCCCGGCTGTTGTTCCGCCGCCGTAAATGTTTTATAACAGCCTGTGTTTCCCAAAATATTAAAGGAGATGCATGAAAAATGATGATGAGCCCAGTTGAATTTTTCAAAACCCTGCCTGCAAAACAATGCCCTGAATGCGGCCAGCCGATCGAGGAACAGGCCGAATCGTACATGATGGAATGCGAGCACTGCCTTTCCAAAAAAGAAGAATAAACGAATCACTCCTCCAGCCTCCATATCATAAAAGAGAAGGGATGCCTCCCTTCTTTTTTTTTGCGTCCCCCATGCATTCGGATATTTTCCATGCCCGCAATTATTATGCTAGTCAATAGAGGTATAGAAAATGAAAAGCATTCAATATTAATGGAGAAGCATTTTAAAAGGAGGGGGATGCATGGACGCATTGCTTAATCATTTAACAGATTGGAATTACTGGATCACGCTGCTGATCCAGATCGGCTATATTTGCGTGAAGCTCGTCCTGCTGTATTTTTTATTTTTGATTGTGAAAAGCATTGGCAAAAAAGTCATTCATACGACATTTTTGCAGTATCAAAGAAACAGGCAGGTCTCGGCAAACCGGGCAAAACATTGGAGAGTTTGTTAAAAAACATGCTTTTTTATGTACTATACTTTATTTTTGCCGTCACCGCGCTGAAAATGATCGGGATCGATGTAACGGCCATTTTGGCAGGCGCGAGCATTGTCGGCCTTGCAGTCGGCTTCGGTGCCCAAGGGCTTGTCAGCGACATTGTAACCGGCTTTTTCCTGATTTTAGAAAAACAGCTCGAAGTCGATGATTATGTGACGGCAGGCAATTATTCCGGCATCGTCGAACAAATCGGCCTGCGCACGACACAGCTGCGCGACTTTGACGGCATACTGCATTTCATCCCGAACCGACAGATCACAAACATCAGCAACCATTCGCGCGGCAACATGCGGGCGCTTGTCGATATTAAGGTCGGTCAGGAAGAAAATACCGATGAAATGATCACAAAAATCCAGGAGGCATGCAGCAAAGCTGCCGAAAACCATCCGGATATTGTCGAAGGGCCAAACGTATTGGGCGTACAGTCATTTGACGGGAAAGATGCTGTCATCCGTGTCATCGCCAAAACGAAAAACGGCAAGCAATGGGATGTGGAACGGCTGCTGCGGAAAGCAATCGCCGATATCCGGAACGGAAGAATGAAAGAGGCCTGACCCCGTATTGCTTATCCTGCAAATACGGGGTCAGTCCCTTGTTTTATGATTCATTTCCGACATTGAAAATTTATATCGTGGATATCGTACAAAAGATTTTTTGCAGATTTTCTCATAATGTTAAAATATAATCCACCATTAAATCAACAGCCATCTGCAGTGCGCATTCATCCGGCGCAAATTTTGCATGGTGGAGCCCATAAGGGGAGCCAACCCCGAGCCAAAACATGAAACCGGGTATTTCTTTCAGCATATAGCCGAAATCCTCGCCGGTTAATGCTTCCCCGCATTCATGCAGGCGGGCGCCTTTGTAAGTGCGCACAAAATCCATAAAACGGGCGGTCTCATCGGCATGGTTGAACACCTGATAATAATTGCAGCCGTAATCAATACGCGCTTGGCATTCAAATGCAGCTGCCAGTCCGTTTGTGATCGTTTCAATCCTCCGTTTTACCTTTTCCATTGCTTCACTTGATAACGTGCGGATCGTCCCTTCAAGCCGCGCATATTCCGCAATGGCGTTTTGGACTGAGCCGCCGGTGATTTTCCCGATCGTAATGACGGCGCTGTCGAGCGGATCAATATTCCGTGAAATAATCGATTGCAGCTGGGTGACAAGATATGCGGCCGCAACAACCATGTCCTTCGTATGCTGCGGGTATGCCGCATGCCCCCCCTTTCCTTCCAAATCAATATAAAGCTCGGACGTATTGGCAAACAACAACCCTTCTTTTACGGCAACCGTCCCGGCCGGATATTCGGGGGCGGCATGGAGCGCCATGATAAGGTCAGGGCGCCAGTCTCCAATCAATACTTCTTTCAACATCGTTTCCGCACCGCCAGGCCCTTCTTCCGCCGGCTGGAAAATAAAGAGCAGATCATCCTGGGCCGGATGGTTTGCAAAATAAGTTAAAATGCCGAGTGCAATCGTCATGTGAAAATCGTGCCCGCACGCATGCATCCTCCCTTCATGCTCGGATTGGAAAGAAAAGCCCGTCTCTTCTTGTATCGGTAGTCCGTCAATATCGGTCCGGTAGCCGATCAGTTTTTTCGCGGCTGTCCCTTTTACTTTCACAAGCACACCGGTTTTCCATGTTTTAACTGTAAGGCGTTCCTGCGGCAGATGCGACACAAAATCGAGTATGTACTGCTGCGTTTTAAATTCCTGATATCCAAGTTCAGGAATGCGGTGCAGATCACGCCTGATTTGAATGAGATTCGTTTCCATGTTCAGCCCTTCCTTATGCACCGGCTTACTGCGGGTGATCCGGAATTCCCCCACTGATCACCGCAGCAACGTCCGGTATGTAAGTTTATCGAAAAAAGGCCGGGCGCCCCTTTCCCCGGCACCGGCCCTTTTGGTTATAAGTTTCTAAGTTCCTTCATGATTTCGGTTTTTGATTTCGTTTTTTCATCAATTTCTTTAATGACCTTTGCCGGAATACCTGCAACCATTGTATTTGGCGGCACGTCCCGTGTCACAACCGCCCCCGCGGCAACGACGGAACCTTTTCCGACCGTAATGCCTTCAAGAATAACGGCATTTGCCCCAATCAGCACATCGTCTTCAATGATAACCGGGTTTGCGGATGGCGGTTCAATCACCCCTGCAAGCACAGCACCGGCACCGACATGGCAGTTTTTGCCGACTGTCGCACGGCCGCCCAAAACAGCGTTCATATCAATCATTGTACCATCCCCGATGACAGCACCGATATTGATCACGGCTCCCATCATAATGACAACATTATTGCCGATTTCGACATGGTCACGGATAATGGCGCCAGGTTCAATACGGGCATTGAGCCCTTTTAAATCCAGCAGCGGAAACGCTGAATTGCGGCGGTCATTTTCCACTACATAGTCTTCGATTTTATCTTTGTTTGCTTCCAAAGCGGCTGAAATCTCCTGCCATTCACCGAACACGACAGCCATGCCACCGTTTGAGAACACATGGGATGATTTTCCAAAATCAACCCCTTCCACATTCCCTTTTATATATACCTTGACAGGGGTTGTTTTTTTACTGTTCCCAAGTAAAGAAATAATTTCATATGCATCCATCATTTCCATATGTATGCCTCCTTACATGACGTTTTCTCCTGCAAAACTTTTCCACTGCCCTGTTTTGCACATATTTTAAATTTTAAAGGATATGGGGCCGCGCCGCAATATATTCCTCCACAACTTCCACAAATGCGCGGACCTGCTTCAATTCAAAAGCGGCGTCATAGCCAAGCAGCCACGTATCGCGCTTTAATGGTTCCCCGTGTTCCCCCTGCAGCGGAATTTTATGCAAATGCCGGATTTCCGCCCCGTTTAGTGTGATGGCAGGGAGAATGGCATACCCGATGCCGTTAAAAACCATTTGCTTGCACGTTTCAATCTGGTCGACAACAATGGTCTGCTTCGGTGAGGTTTGAAACTCGCGGTGCCACCAGTCCATAATTTCCTGATAATAGTTTGAATCGCTTTTGAATTGGATAAACGGGCGATCTGCCGCGGGAACCTCTTCGAGCGAATCGATCTCCCTATCAACCAAATAAAGCGGATCCTCAAACAGATGGATCTTCGAGCTCTTCCAATCGTTCAAGCCGCGTACAATCCCGATATGGACTTCATCTTCGTAAATGGATCTCAAAATTTCACTGCTCCAGCCCGTTATTAAAGAAATTTTCGCATAAGGGTATTTTTCGACGAATTTTTTCAGCACTTTTGGCAGCCAGTTTTGCCCGACAATTGTGGCACAGGCAATTTTCAACGTCCCGTGTACTTTTGAATCGAGCGTGCGGATCGCTTCCCTCACCTTTTCTTCCTTTTCCAAAATTTCGTTGGCAAGTTGGATCACGATCTCTCCTGCAGGGGTAACCACCAGCCCTTTTTGCGTCCGAAGGAATAATTGCGCACCCCATTGTTTTTCAATTGACTGCAGCCTTTGCGAAAGGGCCGGCTGCGATACAAACAGGCGTTCAGCCGCTTTTCTCATATTCAATTCCTGGGCCAAAACGGATAATAATTGAAATTCTGAAAAAGACATAATAAACCTCAATAAGTTTTTCTTATATTATACAAAAAAACTGCCCGGATTTGCGAATAAAAAAAGAAACCGGTATGTGTCAAGTTTTTCTCGACACTGTTTAAACATCGGGTACACTTTCGGCTACCGCGCTTCGTTTGCTCTCCTGGATAAATGGCACTAATTTTTCAAATTAATGCCATTTATCCAGGCTGAAATGAAAACCCAAAAATTTTTCTTAAATGCCCCATTGACGATGAGGAGCTTCCAAACACAACTCCCCGT